>Ga0181574_10000620_pt1 | contig 33053 bp, 32 predicted proteins | sample 101ome_24_FD_145600 | JGI IMG/M metagenome (GOLD analysis project Ga0181574, IMG submission 145600) | Coastal salt marsh microbial communities from the Groves Creek Marsh, Skidaway Island, Georgia - 101410AT metaG (spades assembly) | ecosystem: Environmental > Aquatic > Marine > Intertidal zone... | reverse complement strand
GGCGGTGGTGGACAAGCGGCTACTCGGTCCGAGTCGACATGACCCTTTTCAATTCAACAGCTACCCAGGTTTCGAAGTGGCGCTCTCAGTAGCCACTGCCACACCTTTGACGTTCGCTGAAAAATATGAAGCCGCACATCCTTACATATTTCCTAGTCATTGCGCTTGTATCAGTCGTTCGCGGAGATGAGACGAAGCTCAAAGACATCTTCGCCTTGGATAAGGTGGATCAGTTCGTTTTCGTAGACGAAGTTCCAGTTGGCGACGACTTCGGATACGAGAGCACGAAGTTGGTGGGCGATACTGAGGGAGCGTTGGCCAAGGCTCTAACAGAGGTGTCGCAGCACTCTTACACAACCAAGCCGAATTACCCCTTTATCGGAATTCTCGCACGAGTAATGCTTCTCAATAATGACGGTGATCCCATTTGCACGATGCAAGTGGTGAACTGGAATCGGACTGTGGTTTTCTATGGAGTAACCAAGAAAGAGGGGAAGATCCTGATTGATGATAGATACGCGATACTTGAGTCTGAAGCTCTCGCCCGTTGGGTTTACGATCAGGTTCGAACTAAGATCCCAGACGAGTTTAAGCGAATGCAAGAGATGTATGCGAGGAATGATCATAGCATTGAAACGTTGCTCTTTCCGAAACCAACCAACAGCGAACAAGGCGGCGCTGACCAACCCGCTACCGCCCTGGAGTCGAAGTCGGAGGGTAAAGAGAAACCTAAACCTGAAGTGGAGGGGCGCTCCCGGTAGCCTGTGGCAGCGCTCAACGTTCGACAAGAAACCCATGCAAAAGGAAGGACTACAGAAGCAAGCATTAAAGGCATGGGCGAAGGCTTCGGCCATTTGCGTCGTCGCCAGTCCAGCAATCTTCTGGGTATCGAGCTTATTTGAACCCCCGGACCCAGACCCAATAGGTTCTGCTTCTGCGCAGTTTGGTCTGTCTCTTGCTGTGGCTGGAATTGCTGCTCTCGTGCATTTTCTGGCGTTCCTTCTGATCGGATTACCCCTGTTCTTGCGCTTTTATTCCCGACCTCTATCCGCGCTATGGAGATGGTTTCCAGGCATCCTAACAGGAACACTGATAGGCTTCGTCACGGTTCCCTTGGTTCTATCGGTGCTTTATAGCCGCCCGGTGACGGACAATATGCTGCAGTCATCCTTGGCAGGTGGAGTTTATGGGGGCATCACAGCATTGGCGTGTCTCCTTAATAGACCAAGAGTCGAACAAGACGGTGGTGGACAACCGGCTACTCGCATCGTGTCGACATGACCCTGTTTGATCGGACACTAAACCCTGTTGCGACGCGGCGCTCCCGGTAGCGGGTGCCACACCTCGGACGTTCGGAAAATAAACAATGAGAAATGGAACAATAATCAGCTTGCTTGTATTCATGCTCGTGGTCGGGTGCGACCGAAACGAGGAAATCAAGGTCGAAAACGAGGCTCCTCAGGTTTTGCAACTGGAACTCAAGAAGGATAAGAAGGGGGCAGATGTCCTTGTTCTGGCCACAGAGGGGCTGCCTCAGCTTAATCAGGAGAGTAAAGGGTATAATCTCTACCTCTGCTGGGTTGACGAACCGGCTCCTCCAGGTGGGTATCCACACGAAAAGAGAATCGAACTGCGCGGAGGAGCCCAGGGAGAAGGCGCTGCCTTTACGGTAGGCCTGAACGCGCACCTTTTCGACCTAGGAACCAGCTATTACGGACGCGGGCGAGTTTGCGTAATTGCCGTTTCAGATGATGAGAGTTACATCTCGAATGTGGTACGAGTTCCTAACAAGCCGGATACAGGCGACGGCGGATAGCCGCTCCTGATCCGAGGCGTTGGCCATGACTTAACAAATGAAATGGATACGAATAACTCTGTGTGGCGCTGTGATGCTGTTGGGGATGCTGATCTGGCTGCAAGCGCAGTTTGCTGGCGCCCACTCGAGGATAACACTTGAACGTCACACTGAAGTCGTCGACAAGATCGAAGGTCAGCTGGCAGACGGAATGACAGAGAAGGACCGCATCCACCTGCAAGGTCCCAGCGACTTCGTCTCCGAGCTACTGGCAAGAACAAACGCCATTGCCTTGGCGGGTTGTGCTGTCAGCGTCCTTGGCTTGCTCCTGCTGATTGCCGAAGTCACACGAAAGAAGGGATCCAAGACCTTGGAGTTTACGTCGCAATAGCGCCGAAAATCAAGGTGGACGTTCGGCTAAGAAACCTTCGCCTAACATCCACCACGTTCATGAGCAAAGCCACTGACCCATCCAAGAAGACACGTTTTGCCGTTGCTGCAGTGGCGTTTCTTTCAGTCATCGCTGCCAGATGGGCAGATTTAGCCACAACGCTACATTTCAACCCCACTCTTAGCAGAGAGGCGAATCCATTCGTCTCTGTCTTTGGACTCGATACCACTCAACTTATCGTTACTAATGTAATCGGTATATTGGCTTTCGTGCTCGCACCTTTATTGGCATATGTGAGGTATGCTCCAGCAAGTATGGAACAGACTCCGCAAACTCTAGCCGAATATATCTCTATTCAGCTATATCGCTGCAACCTGGAGAAGAAACGGCTTTATCACGCCATTTTTCTTGGGTGGCCGCTTCCTTAAGATTGGCTTCAAACGACAAGACTTTTCGGCTTCACGGCCTCATGGACTGTCGTTTTCGCGAGTCTGGTGGCTACGTTTGGATGGTGGGCCACAAATCAATGGGGAATGGAATGGTATCAAGCCTACCGAAGTCTGTTCAGTATTCGAGGCTACCCGGTAATCGAATTCATCCCAATCATTGTCTGTATCTACATCGCGGGTTATTTCTATTTTCGGATGGAATTTAGGGAGCACGAACTTAACCTGTCGAGTACCGAACAATAAAGGCGGTGCAGGCAACGGAGACAAGCGCCGTGCCTGACCTTGGACGGCACAAGAATTCCCCAAGATTTCGCATAGCTTTCACAGGAGTTTCACACATCGCTGCTATACATAGATAATGAAGAGAATTAAAAAGATCATTTGGGGTATATGCGGTGTAATCACTGCGTTCCTTGGACTCGTTGTAATGTTTTATGGCCTGAAAGTATTGGGGTGGGGCAGGCATGGGACAAGTCCTCTGGATTTCAGTTTCTTGCATTTGGATTGGATATTTCAACCTGAGCTGTCTTACTGGTCTGCTCACATGTATAATCTGTTGATCCTGCTTACTGGTTTGATAGTTGCGTGCGCAGGTCTTGTGATTTGCGCACGGACTCTTTGCCGAGGGCTGAAACAAAAGCCGAACAAGCCGTCGCTCTCAACACCTGCCCCGCCGCGAGTTTAATCCGCCATGACCATTCAATCCTCAACCCACAGTCGAAGCCTCGCCCCCGGGCAGGTGTGAGAGGACTTTGACGTTAGCCTAAGAAAACATCGCATCGCGAAAGATTGCTGCCGCTTCCAATCGCGTCTTCAAGTTGTAATCGTCTTATCTATGCAGTGAGAATAGGCTGAAAATTATGGATAAAGACAACGGAAAAAAATTTGCACTGTGGGGCGCGTGGCTTCAACTCGGTGCCGTTATAGGCCTCCTCTGGACTGTTGTCGGCATGGTTGGTGCTTTCGAGAAACTCTCACAAAGTGAACTCGTAAGTTCGGGCGCTTTAGCAAATGAAATATCAATCACACTGATCACAGCCGTGATTGGAATAATTCCGTCGTTTATTGGAGCCGTTCTCATGGCGGTGGCGTTGTTCGGGAAGAGCTATCGAGCTCCATGGTTCTTCTGGTTCCTGATCGTCTATGGCTTACTTTTAACCATGAACTTTCCAGTAGGAACGGTTCTTGGAGGGGTGTTGATTATCTACCTGATCTGGAAGAAGAACGAATTCCTTGCAAGCAACAGCGAACCAGGGGGTGCAGGGAGCCCCGCTACGCGGCGCGCCTGACCTATGACGTTAGCCAAATATACGGGAGACAAAATACGATGAAGACCAAATTTGCATTTATTGTGGGTTCTATTTCGGCGATCGGCGGCATGGTGTTTGCGGCTATGGCGCAGTCGATTGCCTTTAATAACGTAAAAGGTTATTCTCCGCCTCGCTCAGAAACGTCATATGGTGCGCAGGAACAAGTCTTGCAGAACATTGGCCTGCTCATAATGGCATTTGGACTTCTGCTGATCCTAATCACGTTCCGTGAGTGCCTTCGTGCATCACACCGTGATCACCGACCTGCAAGAAACGAGGGCTAACAAGCCGCGGATGATCAACTGCCTGCCCGCTCCGAGTCGAAATTTTTTTGAATGTTCAAACCCCTACCCTGAAGTCGGAGCGCGCTGTCGGCAGTCAGTGACATCGCTTTGACGTTAGCTCAAATAATGACAAACAGAACCATCGCAATCATTGCAGCCGTTCTTAGGCCCCTTGTTGTATCACCAAATGTTTCAACAGTCGCGTGGCATATGTTTCGCTCCAGTGCCGACAAGGATCACGTGATTTTTATTTAAGAAACCTTAATAAATTATTGCTTCGCGCAACCAGTTGATCTATAAGCTTTTCCTGCATGCGTAAGCGGTATGAAATCCTGGAGAAAATCGGCAAAGGCGGGGTCAGCGAGATCTTGCGAGCCTATGATACCGAATTGCATCGCGAAGTGGCAATCAAGAGGTTGCTACCGCTGGAAAAAACCCGCTTGAACGAGGCTGACGCCTACGGGCTGGAGCGGGAAGTTCAGGCCCTGACGCGCCTGCGACATCCCAATGTGGTCTCCCTCTTTGAATTTGGTGAGGACCGCGAGGGTCCATTTGTAGTTCTTGAACTGATTGAGGGGGAAACGCTGCAGAAAATCGTCTATGAAGGGGCGCTGAGTTATTCCGATTTTCTGGATGTGACACGGCAGATCCTGGCTGCGATCATTGCGGCCGATGAACTCAGCCTTGTCCATCGTGACATCAAGCCGGGCAACATCATGCTGACGCCTCTCCCATCGGGAGAACTGCAGGTAAAGGTTCTCGATTTTGGCGTTTCCAAATTCCAGCAATTCCCCACGGCTCAGACCGTGGATGTTCGCGGTGCCGTGATTGGATCTGCAGACTATATCGCTCCCGAGCAAGTCGAACGTTGTCCAATCGATCATCGCGCCGATCTCTACTCGATTGGTTGCGTCCTCTACTTTGCCCTGACCCAGCGGAAACCATTTCACGGAGACAACATCCGGGAAACGGTGCAGAACCACCTGAATAACAATGTCGTCCCGATCCGCAGCATTCGCTCGGATCTGCCGGTAATCGTTGGCGCGTGGTTGATGAAATTGCTGGAGCGCGATCCGGATGACCGCCCCATGAATGGCCGCGTCGCTCTAGCGATGTTCGACAAAGCCTGCCGCCTCGCTCATATCCCCGATGCGGGCGACAAAGAAATTCGCCTGAGGGACGATCCCTCCGCGTCAATCGAACTGGGAGGACACCACCTGCCTCCACAGGAGTCGTCCGACTCCCCGAAACGGGGCATTCTAATCGAGAGGAAAAGAAAGAAATCGACGAAGGTGTAGGCCCCGCTTTCGAATCGCCTAACGAGATCGGACCTGAGGTCCAATGCTTTACTCGTCTCCGGCCTCGGAAAATCGTTTCCACTCTGCTGGTTTCATTCCAAGCGCTCTTGCGGCAGCTTTTTCATCCCCCTCTGCATTGGCCAGAGCGACCTTAACAAGAGCGCGGCCGGCCAACTCGAATGCACTGATCGTTTCATCCGCCGCAGCGAGAAAAGATCGGGCGGCGGAATCTGCTAAATCCCCTTCCCCTCCGCCCTCGGTTTCTTTCTCATCGAAAGGGAGATCGCTGGGCAGGAGAACGTTTCCGGAAGCGAGCACGCACGCTCGTTCGACGAGGTTTTCGAGCTCACGCACGTTGCCTGGCCAGGTGTGATTTTCTAAGGCATCTATCGCCTCAGCCGAAAATTGCATGGCACGATGCTTGCCCGTTTCCGATTGCTTGCGGAGAAAAAATTCAGCCAGCAAACTCACGTCTTCGATGCGGCGACGAAGTGGCGGGATATGAATTCGCACGACGTTGAGCCGGTAGAACAAATCTTCGCGGAAGGTTCCGTTCTCGACTTCCTCTTCAAGACGCTTGTTCGTCGCCGCAAGAATGCGGACGTCGCTGTGCATCGTCTGGTTTCCGCCGACGCGTGAAAATTCGCCGCTCTGCAGAACGCGCAGCAATTTGCTCTGCACTTCGAGCGGCATGTCACCGATTTCATCGAGGAACAGAGTGCCGCCGTCACATTGCTCAAAACGACCGACCCGCTGACTGACCGCTCCGGTGAAGGAACCTTTCTCGTGACCAAAGAGCTCGCTCTCAAGAAGGTTACCAGGAATCGCAGCACAGTTGATCGCGACATACTCCAACTTGGCTCGCCGGGAAAATTTGTGAATCGCGTTGGAGACGACTTCTTTTCCGGATCCGCTTTCCCCAGTGATGAGAACGGGAGCATCGGCGCGGGCAACCCGACCAATCAATTTGTAGACGTCCTGCATCGCAGATGATCGGCCTATGATGAGATCGTCATCGGATTGCGGTGTGGGAATCGCACCCGTGTCGTGGCTGCCGGCATCGGCCAGACGCATCTGCTCAGCAGATCGAAGAGCCCGCTCGGCAACGGAACGCAGCTCGAAGTGGATCGACTCGCGAGGCATCACGTCGAAGGCCCCGATTCGCATTGATTCAATGACGGCGTTTGTGCTGTTGACGAGGCCATTGAGAATGACCATCGCGTTCGGCTTGGTGAGCCGCACTTTTTTCAGCAAGGCGACTCCATCGATGGGCTGCAGATGAAACTCCGCAATCAGCAGGTCGGCATCATGCTTCTTGAAAAGCTCGAGCGCCTCGTCTGCCGAAGAGGTTGTGTAAAAATCCAGAGACTTTGCCTCCAGATGTTTCTCTACCCACTTGAGAAAGTCGGGATCGTTGTCTGCTACGACGATTGTCTGCTTCTGGATGTCGGCCATAGATTGCTGTATATCAACGCTCGAAGGAGATTCATTAATCTGCCGTTTGATACGAGTCGCTAACTATACCACAATCGACCAGTTTAACTTTATTTTTGCCTATGAAATACCGCACCATTCCTACGGATCTCTTTATTTCCAACCGAGCCCGGCTTGCTGCGGAGATTCCGGCGGGAGCCTTTGCGATATTCCAATCAGCCGAAGTTCCCTGGCGGTGCGCGGATGGATCGTTGAAATTCATCCAGAACTCGGACATGTTTTACCTGACTGGGGTCGATCAGGAAGAAACAGTCCTCATTCTCTGCCCTAACCACCCGAATCCGGAAATGCGCGAGATTCTCTTTGTTCGCGAAACGTCGGAACTCATTACGATCTGGGAGGGCTACAAGCTCGACAAAGATCAGGCGACGGAAGTTTCTGGAGTTAAAAATGTGCAATGGACGACTGAGCTCGAACCTTGCCTGCGACGCCTCGCGCGGAGGTTCAATCACATCCTCCTGAACTACAACGAGCACCTCCGTGCCGGTGTTCCGATCGACTACTCTCGCGACGATGCCTTCCGTCGCTGGTGCCAGGATCGCTATCCGAATCACCAATACGGGAGGCTTGCGCCCATCATGCATCAGCTGCGGGCAGAAAAGTCCGAGCCGGAGATCGAGCTTCTACAGACAGCCTGTGATATCACGGCGAAGGGCTTTGATCGTGTGCTCAAGTTTCTGAAACCCGGGGTGATGGAATACGAAATCGAGGCGGAATTTCTCCACGAATTCGTTCGTAATGGATCACGCGGCTTCGCCTATGAACCGATCATCGCTGCAGGAAAGAACGGCTTTATCCTCCACTATCTCAGCAACGATCAGCGCTGCGAGGACGGTCAGATGGTCCTTATGGATGTCGCGGCCGAGTATGCGAACTACAATGCCGATCTGACTCGAACCATTCCGGTGAACGGAAAATTCACGGATCGTCAGCGCGACGTCTACAACGCAGTACTGCGGATTTTCCGCCTCTGCGTTGACGAGCTGGTCGTGCCCGGCAAGCACATGAAAAACACCTACCACAAGGAGGTCGCTAGAGCGATGGAGGACGAACTCATTGGTCTCGGTCTGCTCGACAAGGATGAAGTCGCGGAAGAGCGCAAAGACGAGGAAAAAAAAGAAGAGGAAAAGCTCTACCGCAAATATTTCATGCACGGCGTCTCCCACAGCCTCGGCATCGACGTGCACGATGTCACTCCGAGTGCCGGTGAGTTCGTCGAAAATATGTGCGTTACGGTGGAACCGGGAATTTACCTGCCTGACGAAGGCTTCGCCGTTCGTCTCGAAAATGACATCATTGTACGCGCCGACGGCAACATTGATCTCATGGCCGACATCCCGATCGAAGCGGATGAGATCGAAGCCCTCATGGCCGAAGGCAAATGACACATTTTTAATGTAGCGGAAAATGCTAATCTTCCGTTCGTTTCCCCTGTAACCCTTCGGTAGATTAGCATCTACCGCTAAACCAACCAGAATCATGCCCACCCAGATCAGCCGCATTCGCTCTGTTGCTCTCTACTTTCTCCCCGTCACGATGCGGGTTCCCCTGAAATTCGGAAATCAGGTTCTCGATTCGGTTACCTGCGCCCGAGTCAAAGTCACGGTGGAGGGTGATGACGGATCCATCGCTGAAGGCTGGGGAGAAACTCCGCTCTCAGTTGGCTGGGTCTGGCCAGCGGCTATTGATTACGAAAATCGCCACGACGCAATGAAGAACTTCTCTATTGCTATCGCGAAGGATCTGGAGAGCTTCGAATCGACCGGACACGCCATCGAAGTCGGTCACGATTTCATCGAAAACCGCCTTCATGATTTGCAGGACGAATTCAATTCCGATCGCGAGGAAGGCACGGAACTGCCGCATCTCGCTGCCCTCGTCTGCTTTTCTCTTTTCGATATCGCGATCCACGATGCCTACGGAAGTCTCAACAACTGCCCCGTCTACGAGACCTACAACGCAGACTACATGGACCGCGACCTGGCATCGTATCTTGAACCGGCCGCCGAACATGTCAGCTTCGAAGGTCTCTACCCGTCCGATTTTCTTACGGACAAACCCGAACCGCAATTACCAGTTTGGCATCTCGTCGGAGGACTTGATCCGTTGAGCGAAGAAGATCTCACCGGTGACGAACCGGACGACGGTTATCCCGTTCTGCTCCGCGACTGGATTCGCGAAGATGGACTCGATTGTCTCAAGATCAAGCTGCGCGGGAATGACGCGGACTGGGACTACGACCGGCTTTTGAAAATCGGGCAGATCTCGCGCGAAGAAAATGTCACTTGGCTGACAACCGACTTCAACTGCACCGTGACCGATCCGGCTTACGTGAATGATATCCTCGACCGGCTCAAAGATGGGGATCCGGTGACCTACCAGAAAATCCTCTACGTCGAGCAGCCCTTTCCCTATGACCTCGAAGAAAATCGCATCGATGTCAGCAGCGTGAGCGCTCGGAAGCCGCTTTTCATGGACGAAAGCGCGCACGATTGGAGTTTTGTCAGGCTCGGAAGAGAACTCGGTTGGACCGGGGTTGCGCTGAAGACGTGTAAGACCCAGACCGGTGCCCTGCTTTCGCTCTGCTGGGCCAAAGCGCACGGCATGACGCTGATGGTTCAGGATCTCACGAATCCCATGCTCGCTCAGGTCCCGCATTTTCTGCTCGCTGCGCACGCCGGAACGATCATGGGTGTGGAGTCCAATGGCATGCAGTTTTATCCGGAAGCCAGTGCTCCCGACCGTGAATTGCACGCTGGTCTGTTCAAGAGGCAAGAGGGTATACTAAACGGCTCTACTCTGTCTGGTCCCGGCTTTGGCTATCGCGTAGATGAGGTGAAGCGGGAACTTCCAGACCCCGTTTACAGAAATGATTCATGAGCACTTTTCTCGTCATTATGGGTGTGTCAGGCTGCGGCAAGACAACGATCACCAGGGCACTCGCTGATCGCATTCCGAACAGCAGATTTCTCGAGGGCGACGATTTTCATCCGCCGGAGAACAAGGAGAAAATGGGCGCGGGAGTTCCGCTGACCGACGAAGACCGCTGGCCATGGTTTGCCGAGCTGAACGCCGCAGCACAGGAAGCGATGAAGGCTGATATGACCGCAGTGCTCGCCTGTTCCGCCCTGAAGGAAGAATATCGAGAGGCATTATTTCGCGGATTCGACAGTTATCGCCTCGTTTTCCTGCAGGGATGCTTTGAATTGATTCATACCCGCATGGACGCGCGGGACCACGAGTATATGACCTCCACGCTTCTTGAGAGCCAATTCGCGACCCTCGAAGAACCTGAGCCAGGAGAGAACGTCCTTGCACTGCCGATCGAGCTGACGCCGGAGGAGATTGTGGACCAAGTCATGGATTGGATCGGAGGCGCGTAGATTCTCTGCCCATGGGAAAAATGCTTTTCATTCGCGGAGGTGCGGTCGGTGACTTCATTCTCACGATGCCGGCGATTAAACTTGTCCGCGAACAGCTGCCGGACAATGAAATCGAGATTCTGGGCTATCCGTCCATCGCTGAGCTGGCAACAGTCACGGGGCTAGCCGATCGGACGCGATCCATTGAAGACGCCCGACTCGCTACCTTTTTCGCCCCCGGCGCCGACCTCGATGAGGAATGGACTGACTACTTCGCGAGCTTCAATGTCGTCATCAGCTACCTCTACGATCCCGACGGGTTTTTCGCGGGGAACTTGGAACGAGCCGGAGTCAAAACTCTCCTTGATGCTCCTTTTCGCCCAGAAGAGAATGATCCCCCGGTAGCGGCTGCCCTCCAACTCGCTCAACCTCTCGAACGTTTCGCGCTTTTTCTCGATGATCCGGAAATGGTGCTCGACTACCGAAGCCAGGTCGATTCGCCTTTGCCCGAATCAGACGCCACGCGGGTAGCGATTCATCCCGGTAGTGGAAGCCCGTCAAAGAACTGGAGTTTTGAATCCTGGATCATCGTGCTCAAACAGATCCAGAACGAAATTCCCGATGTGGAGTTTGTCGTCAGTAGCGGCGAAGCCGAGCACGAGGTGATTGATCAATTCCTGGACGCGGCTGACACGGCCGGACTATCATTTACTCACCTCAAAGGTCACAGTCTCGCCGAGCTGGGCGCGACCTATGAGGCCGTTGATTTCTATCTCGGACACGACAGTGGGATTTCTCACCTAGCGGGAAGTGCGGGAGTCGAAGGACTCTTACTCTTTGGACCGACTGATCCAAAAGTGTGGGCTCCTGCTACGGATCGCATGCAAATTGTGCAATCATCAGATGGCCAGCTCGGTGGTATCCGAGTCGAAGAAGTGGTCGCTGAACTTAAGCAATCAAAGTTATTCGCACCCTAATAGAAGAGATTAATTTTCTAAGGAAATCCTTTATCTTATTCTGTCCGTGAATAACTCAGAACAACTTCTATAAGTGATTGATAGATAGGGTTTTTAGGGTTTTTTCAGCATGTGAAAAACCAGGGCAGGGAATAGCGGAGACTCAGGTCCTATGGGAACAGTTCCTGAGTTGTTGTAGTTTGTTCACATTTGTTACGAGGTTATTCACGAGCGCTGGTGGCGAGCTCGTCCTTCTTAACCCTTCCAGAGTTTCTTCTTCAAAGCATCTTCTGCTGCACTTGTCTCCGCCTCCTTCTTGCTCGATCCTTCCCCGCGACCGAGTTCAATATTTTCCCAGCTCACTTCGGCGACGAAATTCTTGTCGTGATCTGGGCCCTCATGGGAAACGATTCGGTAGGAAGGGCTGGAAGGAGCTATCGACTGGAGATGCTCCTGAAGTTTTCCCTTGGGGTTGATCTCGTAGGGTTCCTTCGCAATTTCTTCGATGAAATTCCGAAAGTTCCCGAGAATGAATTCCCGCGCTTTTTCAAATCCTCCGTCGAGATAAATTGCGCCGGAGAGAGCTTCGAGAGCGTCGGCGAGATTAGATGGTCGGCTGCTCCCCCCACTCGCGGCTTCGCCTTTTCCGAGTAGAAGCTCATTGCCCAGGTTGATTTTTTCCGCGAAGCGCATCAGGCCGTCACGGGAAACAAGGCGGCTGCGCATCTTTGTGAGTTTTCCTTCGCTGAACTTGGGAAAGAGATGGTAGAGCTCGTCCGTGAGAATGAGCTGGATCACAGCGTCCCCGAGATATTCGAGTCGCTGATTGTCGAAGTGATACTGCTTCGTTTCGTAAGCGAGCGATGGATGCGTGAGAGCTTCCTTCAAGAGGGAAGCATTGGCGAACTTGTAGCCGATTCTGGCTTCCAGCGAATCCATTGTAAGATGGGGTGGCTGACGGGATTTGAACCCGCGACAACCGGTACCACAAACCGGGGCTCTACCCCTGAGCTACAGCCACCATCTTCTCCGAAAATCTGCGGGGGATTCCCGCAGCTTGGCTCGGAGAGGAGCGGAAAATACGGCATAGTTTTGCAATTTCCAATGGAATTTTCGCGAGTATTTTCGACCGTTTGCGACAGAGCAGAAGCATGTGTAGGATCATCCAATGATTTGCCTTTCGAATGACTATCGTCCCGTTGCCTTTAAGGAATGGGAGCTAGTTTCCGATGCGCTCGCTCGCGGCGAGCAGTCGTTGATTCTGCGAAAAGGGGGAATTTCGGAGGGCAAAGCTGGATTTCAGTGGCTGCATGAGCAGTTTTTTCTGTTTCCCAGCCTCTTTCATGAGCAGGCCGGACAGGTCATCCCGGATGCTGATGGAAACACACGGGTGATTCCGGAGCCCATCGCACCAGAAGGCAAAGTCGCGTTTTCCGTGTTTGTCGAAACCGTTTCGACAGGACGCCTCACCGACTGGGACGCTGTCGCTGCCCTGGCTCCCTATCACATCTGGAAAGAAGAAATCATTCGCGAGCGGTTCGATTGGGGAGACGAGCCAGGCATTTCCTGGGCCGTAGTGCGGGCGCATGAATTGATCGACCCGTGGATTCTTGAGAATAGAAAAACTTTTGGCGGATGTCGTTCCTGGTTTGGGTTGCCGCAGGATGAAGAAGGTGGTTTCCGGGAACGACTCGAAACCGCGAGAGAGGTCGAGGCCGTTTGCGGCTGGCCGGGTGGATTAGTGTGAAATACTATTCCCCGATTTCCGTTGGCAAAGCCTCGCCGGTAGGGTTTCATATCTTCACACGAAACTTAGCCATGCTCCCCGAAGTCGAAAAACTCCTCCGCGTTCAGCACCACGATCAGAAACTCAACGCGATTGAAAAGGAACTCGCTGATATTCCCTTGGAAGAGGAAGATATTCGCGACAAACTCGCTGCTGATAAAGAGGCTCTTGCCAAGGCCAAGGAAAGTCTCCAGCACGTCGAGATTGCGATCAAGAATCTCGAACTCGATATCGAGACGCGCCGGGATTCGATCACGAAACTGAAAGTCCAGCAGTTCGAAACGAAGAAGAACGAGGAATTTCAGAGAATGGGACAGGAAATCGAGCGCTATGGAACGGAGATTACCGAGCTCGAGGACAAGGAAATCGAACTGATGGAGCAAGCCGAGGAGCAAAAAAATGCGCTCACTGCGGCACGCGAGAAATTTGAGGAAAACGAAACTTCTGTTGCGGAAGAAATTGAAGACCTGGGCTCCCTGAAGACAAAGCTCGAAGAGGATGCCAAATCTGAAGCGGCCGCTCGCAGCGAACAAGCAGGTGCTGTTGACGAAGACCTTCTCTACAATTACGATCGCCTTTTCAAAGCAAAGGCAGGTATGGCCATCGTAGGGTTGGTCGACGAAGTCTGCCAGGGCTGCCACATGCGGGTGACCAAATCGACCGTCGTCGACGTGAAAAACGAAAATGCAGTCGCCCACTGTGAGAACTGCGGCCGGATTCTCTACTGGTGGACTGATGATTCAGTCGGCAAGAACATGGGGGACTACTGAGTGAAGCGTCATGTGAACTTTCGCTTGCGGCCAGGCGTCCCTGCCGAGCCGTCGGATTTTGAACCATTTCTTTCGATAGCGAACAAATGACCCCGCTTCCTCATGCCTCGCTAGAGGCCACTTACTTTTAGTAACAAGGCTATTTGGTTTAGGAGAAGAAACCCATTTATGAAGTATCAATGCGAGCATCCCGACTGCGACGCTCGGCTCGTCAGTGTATAATTCGACGACGTGCTACGTGGCTCAGCGGCCTGTACGATTTGGAATCTGCGGGGATTCCGATGCTCGATTCGGCTGTGCTATCGGGAGAAGAGAGTCGCCTTTCGCTGGGATTACGCTTGAAATCCTGATCCTACTCACGCTACGACTCCAACTTCGCTAGCAGGTCGTCCGACTCCACCGCTTCTCCTTTTTGCACGACAATCTCGGTAACGGTTCCGTCCATTCCTGCTGAGATCGTTGTCAGCATTTTCATGGCTTCAAGTGTAACGATGGGATCTCCCTCCGAAACTTTTTCGCCAACTTCTGCATTGATTTCCGTGACCATTCCAGGCATGGGAGCAACAGCCTGACTTGGGTCGTTCGGGTCACCTTTCTGGCGGGTCTTGAGATCTTTCGGAGCCTCGGCGCGGTCGAGAACCTGGCACTCCCGCGGCATTCCATTGAGTTCGTAAAAGATATTGCGATAGCCTTCGTCGTTTGCCTCGCCAATACCGATAAGCTTGATGAAAAGAATCTTTCCGTGATCGATTTCGACGGAGATTTCCTCCCCGATATCAAGACCGTAGAAAAAGGACGTCGTGGGAAGATGGGTCGCCTTTCCGTATTCGCGAACGAACTGGTCAAATTCCGCAAACACCTGGGGATACATCAGGTGACTGTAAAGATCGTCGTCACTTGCGGGATGACCAAGCTCTCCTGACAGTTTCTCGCGAGCAGCGTCGAGATCGATTGGCTCGGCAAGTTCGCCGGGGCGCTTCGTGGTCGGTTCCCGGTCTCCGAGAACGACCTTTTGCACATCGGCTGGCCATCCACCATCAGGCTGTCCAAGGCCACCCCAGAGCATATCGATGACAGACTCGGGAAAGTCGACCGTGCCAGGATCGAGCGACTTCACTTCCTCCGGCGTGATGCCGCGAGTGACGAGGAACATGCACATGTCGCCGACCACTTTCGAACTCGGCGTCACCTTGATGATGTCTCCGAAGAGCTGGTTCACCTCCGCGTAGGTTCGTGCGATTTCCGGCCAGCGGTGACCGAGACCCATCGCGTTGGCCTGCTCCTTGAGGTTGGTGAATTGACCGCCCGGCATCTCGTGGATGTAGACTTCGGCGGAACCGGCCCGCGGGGAAGTGTTGAATGGCTCGTAGAACTCAAGGACATGCTCCCAGTAATCGGACATCGCATTCAGCGAATCGTGGTCGATTCCCGGATCGCGTTCTGTTCCTTCCAGAGAAGCGCAGACCGAGTTCAAGTTTGGCTGGCTCGTCGACCCTGACATAGATGCCAAAGCGAGGTCGGCAATGTCGACTCCCGCATCAGCTGCCGTCAATACAGACGAAGCATTGATGCCGGAGCTGTCATGCGTGTGAAAGTGAATCGGCAGACCGACTTCTTCCTTTAGCGCTTTCACTAACTTGGGTGCCGCGTAAGGTCGGCAGAGACCGGCCATGTCTTTGATAGCGAGAATGTGGGCACCCATCTTCTCGAGCTCCTTCGCTTTCTCGACGTAGTATTTCAGGGAATACTTGTCGCGTTTCGGATCGTTGATATCGCCGGTATAACAGATCGCCGCTTCGCAAACGGCTTTGCCGTGGTCGCGAACCGCTTCCATCGCCACCTTCATGTTCGGCAGGTAGTTGAGAGAATCGAAAATCCGGAAGATATCCATTCCCGAGTCGGCAGAGTGTTTAACAAAACCCGTAACTACATTATCAGGATAGTTGGAATAGCCGACCGCGTTCGATCCTCGAAACAGCATCTGGAAACAGATGTTGGGAATCAACTCACGCAGTTCGCGAAGACGATCCCACGGGCACTCCTTGAGAAAGCGCATCGCTGTGTCGAAAGTCGCGCCGCCCCACATCTCGAGAGAGAAAAGGTTCGGCGTCATCCGCGCGAGGTAGGGAGCGATGTTGAGCATGTCTGCCGAGCGCATCCGCGTCGCAATGAGCGACTGGTGAGCATCGCGCATCGTCGTGTCGGTGATGAGCAGTGGCTTCTGATCACGAATCCACTCGGCGAACTTTTCGGGTCCGAGTTCGAGCAGTTTATCGCGCGAGCCGGGAGCAATGTCAGCGCGCCGGTCGAATTCTGGAATCAGGGCCGGAAGCAGGGTGGCGGGGGGACGGAAGCCCTTTGCCGTGTCGTTTCCGTTTACCGTTACGTCACTGAGGTAGTTCAGTAATTTCGTAGCCCGGTCGCGGCGTGGCTTGAATTGGAAAAGGTTGGGATTCGTATCGATGAGGCGGGTCGTCGCCTGACCGGTCCGGAAAGTTTTGTCTTCAATGACGTTTTCAATAAAGGGAATGTTCGTTTTCACTCCCCTAATTCGAAATTCGCGAAGAGCACGATCCATCCGTTGCAGGGCAATGTCGAAACGTGGGCCGAAGGCGGTCAACTTCACCAGCATCGAATCGTAGAACGGAGTGATTACAGATCCAGCGTCACCAGCACCTGCGTCTAGACGGATTCCAAAACCAGCCGCCGAGCGGTAGTTGAGAATTTTGCCGTAGTCGGGAGAGAAATTGTTGGCCGGGTCCTCGGTCGTGATTCGAGCCTGCACCGCGTAGCCGTTACGGGGAATTTCATCCTGTGAAGGAATGTCGATTTCGTGGCCGAACATGTTGTGGCCCTGCGCGATGAGGATTTGCGAACGAACCAGGTCCACGCCGGTGATGATTTCCGTCACCGTGTGCTCGACCTGAATTCGCGGGTTCATCTCGATGAAGAAGGATTCCTTCGTATCGATATCGTAGAGAAACTCAACCGTTCCCGCGTTGTTGTATTCGACTGCTTTGGCGACCTGCACCGCAGCATCACAAAGTTCGTGGCGAACCTTTTCATCGAGGTCCACCGACGGCGCGATCTCGATCACTTTCTGGTGACGACGCTGCACCGAGCAATCGCGCTCGTGCAGATGGATGATATTCCCGTGGGTGTCACCGAGGATCTGCACCTCGATATGCTTGGCGCGTCCCACGAATCGCTCGAGGAAAACAGCTGGATTGCCGAATGCGTTTTCCGCCTCGGCCTGGGCTTGATCGAGAAGAGAATCGAGGTCCTCTTCTTTTTCGACAACACGCATTCCGCGACCACCGCCGCCGAATGCTGCCTTAATAATCAGAGGGAAACCAATTTCGCGGGCGATCGTGAGAGCCTCACCACGATCCGACACAGGTTCTTCGGTTCCGGGAAGGGTTGCTACGTCTGCCTTTTTGGCAAGCGCACGAGCTGAGACCTTGTCGCCCATGGCGTCGAGCATTTCCGGATCGGGGCCGATGAATTTCAGACCCGCCTCCCGGCAGGCGCGCGCGAAGTCCGCGTTTTCCGAAAGAAAGCCGTAGCCGGGGTGAATCAGGGTGACGCCTTTTTCCTTGGCGATTCGGATGATTCCCTCAATGTCGAGATAGGCACCGACGGGACCTTTTTCTTTTCGAAGAAGGTAGGCTTCGTCCGCTTTGAAGCGATGGCGGGAAAAGCGATCTTCCTCCGCATAAATTGCGACCGTGCGCAGCCCGAGTTCCGTCGCGGCGCGAAAAATCCGGATGGCGATTTCGCCCCGGTTCACGACCATCAGTTTTTCCTGTTTTTGCGTTTCCGACATAGCGCGGCCAATATAGACAGTCGGACTGAAACAAAAAGGCAGATTTTCGCGAAATCGCGGTGGCTGGGGAAGGTTGTGTACCTGTTTCAGCAGCAGACCAAACGGGATACAGTGAAGGAGGTAACCCTGTTGGGTCTGAGAGTTAACGGGGTAAGGCCAAAAACCCCGGCCCGCTGGAAGGAACATTTCCATTGGAAAACCCAAATCCCTACACGTAGCGTCCCCGACTATGGCACTACCGGTATTTGAAATGGAGAACGTGACCGTTCGCCGAAATGGGAAGGAAATCCTCAACGACGTCAGTTGGAGCGTTGAGAAAGGGCAGCATTGGGTCATTCTCGGAGGCAATGGATCGGGAAAAACATCGATCCTGAATGTGCTGATGGGATACCTCACACCAACGGAGGGCGAAGTGGAAATGAAGGGACGGGAGGACGCGATCAATTCCCAGAACCAAGAGTGGGACGATTGGCGCAAGCGAATTGGGTTTGTCAGCAGCAGCATTTCTCAATTGATCGGCCTGGAAGAAACCGCTCTCGATATCGTCCTCGCCGGGCGTCATGCGATGGTCAATTACTGGGGCGACAACGATGAAAAGGAAATTCGCGCCGCCGAAAAGGTGCTTGAGCGAGTGAATTGCCTGGAACTTCGCGATCAAATCTGGGCGACGATGTCGCAAGGCGAACGCCAGCGGGTCTTGATCGGCCGGGCCCTGATGGCTCCCCAGATGGACATGTTGATTCTCGATGAACCCTGCGCGGGTCTCGATCCGGTGGCACGAGAGCATTTTCTGTCTTTTATCGACGATCTTACTGAGAAGGGAACTTTCCGATCGCTCTTGCTGGTCACTCACCACGTCGAGGAGATCATTCCGTCGATCACTCATGCCCTCGTGCTGAAAGAGGGTGGCGTGATTGCATCCGGGGAAAAGCGGCGCGCACTCAATTCATTGAGTTTGTCGCGAGCCTTCGATTCAGAGCTGAAACTGCGCTCGCGTCTGGGGCGCTATCGCCTCTACTACGGAGATGAGTTTGTGCCCGAGGGTGGACAGGTGGTGTGAGGGGCTGGCTCCTGCTTCGACAGCAACTCCTCTTACCTCTCCGCCAACTCTGGCTGAGGATCATTGCTTTTTTCTCCCTTGGCAGATACCGCGAGTCCAGCACGGTTCCGATACCAGCTTTTGAAGTCGACGAACTTTTAGGTCCACCTGTGGACAGGAAGCATGCCGGTATATCCGTGCCGAGTGGGATAGAGCCCGGCATAGAGGCTCAACCGGGTAGGGGTGCAGACGGGGCTGCCATAGGCGCGATCAAATCGCATTCCTTCCGCGGCCAGTTGGTCGAGCTTAAGTGTTGTTTTGTCAGGGTTTCCGTAGGCTCCGAGCATTTCGAAGCCGAGGTCATCGGCAAGGAGAAAGAGGATGTTGGGTTACTCGGCGGAGTTGAGAGCTCCGCTTCCGAGTGTTCAGAAGAGAAGTAGTAGAGCAATAAGCGGTCTCATTACGATTCGAAGCTCTCCCAATCTTTTTTCGCGGCGCGATCATACTTCGCATGTTCTCGCACTCGTTTTTCCAATCGCTGGCGCAGTTTTGCTTTCGACGAATCGGATGCTTTCCGTTCAGCCATGCGAATGGTAGTCGCGGTGATGAGTTTCACGAGATTCTTGGCATCGGCGAGTGAGATATTTTCTTCGGCGATTCCTTTTTCGGGGGGGCAGTTGTGATAGTTGCCGAGGATGAGCGAAATTCCTGCTGCCGGTATGCCATAGAGATTCATTGCTGTTGCCTCGCAAGCGCCGCCGTCGAGCAGGGCGCGTTGGTGTGGAATTTTTTCTTCGGTTCCAGCATCGACAAGTTCCGCGGTAGTGGGGTCATGAAAAAGACTGATCCGATCGCCCGCACGGATTGCCGGTCCACTCCCTTGCTCCGCTCCGCCACGTGGTGCGCTGCATTCAAGGGAAACGAAGCAGACGCCTTCAGGCAGAGGCCATTGTTTTGCCATTTTGACTGCTCCATGAAATCCGACTTCTTCGGCGCGGGTGAAGAGCCCGTAGACTGTGGTCTCGACTTTCTTGGCGGTGAGCTCTTTGAACAGGGCGAGAATAGCGGCGCATCCGGCGAGATCGTCGCAGACACGAGAGTGAATGATTCCATTTTCCAATCGAAAGGGGTCGAGCTCCCACATCCCGAAGTTACCGAACCACTCTACCGGATGTGTGTCGAGACGCTCTTTGGGAACCCATCCGAGAAATTCCTTTGCCCCGCGGTGCTTCACCCAACCGGGGTGGTCCATGTGGGCCGCGAAGGCGAGTTGGGGTTTCTTTCTGCCTCGTTGATAGCGGGCGATGAGATTTCCGAAAGAATCTTCCGTCACGGAAATGTCGGGAAATTCGGCGAGCATCTTACGTAGTTTTGCCGCGACGTGATATTCGTGAAATGGCGCCGTCGGAATCGAGAGCACGTTTCGGAACAGGGAGACGAAAGTTTGGTGGTGCATCGTTTGCCGTATCAAGACAGAAGAAATGCGATGTGGCAATCTCTCTGATTTACGTAAGATTCCGACGACGATGTCTTTCTGGAAAAAAATTCGATATCGATTTGAATGGCTCGGTCTTGCCTGGCTCTATTTTTCGATTCCACTGGTCCCGCGCCGGGTGGCACAGGGACTGAGTCGCGTTCTTGGGAACCTCGCGTTTGCCGTTGATAAGCGGGGGCGAAATACCGCGATCGAAAACCTCACTCTGATTTTCGGAGAGGAGAAAAACAAAAAGGAGATTCGTGAGTTGGCGAAGAATTCCTATCGGAGTTTTGCGCGGACGGTGGCGGATCAGTTCTGGAGCCGTCGGCTCAACGAAGACAACTACGATCAATATTGCAAGGTCAGCCTGGAAGACACCGAAGCGGTTGAATCGGCTCGTGAAACGGGTGCGATCTGGGTGACGGCGCACTACGGAAACTTCGAGTGGATTGCGCTGGTGATGGGCTATCGGGATTGCAAGTTTACAATTGTGGCACAGGACTTCAAGAACAAGAGCCTGACCGAAATTTATAAGAAGAATCGTGAAGTGTCCGGCCATGAAGTGATCTCGCAGCGGGGCGCGATCCGGCGTCTATTGAGGAATCTGAAAGAAGGCGGGAACGCTGCTTTTTTGACGGACCTCACCATCGAACCGTCGAAGCCCGCGACGATTATTGAGTGTTTCGGGAAGAAGACCTGTGTGACTGCGATCCATGCGGAGTTGATGAAGCGAACTGGTCTTCGTGTGATCCCGGGGATTTGTATTCCGCTACCGGATGGGACCTATGAGTTTCGTGGATTCAAGGCTATGAGTTTTGGGCCTGACGACACAGATCAGACGATTGCGCAGGCTTGCTGGAATGTTTTTGAACCAGTCATTCGTGAAAATCCCGCGCCCTGGTTGTGGATGTACAAGCACTGGCGATATCTGCCGGATGGCGAAGAGGATCAGTATCCCTCCTACGCTCGGAAGAATAAGAAGTTTGATGAGGTGTGTGAGCGTGTGGGGATCTGAATTTTCGGCGGGAACTCAGCGAGCTGGGAGAGAATCAGCGGCGAAGGCGTTTGATTTTGAGACCTTCCTTCACGATGTCGACTTTCGACGGGTCGCTCTTGGAAGTTCCGATCACCTTGATGGTGCGGGATTTTTTCGTGGAACGACGTTTGCGCCCGATCTGGAGTTCGAAGATCTCGGTTGCGCCCGGTTGCAGTTCAGTCGTCTCGAACCGGCCCGTGAAGAAGGAAGAGGAAATGTTGTAGGCCTTGCCGCCAGTCCTGTTCACCCGTGATGGAGAAGGAATAGCCGGGAGCGCTGAATCCGAAGGTGTTGAAATACTGTTCGAGGGAACTTTTCCAGCGGAAAGACAATGTGGCAGGGCCCTGCACCTCCGCGTCGAGGACACTGTATTTTTTATCGTCCAGGGTGGACTGAATCGAATCAACCCCGTCTTAGGTGGTGGTAGTGTCGTAGGTCCAATTTCCAGCCGGGTAGTCCACCTCCGTTTCGCGGTCTGCTGCGGATGGGGTGAAAGTAATACCGCTCGGATTATCATCGCCGTCCGCAATGGTCTGCGCGCTCAAGGACGAGGGCACATTCAGAAGAATGAGTGCTACTGCGGATTTGATTAGAAGGAATCCCTGAAATGAGGATTTCATGGGGGAGGGTTTAGATGAAGGCTCTTTGTGATAAGGCTCAAATGTAGCGATCTTCGCCTTGGGGTGTTCTGCTAATAATTGTTCTCGGATCCAACCTCGTGACAAGGCAAAGGTTACGGGGGACTTTCCTTTCGCTTTGAGCTCCCATATTATGGGTTTGTTAGAGTATAAAAATTTCCTCCGCGCTGATGATGGTCTCCACTCGACCGTCTTCGGTCTCGATCAGTAATTCTCCATCGGGACCGAGTCCGTGAGCGGTTCCGCTGAGGTGTCCTGCGGCAGTCCTGAGAGCCAGCATTTTCCCTTGCAGATACGATCTTGATTCGAGCCAGGCCTTTACCTCATCGAAGTCGTCAAGAGCATCCGGATAGATTTCGAAGAAGCCTCTCAAAATTAAACCGAGGACAAACCACCGACTCGATTCGCAGTCGAGTACGGAATAGAGAGAGGTTGCAATGTCGGCGATCGAATCGGGAAATTCTTCGGGACGGGTATTCACATTCAGACCAATGCCGACGATAGCGAAGGGCGCGGGTTGCATGACGGTTTCGACGAGGATGCCGGCGAGCTTCTTTCCGTGAATGTAGATATCGTTTGGCCACTTTGCCTGGGTTCTGGTATCCGGCAGGATGGACTCAACGGCGCGCCCAACTATCATTGCAGTGAGGTGAGGAAGCCGACTCCAGTGCGTGCGATTTCCGGCGAGGGGAAGGGCGATCGAGAAGAGAAGATTCCGTCCCGGCTCGGCTTCCCAGCGGTCACCACGTCGTCCTCGCCCCTTGTTTTGGTAATCTGTTAGGGTGACCTCGCCGGGTCGAGCTTTCCCCCTTGCGGCGAGAGCGAGAAGATCGTCGTTGGTGGATCCGGTTTCAGCGGTGTGATGAAAGTAGTCCTCGGGGAAGTTGGCTCGAAGGTGATCGGGCCAGTCGCGAACAATCTCGGAATGGGGAGAGGACATTGGAACTGGCTACGCGAGATCGAGTCCCAGGTCGATCGAGCGAACTGAATGCGTCAGTGCTCCGGCAGAGATAAAGTCGACGCCGGTTTCGGCGATCGCTTTGATCGTATCCAGATTAATTCCGCCGCTTGCCTCGAGGCGAATGCCCTGGTCGTATTGGTTTCGCTTTTCGACAGCTTCGCGAAGTTCGTCATTGCTCATGTTGTCGAGTAGGATGACATCGATTTCGGGGATCTTCAAAAAGGCTTCGACCTGGTCGAGTCGATCTGCTTCCACTTCGATTTTCAGATCGGGGTTCTTGCTCCGAAGTTCACCAACGCGTTCAGCCAGATCAACCGGAGTGAGATTCGCGGCGAGGTGATTGTCTTTCACCATGACCGCGTCGTAGAGGCCGTGGCGATGATTGGTCGCACCGCCGTGAACGACTGCGTTTTTTTCCAGTTCACGAAATCCGGGGGTCGTCTTTCTCGTGTCGAGAAGAACGGCTTTGGTGTGTGAAATTTTATCGATGTAGGTTCTTGTCGCCGTAGCGACTCCGGAGAGGCGCTGCATGAAATTTAAAACAGTGCGCTCGGCAGTGAGGATGCTTTGCGTAGAGCCGGAGATCTCGGCAACGACATCTCCTTTTTCGACGGCCTTTCCATCAGGGACGACGATGGTGAATTCGAGGTCGTCACTGACAGCGTTGCAGACAGCAGCACCGGCTTCATTTCCGGAAATGACTGCCGACTCCCGACTGACAATCTTTCCTTTCGACTCGTGGCGGGGATCGACAAAGTGCGCGCTGGTGAGATCGCCGACGTCACGGAGGTCTTCCTCAAGAGCGAGTTCAATGAGAATTCGGGTGAATCGGTTCATGGTTTCTCTGGATCGGTGAGTTGGCGAAAATAGACGCGGTCCAAGGCAGGGTCGAGAGTTCGGTAGAAATCGATGAGCACGTCGACTTTGTGGTCGATACGGGGATGGGCCCGGGTGTAGTCCCAGATATTGGGATTGGTGAAAAGGTGAGCTGCGGTCTCGTTGAGATCCTGTTCGAGAGAGACCTGATTGTAGGCAGTGAGGAAGCCCTGCTTCATGAGTTCTGGATTCAGCTTGAGGAGGTTGCTGCCGGAACCGCCGGTCTTCTTTTGCTCATCTTCGAGTACCTGGGTCGCTTCTGACTTTTCCCCGGATTGCTCTTCAATGATTCCTGCTGCCCTATAGACAAAGGAGGCTTCGTTCGCTGCGTGCCATCGGGTATCCTCGAAGCGGGATTCGTTCATCTTCAGCAGGAGGGAGGAGAACTCGTGATGAAAACGCTGTTCGAATCCGCGATCATCAAAGCTGGATCGATAGACCAGCACGATCTCTTTTCCATTTGCCATGTAGGTGCCGCCGTAGCCGACATCGTAGAAGCGCAGGGAGCCAACGACGCGGACTTTGTTGAGAAAACGGCCAAGCACCGCAGAAGGATACTTGGCGAGGCCTGCTTCGAGGATTTCTGTGGCCTTTGCGATTTCAGCAGGGGCAATAGGAGTGATTTGGGCACTGATGGGATCGACCTTCCAATCCTGCGGGAGAAAAGAATCATCTTTTGGAAAGCTCAGGATCGTTCCATTCTCTGCGGGTGAGTCCGCCGTGGCGGCCTCTGGGGCTTTGCGTTCGCACCCGAGAAGCAGCAGCGGAAGAATGAGGAGAAGGGCGTATCGCATGTCAGTCTCTTAGCGATGCCTCTTTTCCAGCCAAACTGCAAGCAGGGAGATGTCGGCAGGAGTAATTCCGCTGACTCTTCCGGCTTGCCCGAGTGTGGCGGGACGAATATCGGCGAGCTTGAGCTGTGCCTCGCGTTTCAGCCCGGTGATGGTGCCGTAGTCGATTTCGTGGGGGATTTTACGGTTATCGAGTTTGCGAGTGCGCTCGACCATGTCGTGCTGGCGTCGGATGTAACCTTCGTATTTCACATCGATCTCAGCTTGCTCCCATATCTCCGGCGCAAAACGTGCAAGCAGCTCGGAGTCGAACTCGCTGTAGCTGGCCTCGGGGCGCCGCAGCCATTTTGCGAGGGAGCCGTCTGCGGTGTGGGTCGTTTCAAGAATCTTGCGGAGTTCGTAGATCTTTTCACGCTTCGTCTCGCGGGTGGCGCGATAGTCTTCGTCAACAAGGTCGTGTGCGACCGCAGTATCGAGGAGGCGGAGGTCCGCATTATCGTGGCGAAGGAGAAGGCGGTGCTCGGCGCGGCTGGTGAACATGCGATACGGCTCGTCGGTTCCCTTAGTTATAAGGTCATCGATCATGACCCCGATGTAGGCTTTGTCGCGTCCGAGGATGAAGTCTGATTTTCCAGCGACCTTGCGAGCTGCATTGGTTCCGGCGATCAGGCCCTGTCCCGCGGCCTCCTCGTATCCCGAGGTGCCATTGATCTGGCCGGCAAAGTAGAGTCCGGAGATCTTTTTGGTCTCTAGGGTGGGGAAAAGCTGGGTTGGCACGCAGTAATCGTATTCCACTGCATAGCCTGGGCGGATGATCTCCACATTCTCCAATCCGGGGATGGATCGGATGAAATCGTATTGCACATCGAAAGGGAGAGAGGTCGACACACCGTTGATATAGTATTCGTGTGTCTGCCTGCCTTCCGGTTCGAGAAAGACCTGGTGGCGGTCTTTATCAGCAAATCGGACGACCTTGTCTTCGATTGAGGGGCAGTATCGTGGCCCAACGCCCTCGATCTTGCCCGAATACATGGGGGATTTGTCGAGATTATCGAGGATGACCCGGTGTGTATCCGGATTGGTGTAGGAAATCCAGCAGGGCAATTGTTCCACGTGGAACATTTCATCGGCCCAGTTGTTGAGGGAAAAGATATCATTTTCGCTCTTTTCCTTTTCCTGAGACCGAAACGAGAAGAGGGGAGGGGGATTGTCGCCCTCCTGCCGTTCACATTTCGAGAAATCGATCGATCGGCCATTTAGACGACATGGTGTTCCGGTTTTGAACCGCTTCACTTCGAAGCCGAGGCGAATCAGGTCATCACTCAGAGTGGAGGTGGCGTCGCCCATTCGTCCGCCCTTTTCATTCTGCAGGCCGACATGCATCAATCCCCGCATGAAGGTTCCGGTCGTGACAATGACGGAAGAAGATTCGATCCGGACGCCGAGACTGGTCTCAATGCCTACGACTGAATCATTCTCGACGACAAGGCTCGCGACATTTCCCTGGTGGAGATTGATTTGCTCCTCACCTTCGATCAGCCATTTCATCCGAAATTGGTAGGCCTTCTTATCGCATTGTGCGCGCGGGGCACGAACGCTGGGGCCCTTTCGCGCATTCAGGATTCGAAACTGAATGGCCGTCGCATCGGTATTCAATCCCATGACTCCGCCTAGGGCATCGATCTCACGGACCATGTGGCCTTTTCCCAACCCGCCGATGGCTGGATTGCAGGACATCTGACCGAGTGTGTCGAGATTCTGGCTGAGTAAGGCCACCTTTGCTCCGACCCGTGCGGCTGCCATGGCGGCTTCCACGCCGGCATGCCCGCCGCCGATAATCAGCACATCGTATTTTTCTGGATAAACAAACATCTCGATTTTGTGAAATGTTCCACGTGGAACATCGAATTATGTCAGAAATGCACCCGAATTTTCCCGAATACCGTTTTCTTTCCGAGTTACTTTACGCTATCGTTTGCGCCCTTCCAACTACGGGAGGAAACTTTCTCATAGAGATGGCTGAAAAAACTAAATCGAAACCAACTGCCAAGTTCGCTGACGACCCGATCAATGCGTCGCTGACGGATGAGGAAAAGATCGAATTGCTTAGGACGATGGTCCGCATTCGTCGCTTCGAACAGACCTCGCTGAAATACTACCAGCAGGGCAAGATGGGAGGCTTTCTCCATCTTTACATCGGACAGGAATCCGTGGCTGTTGGATCAATCTCCCTCCTTGGCGATAACGACCACGTTATCACTGCCTATCGTGACCACGGCCATGCGCTGTCCGTAGGGATGGGCATGAATGAATGCATGGCTGAACTTTTTGGTAAGAAGACGGGCTGCTCGAAAGGAAAGGGCGGATCAATGCACTACTTCGCTCCCGATAAAAACTACTGGGGTGGTCACGGTATTGTCGGAGGCCAGACTCCACTCGGAGCTGGGCTTGCCTTTGCGCTTAAATACAAAGGCCTCAAAGGATGTTGTCTCTGTTACCTCGGTGACGGCGCGATCAACCAGGGTGCCTTTCACGAATCGCTCAACCTTGCCGAACTCTGGAATCTCCCTGTGATTTACATCATCGAGAACAATGGTTATTCCATGGGAACTTCACAGAAACGTTCGTCTGCTCACCCGTCTGAGGGACTGGCTGCTCGTGCCATGGCATACGATATGGCTTTCGAGCAAATTGAAGGAGTGAGCGTTTACGAAATCCGTGCCGGTGTGCAGGAAGCGATTGACCGCGCTTACAACGAATCGCGCCCCACCATGATCGAGATTCTTACCTACCGTCACAAAGGCCACTCCGTCGCGGATGCGAACGCCGACAAGTATCGCACCAAGGAAGAGATCAAGCGCTACATGGAGGAAAACGATCCGATCGACTTCTGGAAGAAGACCCTGAAGGAAGAGGGCATCCTGACTGACGAGCAATTTAAAGAGATCAACAAGGAAGCTGGCGAAGAAGCAGAAGCCGCCGCTGATTTTGCGATCAAGTCACCCTTTCCCGATGAGTCTGAAATTTTCGACGATGTCTACTGGGAAGTTGACAACAACACCGAAGCTGGCCGCACCGGACGTCACTTCTTTCACAAGTAAACAGGGTAAAGGCCTATGCATAACCCTGTTGGTTCATTGGCCTAACCCCACTAGATTTTATCCAAGCAGAATATGCCACGCGAAATTACTTACCGGGAAGCTCTCCGCGAAGGACTTGATGAAGAGCTCGCTCACGACGACAACGTCGTCATCATTGGAGAAGAGGTTGCTGAATACAACGGCGCCTACAAAGTTACTGAAGGCCTCTGGAAAAAGTGGGGCGATAAGCGCGTCATCGATGCCCCAATTTCAGAAGCCGGATTCATCGGCATGGGCATCGGCGCATCCATGCTCGGGATTCGACCTGTCATGGAACTGATGTTTTTCAGCTTCGCCTACGTCGCCTTCGACCAGATGATGAATAACGCTGCGACCTGCCGATACATGTCGGGTGGTCTCATTAATGTTCCTATCGTGGTTCGAGGACCAGCTAACGGCGGAACAAATGTTGGTGCAACGCACTCGCACACACCGGAAAACATCTTCGCCAACATGCCTGGACTGAAAGTCGTTTCCCCATCCGATGCCTACGATGCAAAAGGACTGATCAAATCATCGATCCGCGACAACGATCCAGTTTACTTCATGGAGAGCACGGTTCTTTACGGACAGAGTTGGGAAGTGCCAAGTAACGACGAACTCGAAGACGGGGAACTCGTCATTCCTTTGGGCAAGGCTAAGGTGAAACGGAAGGGCACCGACATTTCCCTGATTGCTCACGGACGTGCCGTTCACACTTCAATTGAAGCCGCTGAAATTCTTGCTGAGAAATACGACATCAATGCCGAGGTTCTCGATCTGCGAAGCATTCGCCCACTTGACGAGGATGCGATTCTTGAAACGGTTCGTAAGACCCACCGCGCAATTTACGTCGAAGAGAACAAGCCCTTCTGCGGAGTTGGAGCGCAGATTTCGTCCATGATCATGGAGCAGGCTTTCGATGATCTCGACGCACCGGTTCTCCGAATTGCCAGCGCCGACGCTCCCGCCTTCTACAGCCCGCCAATCGAAAAACTGCAACTGCCGCTTCCTGAAGAAATCGTGGAGCGCGCTTTGTCGATTTGTTAGTATTGAATTAGCCTAACACAACCATAATTTTTTAGAGGACCGCAAGACATGCCAGCCTATCTTACGATGCCAAAATTGAGCGACACGATGAGTGAAGGCACTCTCGTGAAATGGCTCAAGAGCGAAGGGGACTCCGTCGGAGTCGACGAAGAAGTTGCCGAAGTTGAAACTGACAAAGCCACCATGGCGATGCCCTGTTTTGACGAAGGCATACTCCACAAGATTTACGTGAAGGAGGGAGAGACCGTAGCACTCGGAGCGACACTCGCCCTCATTCTTGAAGAAGGCGAAGAGCCGCCTGCCGATGCAGATACGCCACCGCCACCGCCTGCCAGCGAAGAATCTGATTCCGCTGATGAGGAGAAAAAGGAGGAAGCCCCTCCCGCGAGCGAAGCACCGAAAGAAGCCGCTCCTCAGCCGGCCGCTGTGACGAGTGGCGGAGGATCTCCCGCGCCAACGAATTCATCAGGAGGGCGCGTCAAGGCATCACCTCTCGCAAGGAAGATGGCCGAAGAGCAGGGGATTGATCTCGCTCGCGTTCGCGGAAGCGGACCTGGTGGGCGAATCGTTCGCGAAGACCTTGAATATGCAGCCACTGGTGGTGGAGGATCGAATCTCGGATTGCTCCCAGCAGGGGGAGGATTGAAAGATGAAGTCACTCCTCTCTCCGGAATGCGTCGCGTCATTGCTCAGCGACTTCTCGAAAGCAAGACGACGATTCCGCACTTTTATCTCAATATTGAAGTCGATACCGAGCCCCTCATGGATCTGCGTGCGCAGGTCAATGAGGCGAGCCTCGCGAACGACGGGCCAAAATACACGGTCAACGATTTCATCATGCGGGCGACTGTTCTCGCGACCGAAGCAGTTCCGGAAGTGAATGCGTCTTTCACCGGCGATGCGATTCAGCAGTTTGGTGAAGTTCATCTCTCCATCGCTGTGGCGATCGATGAAGGTCTCGTTACTCCCGTAATTCGATCTGCTCAAACGAAGTCGATCAAGGAACTCGCTGCAGAGATCAAGGATCTTGCCGGGCGTGCCCGTGACAAAAAGCTCGCTCCTGATGAAATGCAGGGAGGGACAATCACAATTTCCAATCTCGGTGCCTACGGGATCGGTCACTTCGATGCGATCATCAATCCACCACAGGCCGCAATCCTTTCGATCGGAGCGATCACGAAACAGCCGGTAGTGAACAGCGACAACCAGATTGTTCCCGGCCAGCGAATGTGGATCGGAATGAGCTGCGATCACCGCGTCGTCGACGGTGCCATTGGCGCAACCTTTCTTGGTCACCTCAAGAAATACATCGAGTCACCATTCCTACTCATCTCCTGAGTAATTACTCGAAGGAAATACCTTCCACCTTCCCACTTTTTACATTTTACGTCGCAAAGCGACCCTCAAATCATGTCATCCTACGATCTCATTGTCATCGGCGGCGGCCCTGCCGGATATGTTGGCGCCATTCGCGCTGCTCAGCTTGGTAAACGCGTCGCATGCGTTGAGAAAGAGCGCGCTGGTGGAACCTGCCTCAACTGGGGTTGTATTCCGACGAAGGCTCTTCTCAAAAACGCCGAGCTGTATCACAACCTGAAACATCACGCTGACGATTTTGGTCTTTCGATTGATGGACTCAGCTACGACTGGGAAAAAGTAATCAAGCGGTCCCGCAACGTGTCCGACAAGCTTGCTGGTGGGATTGAATTCCTCTTCAAAAAGAACAAGGTCGACTACATCCGCGGAACTGGCGGACTTGCTGCCAATGGAAAAGTCGAAGTCATCGACGCCGACGGAAACAGCGAGCTGCTCGCGACCGAGAATGTTCTCGTCGCAACGGGGTGCGTTTCCCGCGAGCTCCCGTTCCTGAAATTTGATGGAAAGAAAGTCATTGGATCGCGCGAGGCGATGGTCCTGCCGGAACAACCCAAATCCATTACCATCATTGGTGCTGGTGCGATCGGTATTGAGTTTGCCTACTTCTTCAATGCCTATGGCACTGAGGTGACGGTTGTCGAGATGATGGATACAATTCTTCCGATCGAGGACCGCGAAGTCAGTGCGACTCTCGAGAAGTCGCTGACGTCTCAGGGGATTCGTGTTTTGACGGGAACGAAAACAGCGGCGGCGGATACCTCGGGCGACGGAGTCAAGCTCACTGTGGAACCCGCCGAAGGCGGAGACAGCCAGACGATCGAGTCGGAAGTCTGTCTCGTTGCTATTGGTATTGCTCCCGTACTTCCTAACAACGCGGAGCAGATCAAGCTCGACGATCGGGGATTCATCGCCACGGACGAGCGTTACATGACCAATGTTCCCAACGTGTTTGCCGCAGGTGACATCACGGGCCCCCCCTGGCTTGCCCACACTGGGAGCTACGAGGCAGTTCAGGCGATCGAAGGAATCTTTGTCGACGGACACGAGCCCAAGCAGGTTGGGACCTTTCCGGCCTGCACCTACTGCCACCCCGAAGTGGCTTCGATCGGACTCACCGAAGAAGCTTGCAAGGAGCAGGGACTCGACTACCGCATCGGAAAATTCCCCTTCGCCGCAAGTGGACGTGCTCTTGCTGTCGCCGAATCAGAAGGCTTCGTGAAAATCATCTTCGACAAGAAGCACGGAGAAATTCTAGGTGCCCACATGATCGGCGTCGGGTCGACCGAACTCATTGCCGAGATCGCGCTCGCCATGAATCTCGAAGCGACCCACGAAGAAATCGAAGCAACGATTCACGCGCACCCAACCCTGGCCGAAGCCGTCCACGAGGCGACCAGCGATGCGTTCGGGCACGCGATCCATATTTAAGCGCGCTGGAGGCGTGAACGTTCAACGTCGAATTCTCAAGACGGAACGTTCAAAGTATTCAGTCGAACATTGAAAAGTTGGCAGAGGCTATCTCCAGATCGCCTTTCCACAAGACTGAGAAAATTGACCACGGAAAAAACCAGTTACACGGAAACCAGAAAATCCTTTCCGTGTATTTCGTGGTCCACCAAAATATTCCTGTGATTTCGACCGTTCGAATCAATCATTTGAACGTTAAAAGTTCTTTAGCTTAGCATGCGCCTCGTTCTCAATGAAGATATCCACGAGGCGATTTTCAAGGATCTGATTCCGTCTGCGAAGCAATTCGTCTGGATCGCAACGGCGGACATCAAGGACCTCCATTACCACCGCACTGCGAAAAAATTCGATACCTTTCTCGCCCTCTTCGATGACCTCGTCGAGGAAGGGGTGGAGATTCGTCTCATTCACGCAAAAGAACCGGGCCCACGATTTCGGAAGGACTTCGATCGCTTTCCCAATCTCATCAATTCCGACTTGTTCGAGCGTGTTCTCTGCCCCCGAAATCATATGAAAGCGGTCATCGTCGACGGCAAACGCGCCTTCTTCGGATCCGCAAATCTGACCGGTGCCGGCATGGGCGCCAAATCGGCAACACGACGGAACTTCGAATGCGGAGTGGTCGTCGACGAACCTGAACCTGTCTCCGAACTGATGGAACTCTTCGACCAGATCTTTATCGGCGAGCACTGCATAAAATGCGACCGGAGGGATGTGTGCCCAGATCCCATCGTGTGAAGAATTGGGGTCAAAAGGCTTTCGCCCCGTTTACCCGAAATCCCATGCGATGCAGCGGTTTTGGGAGCCGCCCTTCAGCTGTGAGGGGTGGATTAGAAGCTCAATTCCAGTTGATATCAGCATAAGCAGGCATCGCAAAAAGGGGGCTCAGATGTTGCGCAGATAGACGAAGGGATGGACAGAAAAACCTTTTTAGTATAAGGGTTTTAAGAAAATTTGGGAGATCAGTGCTTGGCGTTATATCACATCGTGAGGTGATACTAATAAATACTGTTCTGCTTTGTATTTATTCCTCTCCTATCTCCCAATGAATCCTCAGAGACAATTCCAAAGACGATTACTCCAGAATTACGCACGCCGCAGCAAACAGGTAACTGGCGTTCTAACCGTGCTCTGCATCGTTTCTTTCTTCTCTCCCTTTTTTGTCTCCCGAAACGAGCACGTCTACATTGGGATTGCCTTGATTGTCGGAAGTGCGACCCTGATCAATGGAATTGACACTATCATGTATCGGATATTTCGCTGCCCTGAATGCGGCGACCGCCTGCCAAAACCTAAATTCGTGGAAGGCAAAAAGATTATGTTCATCTGTCAAAGATGTATGATCGAATGGGATACTGGGGACAAGTCTTATGAAATGGGCGGAGATTAAGAAAATTTTAGTGCAGTTTTATGCGCATCAAGAAACAACAAGCAGAACAAGACGGAGCAGAGCAACCGCTCACGCGGTGCCTGTCCTTTGACGTTAGGCCAAGAAAATGAA
>Ga0181574_10000615_pt1 | contig 33133 bp, 19 predicted proteins | sample 101ome_24_FD_145600 | JGI IMG/M metagenome (GOLD analysis project Ga0181574, IMG submission 145600) | Coastal salt marsh microbial communities from the Groves Creek Marsh, Skidaway Island, Georgia - 101410AT metaG (spades assembly) | ecosystem: Environmental > Aquatic > Marine > Intertidal zone... | reverse complement strand
CCCCAGGCCAAGATCGTCCACGGAGGTGGCAAAGATGAACTGGCTCGCAAGGCCCGCGAGGCTCAGGCGCGCATCGAGGCCGAAGTCAGACAGCTTCAGGAGCAGAGGGAGAGAGAGAAACGGGCGGCCGAGGAATTGGAACGGAGGGCGGCCGAGGCTGAGTCGAAGAGGGGTCGCGCTGCGACGGTCGAAGCCGAGCGGGACGCGCTACGGGAGGAGCTTGAGGCCGCCTGGGCCCACCTCGGCTCGCTCAATCGCGACTTGGCTGAGCGTGAGAACGAGTTTTCACGGGAGAGGGACGAGCTGGTTGATCGCCTGAGCGACCTACGGTCCCAACTGGCGTTGAGGGAGTGTATCGTCGCGGCCTTCGTGCCCCCGAACGAGGAGGCCAAGGTGATACGTCGGGCTCAGTGGGACTCCGACGATGACGAGTGGGTATTGGGGGCGGAGGCGGTCGATGGACCGGGCGGGGCGGCAGGCCGGCCCGGGAGCCGCGCTGGGGAACGGCCCTCCAGCGCCCGTGGCGCGGGGAAAAGGCCTGTGTCGGCCTTCGCCCGGGCCCAGGCCGCCGCGGGGGACGGGAACCCCCGGTTTCGGGGCAAGGACATCCTGCGTCTGGAGCTCGACATGCCCGAGGGCACCACCTATGCCCTCGACGAGGCTGGGGTGGATGACCCCGCAGTTCGTGAGGCGTTGGGGGCCGCGTTTCTCGAAGATGAGGGTGGGTGGGCGGCATGATGATTGGGATGGGGAGCGTGAGACGTCGACACGTCGATTTCGGGTTGAATCAGTCAAGACAACGAAGAAGGCGCTCATTCTCGCGCCCCTTGTCTGCCGTCGCAGCCCCTCAGCCACCGCAGCGTGGCCTCCCGCGCTTGCACGTCGTCAGGCGCCCCCGCAATCCAGGGGTGCCGCAGGAGATCAGTTGCCGTCGGCCGAGCTGCCGGGTCTGACACGAGCGTCGCCCGAACAAACGCCGCGCCGCGCGACCCCAGTGGGGCGAGGGCGGCGTTGAGTGTCTTGGCCCCCGGGGGCGGAGACACGTGCGCCCCTCGCGCGGACCATCCCACCGGCACCCCCATGACTTTGCCGTGATCGGGCAGCCGTCGCGCCCCCTCCCACCACCCCGTACTCTCTACAACTCGTCGGAGCTGGTCGATTTCCCCCGATCCGGGAAAAAGGGGCTCACCCCCCGCCGCGGCCTCCCCAACAACACAACCCAGAGCCCAGACGTCCCCCGCCCTGGAGGACGGCGTCGCCCCGAGGAGCAGCTCCGGCGCCCGGTACCATAGCGACCCCATGCCAGCGGGCGAGCCGGGCCGGGACAGAGCGGAGGGGGCCGATCCGTCGCCGGCCGGGGGTGGGAGCCCGGGGGGGGGAGGAGTGGAGAGGGAAGGAGAGGAGAGGGGAGCGGCGTCGACCGCAGGACGAGCGAGGCCAAAGTCGGCCAGCCACCAATCCCCCGTCGAGGAAAGGAGGACGTTGGAGGGTTTGACGTCCCGGTGGACCACCCCCGCAGCATGGACGGAGGCAACGGCCCGGACGAGGTGGAGGGCGATGGAGCGGAGGACAACAGTGGGGGGGGGCGGAACGACCGCGCGCTGACCACCGCGCCGCCGGCCCCGGCCCAGGAGCCAGGAGAGGTCTGCGACGGCCAGAGGCGTCGCCAGACAGACGTGGCGCGGGGGGTCCACCACAGCGGCCAAAAGAGGGACGACGTGGGGGCTCGCACACCGCCTGAGGCTCTCGATCTCGCGCACAACACAGTCGGGGACGGCCGAGAGTTGATCGGCAACAGCGTTTGAATCGGCATCTACTGTCGGGTAGCGGCGCACGAAGATGCGTTTGAGCGCCACGGGGCGCCCGTCGAAGAGATCGACAGCGGCGTGGACCTCACCAAAGGTGCCGCGGCCGAGGGCGCTGGCGCGGGGGTCCAGGTGGAAGCGATCAGCGATGACGCGGCCGCCCGTCGTGGCAGATGGAGCGGGCCGTTGGGGGGGCTCCTCAGGCGCAAGCGCGCTCGATCGCGTCATCTCAGGCGAAGAACCCTCGCTCTACGGCAACAATATCCTGTTTCAGAATAGCCTGCAAGCAGAAAAAGGTGAATGCGATCGAGGGAGACCCGCCAGGAGCCTCCTGTCGTTGGACGCGCCGACTGCGACGGGCCGGCCGCGCGTCCGCTCTACGGGCGGCGAGCTCCTCGCTCGCCAGCGCCTCCGGATGATCCTCCATGGAAAAGACACCTGAGACGAGAAGCGACAACAGATAAGCTCCGAGACCGACCGCAGCGTATGCGGGAAGGAGTAGAATGTGGGGGTGGAGGGCGGGCGGGACGGGGATGGAGAGGGCGAGGGCCCAGGCGACGAGGCAGGTGAGACCGACGACGCTCCACCAAGCAAGGAGTGCGAAGGCCATTAGGGGGAGCGCTGGACGACGTCAGGGCTGGGGGGGGGTGTGTCGTTCTCGGGGCCATCGAAACACTCGCCTGACCCCCAACCTCGCCCTCACAGCCGCTGCGCTAGACCGCTCGCCAGGTGCCCCCCGCTGAACTGTTCCCAAAGTGATAGCACCGGGGCTACCGGCGGTGGCGGCGGCCGCGGCGGCGGCGCCGGCGGAGGCGGCCGCGTCGGGTAGTCGGGCCGCAGGGCCATTGTGGCACGGCCGATAGTGGCCCGCCCGCCCTTCCCCCCTGTCCCGTCAGCCGCCGCCGCCCGTGCCATCGTCCGCAGCGCTCTCCCCAGCCCCATCTCCTCGAGCAGCGACGGGCGCGTGTGGGCGAGCACGGCGCAGGCCACCAGCAGTAACCGCTCTGCCACCGCGGGGGGCTGCCTTCCCTCCTCCAGATCGGAGATGAGGGAGCGGAGATCGTTCGAGTGCGCCCCCTGCGCCAGCTCCGCCGCCGCCCCGCCCGACATGGCCAGCGCCTCGAGGCAGGCCGCCGCGGCCGCCCGCACCGCGGAGGGTTGTGCGGGGAGGGGGCGGGGAGGGAGGGGAGCGTCGCCGGCAGCAGCCGCAGCCGCGTCAGCGAGCGCCCCCCCCTTGGGGGGGAGAGGGGCCTTGCCCCCCTTGCCCTTCGCAGCACCCACGCCCGGCGGCGGCTGGCGGACAGTCGTCGGTGGCGGCGCCGCATCGGCTGCGTCGACCTCGATCGTCGCTGGGGCTGGGGGCTGGATGAGGTAAAAGAGAGCCTCGAGGAGGGTCGCCCGGCGCCGCGGCAGGTTGGACGACCCGGGGGACGGCCCAACTGCGGCGCGGCCCACGTCGGACCCCCCAGGGGACGGTGGCGCCATCGGCTCGGCCGCCCCCGCCTCGTCCTCAGCGTTCGGGTCCCGGGGCGGCGGCCACGAGGCCGGATCGTCCGGGTTCAGGCCCATGGCGCGCAGGTCGAGCCGCCACTCGACCACCGCGGCCCGCTCCCGATCCACGATGGTGTCTCTGAGCTCGGGCATGGCCAACAGGGCCGTCAAAGCGGCGATAGCACGACAGTGCACGAGAGATGAGGGGTGGGGCGCCGTCGGGGAGGCGACGGTTCCCGAGGGCCCGCTGGTTCCCGACGACGGCCCGATCCTGCTCCCGCGCCCTCCATCGGGAGAGGGGGCACGGGCGGAGCCAGGCCGGGACGACGCGCGGCCCTGACTCTTAGCCGACTGGACGCGGCGGGACCCGGCGGCAACGCGGGCGCTCTTGCCCCCGCCTGCCGACCCGACCCCGTCCGCCCCACCATTCGCCCCACCCCCGCCGCTGCTCGCATCCGCGACGGGAGGCTCCAGCAGGGGCACCCGCGGAAGCAGTGCTCTCAGCACGTCGTACCCTCCCCGTTCCCACAGGATGCGCGTCGAACGGCGACTGGCGCCCGCCACAATGGCGAGGAGACCGACGGCTTCAGCGCACGCCGCCCCCCGGTCGCCTCCGCCACGGCCCATTTCGTCCGGCCCATCGTCACCGCCACCTGCCCCGTCGTCGCGGGGCTGGCCCTCCGACACGCCTGACCCAGCCGCCTCAGCGACCATAGAGAGCAGGTCGGGCACGGCCCCGAGGTCCTCTCCCAACTCGAGGGCGGCAGCAGGGCAAGGCGCGCAGACAGCTGCTAGTGCCGCCGCCGCCGCCCCCCGCAGGTCCCACTCGCCCACGGGGGGCCCGAGCCCCGCAGCAACTGGCGCCTCCTTCACCTTGCCCTTGCCCCCGCCCCCCCCGCCCTTGCCTCCCCCAGCGGCGGCGGCGGCAGCAGCCTCGGCGGCAGCGAGGGCTGTGGCTGACGGCGGTGGGGGGCGCCTCGTCAGTTCCAACAGGGCGGGGAAGAGCTCAGCCTTGACCACACAGCGGGCCGTGGGGTACCCCGCCCGCCCGAGGGCTCGGACGAGCTTGCACGCTGCCAGCTGCACGGGACGGGGCTGCACGGGGCCCAGGAGACCAACGAGGGGGCCGAGGGGGACAGCGGCGAGGCCCTCGGCGCATGCGGCGCGTCCTTCGCAGAGGGCCGCAAGAGAGAGGAGGAGGCACCTGAGGCCAAGGGGGGAGGCCGGGGCGCCGAGCAGGGCCTCGGCCTGGGCGCGGGCCGTGTCGCCGGCGGCCTCGACCGCGACAGCTGCAGCAGTAGTGCGCACACCTGCCGTATCGGTGTCGGGGTCCCCGCCCCCGCCCTCGGCCTCGCCCACTGCCCCGCCTCCTCCTCCGTCCGATGGCCCCGGCAGATCGTCCGGGTCCAAACCCGCGTCCACCAGCGCTGCGCGCTCCAGCGACGCCTTGTGCTCGATTACGGCGTCTAGGACCCCCCAGGCTGCCCGGGCCGCTGCGGGCACGCAAGCCGCCCTCCGACACGCCGACCCCGGACGACTCAGGTGAGCCAGCGCCGCTAGCGCCGCCAGCCCCGTCTCGGCCGCCGGAGGTGGCACCAGCTGGGCCTTCTCGCCACGGCTCGGACCCTCGCTCCGCGCGTTATCGACCAGACGTATCAGCAGCTCAGGGACGTCGCTCTGCGACAGAGCCACGTCGAGATCGGACCCGCCAACACTGCTGGCGATCTCGTCCACGGCGTCCAGCTGCGCGTCCCGCATGTATTCGTCCAGCAGCGCCTCCCTCAACAGCGTGCATTTGTGCTGGGCGGCAGACGCGCCGGGCGCGGGGGCGTCGGCCTTCTTCTTGGGCGCCACCTTGACCCTGCGTCGATAAAGGGGGGCAGAAGGGTCGGCAGGCGGGGCCGGCGCTTGGGGGACCAGCGCGCGGACAGGGCACGACGCGGCCCGGAAAAGCGGCGTGCATTTCGCGTCTCGGGCGCTGCGCGTCGGCGCTGGCCCGCATAGTTCCGTCCTGGGACGGCTGGCGCGCAACGACGACAGGAACGCGCGACGCTCGAGCCGGGCTACTGCCTACGCCGTGCCCGCCTCTCCAGTCCCGACGCTTCGTCCGGACACTGGAGGTTGAGGGCGGCGCTAAGGGATGTCAGAACGAGGGCCGACTTGAGCTCAGCCGTCCTCCTCAGCAGGGGGTCAAATCAAGTGAAAGCTCCTCTCACCCTCTCGAAGGTCAGCGGGGAAGGCGGAATTGTCTGTTGACCACCACACTAGGCCGCCGGCCCGCGCTTGCTTCCGAAAGCCCCAGCGGTGGGCGGCCAGGTTTGTGCGTTTTCGGTCATCGTGTCGACCGTAGACCATCGCTCGCGTGGCGATGACGGTCTCTACCAGCGTCCTGGCGCTGATGCGGCTTCCAAACTCGACTCCTGGCGCTCAGGTCCTGCCTCGCGGTGAAGACGATGCGAGTCGCGACGTGAGGGGAGCATGAAGCGACGGCGGGGCGACAGACGGCCGGCTTCAGCGCTCTTTCTCGCTGTCCGCGGGGCTCCGCGCGAGGATGATCGCCGAATTTCGCTCGTCACGGTCCTTTTTACATCAGTTGTTACCCTCGAGCCTCATTCTCGCCGCCCTGTCGCCTGCGTCCAACACCCCATCCGAACGCGCCCCCATGACCCGCCCGTGCCCCCTACCGCCCCCGATGCAGGACGGCGCCGAGCTCCTCCAGGCGAGGTGGGACCCCGCTGACCCTGGGCGAGCCCTTGTCGTCGACGCCTGTGGCCTGATGCGCCTGGTGTCTCTAAGTGCAGCAGGCCCGCCAAAAGTCTTAGCAGCCTTCGCCCTCTGCCGCACAGGCGACAACAGCGCCAGCACCGACGGCGCCCCTGTCCGGGTCCGGCGTCCCCTCGCCGATGTGTGCTTTGTGCCTGGCCGGCCCGGCGCGCTGGTGCTGGCCCAGGAGGACTCGCCGAACATCCTCTTCACGGCCCTGCCCTCGGGCGGAGCGGGTGCATCGACCCCTGTGGCCCTTCTCGCGTCGCTGGCCGACGGGCCCCGCCCTGGGGCTCCGCCGCCCGGGGGACTCGCGTGCCCGCCCGGCGGCGTGGTGACGTGCCTGGCGTCCTCCCCGTGCGGCCGTCTGATCGCAGCGGGGTCGTCGTCGGGATTGCTGGCAGCGTGGCGCACTGATGACGGCGCCCCTGTAGGCCTCTGCCCGCGTGCCCACGGCGGAGGCCCGCCGCCTGACGCTGGCGGAGCTGCGCCCGCCGACCGCGGCGGCGTCGGCGCAGTGGCCTGGAGCGCCGACGCTGGCCCCGCCGTCCTTGTCTCCGGCGGCGCTGATGGCCGCGCTTGCGTCTGGGATCCGCGTGGCCCGGGTGGATCCATGGTCCTCCTCCAGGCGGTCGGCGTCGGCGGCCCCGGTGTCGCCGTCACGGCCATCGCCGCCCGCGCGCCCCTTGGATTCCCGCCATCGCCCGGGGCCTGGCGCCTGGCGGGGCGCGCCTGGGGGCAGGAGGGGTCCCTGGCCGAGGCCGCCCGGGCCCCCCCACCGGCCGATGGACCGGCGCGCAGGTCAGCCGTCGTCGTCGCTGGCACGGCGTCGGGCGAGGTGCATGTGCTCACGTGCCCGCCAGACGCGGGTCCCGAGGCTCCAGCCGAGCTGCGTTCGACCGGATCCCTCCGCCTTCCCGGGGGGGGCGCCGTTGGGGCAGTGGCTCTCTGCCTGACGGGCGCTCGCGCCGCGGCAGCGGGGCCCGGTCCGCGGCAACGCCGCGGCGACGCTCCAGGGCCCGCCACCGTCGCGACCCTCCTCGCCCTCCGCACCGGCATCGACGGCTCTCAAGTGGGGGCGCCGCCGGGCGCCCCCCTCGCTGTTGGCCTCCTGCGGATGCCAGGGCCGTGCGTCGGCCTGGAGACGAGGCCGGGCCTAGCCGGCGAGCCGGCGACGGCCGGCCCCGGGTCCGACGCCGTCCTTGTCTCCTCCCTCGGAGAGGGCCCCTACCTGCGGTCTCTCGGAGATGTGGCGGCGTCGACGGTCCCTCTGGAGAAACTCGCCCCCTGGGCCCCAGGCGCGGCCAATGCGCCGGGTTTGCGCATCGCCGAGCCCGCAGCGGCGGCCCTTGACCGTATCGCCGGCCGCGCTGGTGCCTGGTGCCGGGCCGAGGCCGACGACGCGCTGCGGAGCGCGGGCATGCCGCCCCTGCCGGTCGAACACAGCGCGGGCATGCCGCCCCTGCCGGTCGAACACAAGGGGGAGAAGGAGGACTTTGCCTGCGGCCGGGTGGGCCCCTCGGATGGGGATGCCGATAGAAGCTGGGCCGCCGCCCAAGTCGCCCCGGTCGCCTCAGCAGACCGTAACCCCGCTGTGCCCGCCGACGACTCCGAACCCAGCCTTGACGCCATGTCGTCGGAGCGGGTGGACGACGGGGCGCCCCCCGCCCCACGGTCGACACCACTCCGTGTCAAGCCGACGCCCCCTGCGCGGTGTCAACTGGACGCGTCAGCTGCCTCGTCAGCCGGGCTGCCCGAGGAGCCATGTGGCCGCCGCAGCCCCTTCCCCGCCCCAGTCGAGCGCGGACCCCCCGCCCGGAATCCCGGGGGGGACAAGGTCCGTGGGGAGGGCGAGGCCACCTGCCGCCGTCTGTCGGTGCAGCTCATGCCCTCCGCGCCCTCGGCCCCACCGCGCTTTCCCCCCCCCCACCCGCCGCGGCCCGCCCCTCCCGCCCCGGGTCTCAACGCGCTCCATAACGTGCGTCCAATGCAGGCGATCGCCCCGCGGCCCGTACGTGGAGCTCACCTCCGTGACGCGGTGGGGCGACTTGGACCCCTCGGCCTGGCCAGGTCGCCTGCTTCCATAGACGCCGCTGCCGACGTGGCCGCCGCTCGCAGTCAGGCCCTCCAGTTGGCGTCCGCATCGGATCACGCTCGCCCTGTCCTATGCTCCACCGCCGCCCTCGGTGCCTCTCTGGAACGCGCGCGGGCGGCTGCAGCGGGGGCGGGATTCGACGAGGACGCCGCTCTGCGCAAGGCAGGGCTAGACGCGGCCGCCCGACGCGCCGCGGGCCGGGCAGCCGTCGCTCTACCTTCCCGCGCGGCGTTGGCTGATGCGCCGCGCTACCCCGGGCTCCCGTCCCTACCCAAGGGCGAGAAGGATGCTCCGGTGTGGACGGAACGCTGCGCTCGCCGCCGAGCCGAGAGGCCGCGTGACGCCCTGGCAGCCCGCGCCCGCGCTCGCCGGGCTCAGCAGGCTGGCGTGGGCGCAGGCGGTCAGGACGCGGCGCTTTCCCAGGCAGCCGAGGAGGGGCCCAACGAGGGCAACGCCAGCGCCCGCGAACTGGGGCTGGCTGCTGCCGAAGACCCAACGGTTGAGCGCCGCGAGAAGGCTGCCACTTCGGTCGACCCTGTCTGGGCTTTCCTGGAGTCGACTCTGCGGCCCATCTATGGGCCGGGGGTCGCCGCTTGGGGCGGGACGTGGGGCGGGGCCAAGCCGTCGATGGCGGCGGTGCTCGTCACGCATTCGCCTACTCCTGCGCCCGTGCCCGCGCCCCGGCCCGCTGCCGCGGCCACTGTGGCCGCCGGCGCTGATCTCCTCGATCCCGCCCTCTGGAAACCCGCATCGATGGCTCCTGTCACCGCGGCGTCGTTGCAGGCAGCGATCGGGGGTGCCGAGGAGCTTCTGCGGTCCCTCGGGGAGGAACCGGTGGGCAGGGGGTGGCAAGGCGTCACAACGTAGACCGGTATCGCGCTCACGATAATCGCCTCTTCACGCCGTTCCCCACCTCTCAAGCCCACCGATCGACCCGCTTGGACGAGGCGAACACCGTGTAAAAGACGAGCCCGAAGATCTGCACTCCTACCGCGGGCACAAAAAGAGCCTGCGTCCAGCTGCCCGTGGCGTCAAGGACGCGTCCTACGAGCATGTTGCCGAGCACTCCTGGGATCGCTCCCGCTGTGTTAGTAATGCCAAGCAAGGCACTGGCGTAGCGCGGCGAGATGTCCTGGTGGTTGCAGTAGAGCCCTGCGCGGGCCCAGGCCGAGAGGGCAAAGGCGCCCGACAAGAGGCCGACGAGGGCGGCGACGAGGGCGGGCGTGGCCAGTGACGGGTCGGCAGGAGTGAAGACGGACAAGCCCAGCATGCAAAGTGCGGGCCCTGCGAATGAGACACCCTGGCACAGCTTGCGCACCTTAGTGAGCTCCCAGCCGCGCGCGACGAGCGAGTCGGCCACAGGGCCCACCACGGGCGTCATGGCCGCCATCGTGATGTAGGGAATGAGGGTCAGGAGACTGCTCTTGGACACATCAAGGCCCAGCGAGAGGTCAAAGTATGATGGAAGCCAGGCCAGCAGCGTGTAGTAGCCCCAGTTGAAGCAAAAGTGCGCCACGATGATGGCCCACACGGCGGAAGACCGCAGAAACTCGCCGTAGGGGATCTTGTCGGCATCATCGCCATCGGTCACCCGGGATGCGCGCGCCGCCGCGGCTGTGTCTGCAAGGGCGATCTCCTCGGCGTCCACCGCGGCGTCGGGCCGGATGAGGGGCCAAGCCGCGGCCCAGAGAAAGCCCAGCACGGCAAAGAGGTAGAAGACCGACTGCCACCCGAAGTGCTCGATGAGGGGCCCACACACAAGGAGGCCAACAGCTGACCCTACATCAAGTCCTCCGAAGACAGTCGACACTGCGCGCGACCGCTCCCCCGCGGGGATCTTGTCCGACATGACGTTCGTAACGCTCGACGGCGCGAGACCCTCGCCGAGCCCCACGAAGACGCGCGATGCGCACAGCCAAGCGATGCCAAAGGCGCCTGCAACGGGCGCCACCAGCGTCCCAGCGCTCCACAACACCACGCCCGCCATCAACACCGCCGTGCCCTTGAACCGTGTGCACAGGTAGCCCGCCGGCGCCTGCGTCGCAGTGTAGCCCCAAAAAAAGGCAGCTGACACCATCCCGCGCTGCGTGGCACTCCATCCGAACTCGTGCGCCATCGGGATGATGGCCACCGACATGTTGACCTTATCCATGTTGCACAACACGAAGGCCAGGAACATCATGCCGACCGTCTGCCACCGGTGGGGCACGAGAGGTTTGTCCCGGTTAGCCCCAGTGTTAGTGAGAGATTCCAGGGTCGACTTGAAGGGGACGGCGACGACGTCGGCGGGGGTGTCTGGGGCGCCCGCGCCGGTGGCCCGAAAGGCAGCGATGCGGGCATCGGCCTCGGCGTTGGCGCGGGCGGCGGCGCTTGATTCGTCGCCAGGGGCGTCACGGGCGCGGATCGAGAGGCGGTGGCGGTTGTCGGGGGAGGCGCCAGGGAAGGTGCGGCGAGGGGGGACGCCGCCCAGCCCGCGCCGGGCGGCGACTTGACGCGGCGTGACAACTTTAGCGCGGATGCACACCCGCTTCATCGTGGGCGAGGGCGAGACCATCGACGAGATCTCGCACTTGTGTCTTCAGTACTCGCGCCGAGGCGCGAGGGGGCGAAGCGCAAGAAAGTGAGGTGGCGCCCGCCCGGGCTGCGACGCGAAGGGAAGGGCAAGGGGGGTGGGGTGGGGCTTGGCGTGCGGGGGCCGGCGTGACGGCCGTCGTCCGAGGGGCTCGCGCGTGTCGTTCACCGAACCACCATCCCGACGCTCGCCACCGCCTCGGTGAATCCCGCGAGAACTGAACCGGGATCGCGATGGGGTTGATGGAGCCGTCGTCGCAAGGATAATGAAGACTGCGGAAACGAAAACGGGAACGTCGAGCACTTCGACGCCAGGTTCTTCCCTTGTCGTTGCGCGGGCGGCCACCGTGATCAGAGGGGGGAGAACGTCGATCTCTCACGGTGCCGGGCGTTCGGGCGTCATCCCTGGTCGAACGTCGGCTGCTGCGCGATGAAAAGGCCGAGCGGCCATCGTGACGCTTCGGGTGATCTTGGCGTGCTGTCGTCTCCCGAACCGAGACGTCCTGCCGCAAAGCAGGGTCGCCTGGGGTCTCCCAGTGTCAGTGCGGATCCTCAGGCGAGAGGAAAGGTCAGCGTGGCTGTGGTCGCCGAGGTTCGGCCCTCTTACGCTTCATAAATCCGCTCCACGCCGCGGCTCGTCGTCGTATTGTCTTCATAGCAACTTAATTCACCCTTGAACTCACCTTCGCCCTGCGTATCCCAGCGAAAATTGACGAGCTACGACCCAAACCTCAGCCGCGCGGACGCTGGTGTGGCTGCCCCTCTCGGCGCTCCCGAGCCCTTGCAGGAGCCCCGCTGTTCTATCGACGCGCTCGTGGGGGTGTCTGCCGCGGGGTCGAGGATTCCGCCGCCCGCTGAACTGGCCGGGACGTTAACCGTCAACTGTTCTGGTTCGAGGCTGGTACATGACGTGGCGCCCGAGCCGGCAGCGGTGTCGACTGCAGAGGGTCTACCCCCCCCCCCCTCAGCCCGCCCCCCCTCGCCCCGCCCGGCCTCCCCAAGCGGTCAGCTGGTGACGCCGATGGAGGACTGCGGCCTGGACTCCCCGTCCAACGCTGCCGCGGGGTCGGGGGCTGCGGCGGCCACGGCGGCCTTTGGCCCTGGTCCCTCGCTTGCCCTGGCCACCGACTTTGCCGCCGGCCCCACTCCCGCCGTCTTCTCGGCGTCACCCACGCGCGGCCCCGCTCAGGACGACGCCGCCGCGGGCCCTCCCTCCACCTCGGGCGCCGGCGACTTTTCCATCCGCACGTCCCACCACCGCCGCGGTGGATGGGGTGCCGCAGCCGGCAGAGGCGGCGAAGGCGCCCGCCGCGGCCGGGGCCGCGGCCGTGGCCCACCCCGCCACCTCTCCGACTCGCCCGAGGACGCGCATGGACCCCGCCACCCAGGAGTCACTCCTCCGAGGTCCCCCCTATCGACACCCTGCCCTTCGGACGACGAGGAGGGCGGCCCATTCTTCGGTGGGATCCCCGGTGGCGCCCTTGCCCTCGAAGGCTCTGGCGGCCAGCCTGGCGAGATGCGCCTCTCGCTCGGCTCGGCGGGGGGCATCCCCGGCGTGCCCCCGGGCCACCGCCGCGTCTCCAGCGGCGTGATGCAAACGCCCGAACTCGAACGCAAGCCATGCGGTCTTGACCGCGACAGCCTGCCCACGGGGTGGACGGGCGGTCGGGGCGGCGGCAGGCACGGGCGGTCCCCGGGGACAGGAGCAGGGGACAGTGGCGGCACCGATGGCCCCGGCGACCCCGGCGGCGGCGGCCGCGCGGGCCCCGGCGCCGATTCGTCCTTCCTTGGCGGCGCCACGCGGCTCTTTCGCCCCAAAATCGCCCGCGGGCCCAAGGTCCTTGTCCTCGTCCGGCACGGCGAGTCGGAGTACAATGCTGCCGCTCACCGTCTGGAAGAGCCCGCCATCTGGGACCCGGATCTGACCGAGCGGGGCCGGCAGCAGTGCGCCGACCTGCGGGAGCGCCTCCGCCGGGACCCTGATGTGGTGGCGGAGGGGACGCTGTGGGTGGTCTCTCCCCTAGCGCGGGCGGTGCAGACGTTTCTGCTGGGTTGTCCCTTTGTGAGGGCACGGCCGCACGACCTCAGGCGGCAGCTGCGCACTTGGCCGGCGGGGACCAACACGGCGGCGTCATTCCTCGCCAAGGCACGGGGGGCAGAGCTGGAGCGACGGCGATGGGCCGCGGAGGCCGGAGTGGGATGTGGCGCGCTGGCGGGCAAGGCGACGGTGGCAGCGGGCGAGGCGACCCCGGGAACCTGCCATGGCGTGGGGGACGAGAGGAGGCAGCCCAACGTGGCCTCCTTCCTCGCGCGGGCCGGGGCCGGGCCGGGTGGTGGGACGGAAGAGGGTGGCGGGGCGGCAGTGGCAGCAGTGGCGGCGGAGCCCGGTGTCTCGGCAGGAGCAGGGCTCGAGACGCCCGCCTGTGCCGGCCGGCCCCGCGACGGCGCCACCACCACTGGCGTCACGCCCTTTCTCGCCCTCATGGGCCTGGGCGACGGCGCCCCCGCCGCGTGCGAGATCGGCGCCTGCCCGCGTACGTCTGACCCACCGCCGTCGGACGCCAAGTCACTGCGCCCTGCCCCGGGAGCTGCCACAGGGCTTGGCGCCTCCGACGCCGCCTTCAGCCCCCTCCGCGCCCCCCCACCCCCGGCCGGCGATGGCGGCACCCCCCCGCCCCCCGCGGGACACCACGCTCCTCCCCGCATGACCCCCGCTGCCAGCCCCTGCCGGCCCTCGGCGTGCCCTGTTCGCGTGACCGTGCAGCCTCTGGTGACCGAGTGCCTCCTCACTGCGGGTGACGTTGGCCGGCCCGTTTCCGAGCTCGCCGCCATCTTTGGCTCCGTTCTGCCCCCCTCGAGCTTCGAAGATGTCCCCGACACGTGGTGGTACAATCCCACGCGTGACGGCGGCACCGCACCGAACTGCACGCAGCGCCGCACCCTCGGCAGCGGAGAGCCCTCCCACGTCATTAAGCAGCGCATCGCCCGCTTCCACAGATGGGCGCTGGACCGGCCGGAACGCGTATTGGTGGTCGTCGCTCACTCTTGCTTCCTCAAGCGGTTCATGAAGAGTCTGCCAGCTTGCGGGGACGCCGCTGACCGCAGCCTGCGCAATGGCGAGTACGTCAAGCTCATTCTGTAGCGAGTTGGGCCTGGCGGGTTCCGGTTGTGGGAGACGTCGAGCTCGCCAGCAATGCGAAACTGGTCCCCCGAACCCCCCGTCAACAGACGCCCCCCCGCGAACGCGGACGTATTGCCCCTCGTGGATTGACGCGACCCGATGCCCCTCTTCAGCAAGGCGAGGGTGGCGGCGGGGCCTCGTCCAAAATTGGTGCGTGACCGCTCCTACTCCGACGGGCCAATGCTGCCAATACGTCCTCGTCGAGGGACGGGATTACTGAAGCGGGTCGCTTCAATTACCCGCCCCAGTCTGTTGATGAAAATCAGCGGAGGGGGCATGAGTGTGTCCTCTCGAGCCATATTCGCTCGAGGAGAGCCGCCGACGGCCAGAGCGCGCTCAGCCGGCCTGGCCGCCCTTCCCCCACTCGTATGGGCTTCTTCCTCCCCTTACGAACAAAATGCGACTATCACCCCTTTAATTTTGTCCACATCAGACCATTTTTGGGAGGCAAAGGACCGATGAGGACGCGGAAGCGGCCCCCTTGTGGCACGGCCCCACCCTCCTCAGGTCACTCACCAGCACGGCGAGCTCCGCCGCCGCCGCCCTCCGGCGCCTTTACTACGACGGCGTGTGGGAGTCCCACGGGACCCCCCGCTTCGAGTTCACCTACCTCATCTACGACCGCGAATCTGTCCGCGCCAGCATGCTCGCCACCATCGCTGTGTTCATGGGCTGCCTCTCTGCATGTGGCTTCGCCTACGGCTCGGCCATCCTGCCCTCGACCGTCCGCGCCATCGCGGTCAACGCCATGCTCATCAAGCCGGGGCACCCGGCCTGGAAGCAGGGCCAGGAACTCGTTCCCGTCGAGGGGCTTGACTTCCACGCAGAATATTTCCTGTACAACATCACAAACCCTGACGCCTTCGTCGCCGGCCTGGCTCCGCCCTCGGTCGAGGAGATCGGCCCCTTTGTCCGCATGCTTGATCCCATCAAGACCAACATCCGCTTCGACGAGGACGAGATCCACGTCGACTCCAACTCAATTCTCGCCCAGTCGGTCGAGCCGGACCCGCGGAGCTGCGAGCTGGCGGTGGAGGGGACTTGCTCTCTCCTGGACACTGTGGTGGCGCCCAACCGGGGCTTTCTTATGACTCTGGCCTTTGTCGGCGGAGATGACTTAAACCTTCTACTGGCGGGCGTCCCAGCCGCCTTCCAGAGCTTCTACGATGGCATGGTCGGCGTCTTCGCCGCCCTCGGCGTGGAAGACCCGGCAACAACGGCCGCGATGCAATTCGGACAGTGTGACCAGATCCCCTCGGTCATCGCCCCCGGCGCCGTCTCCCTGGCCGACACTGCAACCTCTGCGGCACCCCTCTGGCCCCCAATGTTGCCCACGCCCGAGCTCTGCGGGTGGGCCAAACGCGTCGCTACCGAGCTGCCCGTTCCGGGCAAGACAACCCTCTCCGAGGGCCTTGCCGAGTTCGTTGTCGTGCCCGGCCTGCTCGGGCAACTGCCAGGCACCCCTGCCGCCGACTTTGTCTTCCTCTGGGCCCTCACCGACCCCGCCATCCTCTCCGGAACCACGGGAGTTCCAGAAGATGACGCGGCCCTTGTCCAGGCGTGGCTCCTTTGGGTTGCCACTGGCCTCGTGGGGCCCGGCTTGAGCGCCGAGTACGACTTTGCCAACAGGCGTTCAGGCCTCCTCGCTGAGCGGTCGGCCGCTGAGCACGTCTTTGGTTTCGTTGACCCCCTCTTCCTCGCCGTTGCCGGCATCTCCATTCCCCAGTTCGCCTCTCTCGGCGTCCCAGGTTCCCGTTCAGAGGTCCTCTCGATGCTTGCCCCTGATGGCGACTACGACAGCATCGGCCCCGAACTCACTCCCTTTTCCATCCACACGCGGCTCTACCGCGGCTTCTCGCCCCGCTACACTGACCTCGGCAAGATCCACCAGTACCAGCACCTTGACAAGTGGCCCCTACCTGGTGGCCTCGTCGGCATCGACTTCCTCTGGGACGGCACCTACTTTGGGGACCGCATTGTCCTCGGACAACGGTTCAACATTTGGGCGCCGGAAATCTCACGGCCCATCACCCTATATGCCAAGGAGTACAGCGATGACCTGCCCTTCCCCACCGTTGTGCTCGAGCTGGCCCCAGAGTCGCTCGCGCCGTGTAATCCGGAGGTCGCATCGGACCCGCGCTGCCTCGGCCGGGACGTCCTCCCCGCCACCTGGGACCAGACGGCTGTGTGGATAACGCCGTCCGTCGTGACCCTGCCCGGCTTTGCCGGGTCCCCCCTCGCCGACCAAGACGTGACCTGGGTCGACCCTCCCACGATTCGGCCCTGGCGCTACTACGTCGACGCTGTTACGGGCATGGTCGTCCGCGTCTCCAAGCCCGTGATGACAAGCGTCCGCGTCGCTCCCACGACGGTCTTCTACCCCGACGTCTACAGCCGCGACGGAGTCTATTTGCCATTGAACATGGTGTCGGTGAACTTTGGCCTGAGTGAGGAGTCTATGCAGGCAATTGCCGAGGTTCACGCGTTCAACCACAATTGGCGGTGGGCGCCCATCGCCCTTGCTTGGGTGGCCTTCATTCCCGCCGCCTGGGCGTTCTGGGCACTCCGCTTCTCGCCGGCCCAGGTCAAGCGGAGAGCCCTCCTCGCCCAGCTTGCTGAGTCGACCGCCCGGAGAAGCCGGCTCTACGCTGAGTGAAAGGGAAAGTGCGAGAGAGGAGTGGAGTGAACGGGTGCGTTGAGGGGAACCGAGAGGAGGGAGAGAAGTGGGAGGAGATAAGGACGAGTGCGCTCTTCCTCCAAAGCTTGTCGCGCAAGCGTCCTCTCACCCCCCCACGGTCGTCCTCACACCCCCCCAAGACCGTCCACTCGACCTTTTTCATCAGTCGTCTCCACATAGTACCACATCGTCCGTATTAAGTCTTTTGGTGCCGTCAGTGTCGCTTGTTCTCTCCCTTGGCCAGGATGGACTCGACCAGGTCTGCCAGGTCATCTTCGATCCGCGCTTGGTCCATGATGCCTGCGCATGACAACTCCTCTGCCCTCTTGGACACGGCGCGTTTCAGATGGGCGAGATCAACGCCGAGGGCGCCGGCCAACTCTCGCGCCTGTTGGCCAAGATCCGGGAGGCTGCCGTCAGCGGCACCGCTCACGTCCACATCCCCTCCAGCCCCTCCAGGGCTGTCGGGCCTCCGGGACAGGGTCTCAGGTCGGGACGCCTCCCCGGCCTCGGGGGGGGGGGGGGGGGAGGTCTCGAGCGGCGGGAGCATCGGGGCGGCGGGGTGGTCCCACCCACCCAGCGCAGCGCCGAGGAAGGGCCCTCCAGCCATCGCCCCTATCGCCCCGGCCCCCGGCGCGGGGCCAGGGCCGCCCGACGCTTCAGCACCGGGGACGCTGCCCCTCATGGCCGTTCCCACAGGTCCGCCCATGGGTCCTCCTCCCACGGGTCCTCCTGCCATGGGTCCTCCTCCCATGAATCCTCCGCCAATCCCCCCCAGAGAGGCAAAGAACGTGTCAAAGTAGTTGACCCCCTCTCCCGTGTGGTGGGGGAAGGAGGACACACCTTGTCGGGGGTTCCCCGTGTTGATACCTTCGGCGCTGGGCCCAATTGGGCCCCAAAAGGCGTGCGACCGGAGGCCGACGCCGGGCGGCGGGCCCGGGGGGAGGACGCCACCGGGGCTGAGGCCAAAGAGGCCAGGAATCATCACTCCGTCAGGCACGGGCGAGACGGACGTGCGGCCGTCAGCCACGCTGTGCCCGCGCACGGAGGAGACGGGGGGGACCTCGACGGGAGGTGGACGCGGGGGAGCAGTCGGCGAGGGGGGGCGGGGCACTGTCGCTGTGGCGAGGGCGGGGTGATCAGGCGTCGGGGAGGCGGCCGTCGTGGCGGCAACAATGGCAGCAGCCGCCGTCACGGCATGGGCGTCGCTCGGCGGGACGGCCGGGGACGATGAGACCAGTCGTGCCTCGCGCCACGCCTCGGCGGCAGAGGGGCCGCCAGAAACGACATTATTCGCATCAGCGCCGTTCCCGGCAAGTGACTGCTCTAAGACGGGAAGGCCGCGCCGGGGCGGAGCCAACGACGCAGCAGCAACAGCGGCGGTGGGCTGCGACACCGCGGCCCTCGCCGGCGCGCTCCTCAATGGCGCCCGCGCCGCTGTTGGGCCGGCAGGGGCGGCGTTGACCGCTTTTCGTGCGGTCGCCGGCGTGGGGGCGGCGACGGACAGCGCACGGTCACGGGGCGCCCCTATTGTCCGCCTCTTGGTTTCGGGGGCGTAGCCGGGCGGGGGGGGCGAAGCCGGGTCACATTTGTGACCTTCCGCGCGACGCACCCGCCCGCTGCCAGCGTCCTTGGACGAGGCGGACAACGCAGGGGTTGTCCGCCTTGGAGTAGCCTCGGCGGCAGCGGCGGCGGAGGAGGCGGCAGTGATGGAGGTGGAGACCGGCGTCAGAGGAGCCTTCGCACCGTTACGCCCAGCTCCGGACGCAAGGCGGGCAGCAGCCGCAGCCGCCGGCGCCTGCTTGGGAATGGCGGCCTCCTTTTCTTCGACGGTCGAGGTCTTGATTGCCTTTTCCGTCGCAGCGCGGCGGGGCGGCGGAGGAGAGACGGGTGACGCGTCGGCAGCGGCCGCGGCGCCACCACCACGAACCGCCGAGTCCTTGTCCGAGTTGTGGCGCCGAGGCGCCCGATCCCCTCCCTCGATGGCTGGGAGGGAGCGGCGCCGATCGGTCGCTGTGATCGAGGTGGACTGGGTCGAGGACGCGGTCGTCGTCTTCTCCTGCTCCAGCAGCCCAGTCGACGTCGAGAGGACGCCATTGCCGGACCGCGGCAGTCCGTCCACACCCACCGCCGCACAGGTCTGCTCACGGTCGGCGGCCATCGCCTGGCGGTCGGCTTGCAGCCAGATGAGGCCAGCGCAAACAACTGAGAGCCCAGCGAGTACGAGGATCCACCGTCTGTGAACGCGGGTCTCTCTCGCGTTGTCGGGCTGCACAGGGTCGACAACGTCGGGTGAGACAGCCACTTCTAGCTGGGCGCTTCGGCCACCCACCTTGACTTGGAGCGTCGCAACGCGGTCGCGCCGCGGGAGCAGGATCCCGTCCCTGATGTTTACGACGCTGGGGTCGTCCGAGACGAGGGTAATGACAAACTCATAGCGACCGCGGCCGGGCGGCTGGACAGCGGGCACTCCGTCGACACACGCCGGGGCGCCGAGGGTCAGGCCGTCCATCCAGCACGTCGGCTCACCCCTCTCGTCGACTAACGCGACGACTGTGTCAACGTCCCAAACCTCTTCATCAATGGGCACGGCAGCCACGATCCATTCGGCCTGGAGGCCTCGCCAGCCCACAATTGGGGACGCAGCCGTTTTGTTGCCTTCATTTAGCGTCGTTCCGTTGGCTTTAGCCACGGCGACACAAGTCCCGCCGGGCCCGACAGCGGCACAGGGCGTCACCCTTGCGTGGTCAGACGGCAGAACCAACCGGTGCGCCAGCTGCGGAGTCCAGAGAGCCGATACCGTCCGTCCTAAGAACCCAGGATGAACGCAACGATCCCCGTCGGCAACGGCCCTGAACTCTGCACAGTCAAGCATGACCTCGAGTGCGATGTCAGGCCCCGGGAGCGCCGCGCCACGAAGGGTCACAACTTCGGAATGAGCGAGCGTGCTCCGCACCCACACGTGGCCCTCGAGGAGTTGACTGGGGTTGCGAGGCGAGAAACGAACAGGCCCGAGCAGGGCGGTTCTCTTGGGGGCGATGTTGACACGCGCAACAGCGCCGGGTGGCAGCTCAAATACGCCCGGGCCGCGGGGGTCCCGGACAGCTGCTTCGGCTGCGAGGACGCCTGTGCCTGGGGCTGAAGGGTTGACAGGCAGGAAGCCGCCAACCTCGGAAGACGGTCCGAGCACGGCAGCGCCGAGAGCGACCTCGATGGGGATCTCGGCCGGGTTCACTACCTTCAGCCACTGCTCGGACGTGCTCCCAACAGTCACGTCGCCGAAATCGAGCAATGTCGACGTTGCGATGCGGGGCCAGAGGATATCGATCTTGACGGCAATTTGAGCTGTGACGTGGTGGTCGAAGCGAAACGAGACCTCGGGCCAGATATCGCGCGCACCCCGCAGGACTGCCTCGTTGCGCAGGCGAAAGAACTCCCGGCGCCGATGGAGCTCGACGGCGTCATGCCAGCCAAAGGGCTCGTCCAGCTCGCCGCCACCCGAGATCCAGTCGGGATCTGTCACGCCACGCACCGGGTTCTTGGCTTTTATCGCGTTCCGATCGCCGGGCTGCACAAATATCTCGGCGAGGAATACGTTTTCGGCCCCGGCCGGCACGATGAGCGGGTTCCCATCACATGCGGGACAAACCGCACTCCGGCCCCCGGCAATACGGACATCTATCATCGAGCCTGACACGTGGGCACTGATCAGTGACAGATCAATGCCGTACGTGTTGCTTGCCGTCAGTATTATGGATCCGATGTCGCCCGGGAGAGTCGAGACGTAGACCTGCCCACCGGGCATGAGGCCAGGCGCTGACAGCGCAAGCGTGCCCTCAGCCGTCTGCCAGCGCACCGCGAACTCCTCAACGCCTCTCAGCGGCGCGCCCGGCTCGGGGAACATCCGCGCATCCTCCCAGCTTACCGAGAATTTCGCCTCTCCGTATTTGACTTGGAATCCATCCCCATCTCTGTCCTCCGCGACGGGGTAGTCAGTGTTGACAAGGCGCAGCGTGACCTTTTGCGATGCCAGTGGAGTCAATGCGGGGAAGTCATTGTTGCGATCGGGTTTGAGGATGTCTGGCCTCAGATTGCTCCGCTTGATCGGCATCTTGGCGCTAACGGTCACATGCTTCTCCGAGCTTGACTCAAGTTGGGTCACGCGGACAGACCGCGGGCCAGGGATGGCACTATGCAGTGTACCTCGCGCTCCTCTCCAGGCGGGACCAACCCAAAATCCACCACGGAAAAGTCGCGGTATGGATGGGACTTGCCCGCCAGATAGACGAAGTCGGGCGCGCAGTGAAGGAGCACCGGGGCGTCGGTACCGCGGTAGGGCACGACAGGATCCCCATCCCCAGGCGCCCAGTCGTCAGCGACCTCGGGGACGCGCCACCGGCCGTTCCCATCCACGTTGCGCTCCCACTTTCCGTCGCCCACCAACGCGAGGTCCTCCATGTGGATGGACGGATGTGTATCAAAAACGGCCTCTCCCGCTGTCGTCGTGATCAGCAACGAAGGGCCGAGGTAAGGGGACCGGCCAGGCTCGGTCTGATGAGCGGGGAAGCCAAGAAGATGCATGCGGTCCATGATGATGGTTATCGGGGGCAGGTCTCCGCCCATCGGCACCGTCCGGAGTGGGCCGGAGGGCAGGCGCGCGATGAATCCCCGCGTGAGGGAACGGACAGTGTAGACACGCAAGGGCTGCTCGAAGTTGTTCTTCAGACGCAGCACGCGCTCCTCGGGGGCGGCGAGCGGCCCGCCTTCGATGAGGGAAAAGCGTGGTAGAACGGCGCCATCCACCAGGGTCACAACGTCATCCGGCAGCAGTTTGGTCACGATGCCCAGTGGCACATTGGGCCCCTGGGAATTAATTATCCTCGTCACGGTCGAAACAAGTCCCGGCCCTAACTCCGAATCCCTCGACTGGATCAAGTTGTGAGAGAGAGCGGGAAGCGTTGATGACACCGTGGCCCACCGGCCTGGCAGGACAGTGGGGATCATTGGGTCGCTAGACACAAGGGCATCGGCCGCGCCGTCAAGCCGTTGGAGCATCGATCTGGCCTGGAAGAGCTTGACCGGCGAGATGGATGATGAAAAGATCGTGTGCTCGCGAGGAGTCCACAGCTCGAGGGCCTTGACCGTCACAGGGCCGGCGATGACTTCGGCAGGGAAGCTGTAGATTGCCAACGATTTGTCGGGCACCGAGAAGCTCATCGGCACACGGAGCTCCCCGTGGGATGTGCGCACAATAAGGGTGTCAGTATAGTCGCCCGCCACTCGGAAGAAAAGCTCGAGATCGACGATGACCGACGTGTCACCCGGGCTTATAGTCCACCCGGCAGGCGGCGACGGCGGCGTCAGCATCCTCTTTCCAGGGGGTGGGTCCCAATCGGACCGATCACCATGGCCAGAAATGGCGACGCGGAGCTGGCTGACTCCGTCCCCTGCCGGTCCCACAGACAAAATGCGCAGGTCCTCCCGGTGTGGATTTGTGACGTGCAAGGGCAGCGTGATGTTGGCCTGTCGCGGCACGATCATGCGGAAGAGACTGTCCAACCCGTATGGGTTACCGATGGGCGAGCCCTCCAAGAGCAGGACGACCGACTGCATCTTGGGTCGCCCCCCTTCACCTGCGTCCCGGCCTGATCCGACGTCGACATGAATATAGGCGCGCACCTTTGACCCAGGGATGCGGCGACCTGGCCGGAAAACGGCTTCGATTTGCAACGAGGCGCCCGTCTTGACCCCGATGGGCGGGAAGGCCACGTCGAGGTCTGCTCCATTTTCGTCCATGGTGCCAACGACGTCGGACGACACGACGAAGGCGAAGGCAGGCTCGGCCGCGGCGGGAGGCCAGACGACGGCGTCGTTGTCGACAGGGTGGAGACCGACGAAGTGGGGCGACGCGAACTCTTCGATGCGGACGGCAGTGGCATCGGCGAACACGGCGTCGGCGGCAGCGTTGTCCCCATGGTCCAAGGGCTCTTCCAGGCGGGGGCGGCTGAACGTGACGGCTCTTCCGGTGTCGTTCTCGATGTGCACCACGAGAGGACGCACGGAGAAGGCGGGGGCGAGGAGGTCGCCGTCGTCGAAGGGCAGCAGGACGGCTGCGGCGAGGTCGGTGACGAGGGCCCCGCCACCGCCGGGTGAGCTGGCCGCCAACAGGTCCGACAAGCGCACGCGGGCGACCGCCAGGTCGGAGACGGCACCTCCCCCGGTGGTCCATCTCGAGCTCTTGAGCGTGGGAGAGAAAGCGTCGTCCTGCGACGATAATTGGGGGAGTGGGTCGGCACGCCGCAGCGGGCCGGCCGCCCGGCAGAGGAGCGTGCGCCTCACAAAATAAATCTTTCTACCCGCACTGGAGTGAAATCTCATGTAAAACATATCTCGCGGGGCTCGCATTCTCCCGCGACGAGGGAAGTTGAGAGGGACAAGTGCCCCGCCGCCGCGGCCGGCGGAATGACCCTCTCTGCAAACAAAAGCGATATTCGAAGGTCATATCGCCTCACTCGCCGTAGAAGGGGACCCAAAAACACCGGCGAGCATCGCAACGGCCAGTGCCAGAACCGCCAGGGAAGCGCGACGTAGCCCGAGACCTAGGGAGCTCGGCCGGCCACCCCAGTTATCCCTCGGGCGCCTCGGGGGCGCCTTCAGGCCCTCCTCGGGGTGGAGGAGACGCGGCTGTCGGGGGTAAGCCATCCCCCTTCTTTTGCTTGGGCCACTGAGCTGGAGCGGAGCATAAAGAACGGCGACTCGAGGGGGTGTTGGGGCCGCCGCCTCGCCGCTGCCGCCGACGATAACGATCACAGTATCGGCTTACAATCTCAATCGTCCTCGCGCCTCGACGCCAACATCAGCGCCTCCCGCACCGCCGCCGGGTCTCCCGACACCGTCACCCTGCCGTCCTCGAGCAGGCTGGCACTGTCGGCCGCCGACAGCTCCTCCAGCCGATGCGTAACCCACAGGGCGGTGACGACGTCCCTGCCCCTCCCTCCACCCTCGGGGCCACCTTCGCTCCCGTCTCCTCCTCGGCCATCTCCACCTCCCCCTTTGCCCCCTCTGACGACCATCTTGACGATCTGCAAGACGCGATCCCGCTCGGCCCCGTCGAGGAACGTGGTCAGCTCGTCCAGCAGGAGCGTCCGCGAACGCTGCGCGAGCGCCCCCGCGATGGCGACGCGCTGCCGCTGCCCGCCAGACAACGCGTGGACGGGGCGGTCCCCGAAGCCCTCGAGGTTGACCGCGGCGAGAGCTCGCTCCGAAGCGGCCTGAAGGTCCTCGAGGGACCGGCCGCGGAGGTCGGCGAGTAGGCCCAGGGCGACGTCGGGGCCGGCAGTGGGCATCACCACCTGGGGGGGGAGACGGGGTAGGTTGCAAAGGAGAGAGGTTCGGCGCATCCGCGCCCGCGCCCCCTCGCTACCCTACCATACCACACCGCATGCCGCCACCACAAATCCCCAATCCACTCTCACCTGATGGTCGGGGTTCTGAAAGACCAGCCCGACGGGGCCGTCAAGCTGTACGCTCCCGGCATCGGCGGTCGCCAGGCCCGCCAGACAGCGGATTAGGGTCGACTTGCCGCACCCGTTGGCGCCAACGACCATGTGGAGATGGCCTCTGAGGTCGGTGGAACGATGGAGGAGGAGGAGAGGGGGTGAAGGAGTTGAGAGGATGGGTTGTCGAAGAGGTGGAAGAAGGAGGGGGGGTGGGATGGCTGGCAGGGGACGGCGTGTGAGGGGCCACGTCTACCTCGGCGACAGCGACAGCGACAACGGCCCCGCTCGCCGAGGGACGTCCAGGTTGAGGCCTCTCAGGACCTCTCGTTTTGGCGAACGGTCACTTCCGACGGAGACGCGCAGGTTCCGCACGCACACGGCAAGTGTGGGGTGTGGGGGCGAGGGCACCGCGGACGCCACGGCAGCCATGGGGGCTAGGGGTCGCAGCGCGCCTCGTCTGCCCTCTCCACGGTGAGGGAGACAAGTTGGAGACAGTTTCTTCCCGCGCAAACGAGGATCCGGCGGTAGCTTTTATGACCAGAATACTCCTCTGCCGACCCAGGCCGCCACATCGCCCGTCGCTTCAGCCGCGGCGACTGCCCGGGAAGCGCTGCCCCTTCTGCGTCAGAGGGCGCTTCGATGAGAAACTCAACGTTTTCGGTCGCCGGGGGGTGCCAAAATGCTGTCGGGAATCATCCTCGCTCTGCGGCCCCTCGCGCAACCCGCAGGGACCGGCCGATATCAGCCTCCTCGCCCCGCCGCGCCGCTCTCCTCACCCCTCTCGTCCTCGGCGTCCTCCCGTTGACCGCTCCCGCCGCGGCGGCCGATGCCGAAGAGGACGACGAGTCGTCGTCGTCGTCGAGTCCGCTGAAGAAGGTCGGCACTGTGGGCCTGGCGCTTGTCGCCGCTGACGCCGTCTCGGCCGCGGTGCTGGGAAAGAGTTTACTCGCCATATCGCAGAAGGTGAAGGAGGGCGACGGCGGCGTCGCCAAGGGCGAGGGAGGCGGTGGGTGGAAAGAGATCCTGGCTGAGCGGGTGATCGAGAACATGGCGTCTTCATCGTCAGATCCGAGTCGGAAGGACGACGACGACGACGACGCGGACCGCCCGGGGGCCTCTTCCGCCGCCGCCTCGGCCGATGCGCCCGCGGAGGATGTGGGGAGGGGAGGGGGGGGGGGGCAGAGGTCAGAAATGACGGCCCTTGCTCCCGTGCTACCGGCCTCCCAGGTGGTCGTGGTGAGGCGAGCGCGAAGGCGGGGAGGAGGGAACGAGCGCTGCAAGCCACGCCGATCATGCCCACTTTGCACCGACGACCGTCCCCCCCAGCGAACGCAGCTCGCTGGTCGTCCTGCGCACCACCGGTTGTGGCCTCCCCCCGGGACCCGGCGGGAGCGTCGGCGCCATCGAGGGGCTCTCGTACCTTGCTCTTGGCGTTACCCTCGCGTCCTCGGCCCTCGCGCGCATCCGCTGCGAGCCATCGTCAGCCTTCGTTGCTGCGGGGGGTCTCGCAGCCGTCGCCGAAACCTCAGCATGGGCGGTGGCGGTGGCGGGGGTTGCCGCCCTCGCCTTACAGGTGGCGCAGTTCGGGTATGTGCCCGAGGCGGTGCCGGTCGAGGGCGGGACTTGCTGGGGAACGTGAGGAGGAGGAGAGACACTGCATGGACGAGACCGGACGGATTCAAAAAGCAGAGTCGTCGCCAATCGCGACGTTCCGTCCTCTCTCTCTCTCTCTCTCTCTCTCTCTCTCTCTCTCTCTCTCTCTCTCTCTCTCTCTCTCTCTCTTCTTCCATCAGTCCCTCTCTAGTGCCGGAAGTGACGGTAACCGGTGGTGACGCAGCAGACGCCATACTCGTCACACACGGCGACGCACTCTTCGTCTCGGAGGCTGCCGCCTGGATGGGCGATGATCTTGACGCCCGCCTGGCAAGCGATCTCGACCGAGTCCCCGCGGGCAAACGGGAAAAAGGCGTCCGAGGCGAGCGCGGACCCCTCGGCCTCCTTCCCAGCCTTGCCGAGGGCGAGGCGGACAGACTCGACGCGATTCGGCTGGCCCGAGCCCATGCCGAGGAGACGACCGCCCTTGGCCACAGCGATGGCGTTGCTCTTGACATGTTTGGCGGCACGCCAGGCGAAGGCGAGGTCTTCGAGCTGCTCAGCGGTGGGCTGAACCTTGGTCTTGCACTCCCATTTGAACCCGTCGGTTGACGGCGTCACGTCGTCGTGGCCCTGGACGAGCCACCCAGACGCGACCTGCCGGGCTGACCGGCCCGAGGGGGACCGGAGAGGCGCCTCAAGGATGCGGAGCGCCTTGGACTTGCCCCGAAGGGTCTCGAGCCCTTCCTTCGTGTACCCGGGGGCCACGACAATCTCGTAAAACATCCGCGTCTCCCCGTCGGTGGGCGAGCGGAACTCGCGAATCTCCCGCGCCAGCGCCGCGTCCACGGGCCGGTTGAAAGCGACGATGCCGCCAAACGCGGAGATCGGGTCAGCCTCGACTGCCCTCCGGTAAGCCGCCCTGAGGTCGGCGGCCGACCCATTCTCCTCTGAGGGGCTGAGCCCATCGGACACCAAGGCCGTGGCGGCTCCGCACGGGTTAGTGTGCTTGACGATGACGCAAGTGGGGTCAGCATAGTCGCAGCACGTCTGGTAAGCCGCGTCCGCGTCAAGGTAATTGTTATAGGACATCTCCTTGCCGTGGTGCTGCGGTGATGGTGGTGGTGGAATCGGTAAGGTGATGGATTATGGTGGGGTGATGTGTAAATGGATGGTCGGGTGATGTGGAGGAGAGAAAAGCACAAGGTCGTGAGTGGGCGATGCGGCGGTGTAGCAGCGTGGCGCGTGGTTGGCGGGTCCCGTCAGTCCAAGTGTTGGAATGAGAGTCGTTGGCATCACTTCCTGAGAAGGCTCAGAAGACCGTCGTGAATAAACTCATGGTTTCTCGTCATCCGGGGAGGGAGGCGCGGTGCAGCGGCGCGCGTGGGGCAGGGCGACGCTCAGCCCCAGATGACTCGCCTGGACCGCGGCTCCCACACCCTTGCCCTCAGCCTCAGCCAGCGATGAGTCTCGGTAGAAAGCGGCGGGCTGGTGCGGGTTCTCTCCGTACCGCAGCGTGCTATCGAGCGTCATCGGGATCGTCACCTCCGGGGCCGGCTCACCCTTCTCCCCGACCTGCCCCCACATCCACTCGGCCACGACAGCGTCGTAGCTCGCGCAATGCTGGAACGCCTTCCACGCCAGACGGCGCCGCAGCGCCTCAGTCCCGTTGGTGTCGGGAGAAGCCTTCAGGTCGGTGAGGAGCGCCTCGTAGTCTGCCGGATCAACGCAGACGGCGACGCTGGCGTGGTTCTTGGCAGCGGCACGGAGCATCGAGGGACCGCCGATGTCAATGTTTTCCACTGCTTCGGCGTATGAGGGCGGGGGTGACTTAGTCACCGTGGCCTTGAACGGGTACAGATTGGCCACGACGACATCGACGGGGCCGATGCCGGCCTCCTTGATCGCGTTCACGTGCTCGGGGTCGTCGCGTTTGAAGAGGATACCGCCGTGGACGCCAGGGTGGAGCGTCTTGACGCGGCCGCCGAGCATCTCGGGGAAGCCCGTGACCTTGTCGACCGCGGTGACTGGGATGCCGGCGGCGGCGACGGCGGCGGCACTGCCTCCGGTGGACACTACCTCGTAGCCGAGATCGGAGAGGCCCTTGGCGAGCTCGACAAGCCCGGCCTTGTCCGATACGGAGATGAGGGCGCGGCCCTTCGCTCCGGCGGCGAGGCGGGCAGGGCCGCGGGCAGCTGGAACCACGCCGGGGATCGGGGTCATGGCCGCAAGACCACGCACACTGCGATAAAACGGGTGGTTCAAGAATCGAGCTGAAGCGGCAGTAACGTACGGCTCAGGGCTCAAGGAGAGGGCGGCCGGCGACAGGCAGGCAGTGGGGACACACCGGCCGTCGCCTCTGGAGGTCCGGCGGGATCGAAAGGATGATTTAGCGCGTGCTGTTTTTACTCGCCACAGAGGAGCGGGAGCGATGGAGGAGGTCACGCCGACGAAGACGGGGGCGAACAGACGGCGGCTGCCTCGGACACCTCCCGCAGGGAGGATGAAGGAAGAGAGCGAGGCTGACGCAAGCATCGAGCAAGCCACTCCCACTGATTGTGATGGCGAGGCGAACTTGCCCTTGACACGGATGTGCAGGCAGAAAAACTCGAGACCGAGGACGCCGAGCCGAGGCCATCGCAGCAGAGGTCAGCCCGCTATCTCGACGACTATCAGCGTGTGGTCCCAGCCGCAAGCAAGGTCCACGACGCGCCCTGGCGTCTCCACGAAGCCCGGTGCGTCCCACCCCGCCCCCCCCTCGTCGTCGCCGAACGACAACAGGGCGCGGCCGCGGCCAAGCCGCCCAGCCCGCCGCGACCCCCACGTGAGGAGGCGCCCGTCCGACAGGAGGGCGGCCGAGTGTCCCCGTCCCGCTGCGACGCTCCGCACCGTCACGCCACGGTCGAGGGGCGGGATTGGCACCCGACGCGGCGTTCGCGCGTCGTCGGGGGGTGCGTCGTCCTCCCCCGGCCCCGGTCGGGGCTCCCCGAGCTGCCCAGCCGCCCCCCAGCCCCACGCCCACACCTCGCGGCCACAGTGTGAGACGGCCAACGAGTGTCCGAGCCCGCAGGCGATGGCTCGACAAGCGGGCAGGGGGGGCTCGACGGCGCCGGCTGGGAAGGCGGTGGCAGCGGCGGCCGAGGCGACGGCACCGCCTCCCTCGCCCCCGGCGCCGCCCGCGTCCCGCCCAAGCTGCCCGTGGAGGCACGTCCGGGGGTCTCCGAGGGAGAGGACCGTCCCGCCCCCCGTAAGGAGAAGGGAGTGATCCAGCCCGCACGCCGCGCCGGCCCAGGGAGACGCGTGCGCATCGATAGGCAGCGCGGCAGCTACGACGGCGGGGCCGGGCCAGGCAGCCTCGCCCCTGGGGGGCACGGGCGCGCCAAGCCGGCCGCCCGAGGCGAGGCCCCATCCCCAGACGGCGCCCACGTCGGGGCCCGCGCCCCAAGCCAGAGCGTGCCCCCATCCCGCGGCGACGCCGGCCGCGCGGGCCTCGGTGGGCCCGTCGGCGGCGAGTGCCCCGCGCGGGCCGCCGCGGGGCAGGGTGAGGTGGGCGGGCGCGACGGAGGCGAGGGCGCCAGCGGCGCCCGCGGCCGCGTTGGCGCCTACCCCGTGGCCGTGCGCTGTGCGCTGACCCCAAGCCACCAAGCGGCCTGACGCGAGCACGCCGATCGACAGGAACGCCCCGGCCGCCAGCCGGGCCACAGGGTCGTCGGGGGCGCCGCAGATGTCGACGAGCCCAGGGACAGGCGCAGGACAGCGGGGCGAGGGCCGCCCCGGAACGGTCTCGCCCGACGCCTGCCCCTCCGAGTCCCGGCCCCAAGCCCAAACCCCACCCTCGTGGGGGGCGAGTAGCGAGTGATAGTGTCCGCACGCGATCGCGCGGGGGCGCTCGATCGTGCTCAGTCCCTCGACGGGACGCGGTGTCCACGCGTCGCCATCTGCGTCAACGGCCCCAGTGGCGACTCCCAGCGCGCCGCGGCTGCCGTCGCCAAAAGCCATCACTGCGTGGCTAGCGAATCCACGTCGTACCGTTTCGTTATACTTCGACGAGCTTCGCGCCTCATCGATGATGGGCGCGTCGGTCTGAGCGCAGGACGCCACACACAAGAGCCGCGGCGCGCCGCCCCTGCAACGCCCCACCACGAGGGTGGCCGCCCTCGCGGCAGCGCTTCTGCGGTGCCTCACGACGACGTTTCGAGTCGAGGCGGGTTCTTCGATATTCTGAACTTACTCTCACTGGCGTCGAAGCTCGAACAAAGGCTCGCTGGGTTCGACTGGAGTTCTCGAGAGCCGTCCAAAATGGCAGGCCACAACGGCCGTCGCCGGCTCCTTCCCGCGCTACGAGGGCTCGGCGCGGCTAGAGGTGAGAGTGCCGACGTCTGTGCGAAATTTAAACGACAGTCTCTCACATTTGGTAGCGAGTCTATCTCCGCACACCGCCCTGGGGTGCTGACGGCCGACACGTCGCCGGCGACGGCTGCTGCTGCTGCACCTTTTGGGGGGGGCAGCGATGAAGGTCGATTCGCACATCCACCTCTGGGCGTCTCCCGGACGCCCTAGCAGCAAGGGCTTCACGACTGGGAAGGAGCCTGCCGGCGTCGATGGCAGCGTGCGAGCAGCTGTGACGGAATGGGCGATGGGGGCGGAGCGCCAAGCGCTGCAGCCTCCCCCACGGAAGGAGGAACCCCCCATCACACCGCCACCACTCCCGCCCACCCTTCCCTCCGACAGCGAGGCCACCCTAGCGGCCATGGACAGCGTCGGCGTCGCCGAGGCGGTCGTCGTCCAGCCCACCATCTACGGCAGCGACCACGCGTACGTCCTCTCTTGCATCCGCGCTCACCCCACCCGCTTCCGCGGCGTCCTCCTCCCCGACGTCTCGGAAGGGCCCGACGCCGCGGTCGCTTCGCTTAACGCCCTCCATGCACAGGGGCGGACCGAGGATGGGGCATCCCGATCCATCTGGGTCGGCGTCCGCATCTACCCTGAGCTCCTGCCTGAGGCTGACGGCCCTCACGCCGGTGCACGCCTCGGCGGCCCCACTGCCCTCGCCCTCGCCCGCGCCGCACACGACCTTGGCCTAAGTGTCGGCGTGCTGTGCAAAGGTGGGCTCGTCCGTGGCGGGTACCTTCTAGGGTTGAAGGCTTTGCTCGAGGCGTCCGAGACGTGGGGTGGGGGTGTGAGCACCGCCACTGCCCCCCCCACGGTGATCGTCGACCACCTCGGCTTCTGCCGTGGCGGCTCCGGCCTTCCCGGCCCCTCGGGCGGCGTCCGCGCCAGCCCCGCCGACGCGGACGAGTGGGAGGCGCTGGAGTCGCTCGGCCGGTCATACCGCGGCTGCCACTTGAAATTAGCCGCGTGGTTCCGCCTCGTAGGGAAGGACGGCCCTGCAGGCGATGTGGCGGCGGGGTGGGCGGGAGTCGAGGACGATCCGCCACCACGCGGGGCGCTGGCACGGAGTCTCGGCAAGGCGGTCAGACATGCCGTAATGGCGTTCGGTCCCAAGAGAACCATGTGGGGCACGGATTGGCCATGGGTGCAGGCGGAGTATGGGCGCACCATCGGTGGTGCCGGGGAGGTGGGGGACGGCGACCGGGCCGCCTCGTACGCGGCAGCCTGGGGGGCCCTGGGGGGGCCGGCAGGCGTGGCGTCGGGGCTCGAGGGTGGAGGGAAGGAGGGTGACGCCGACCGGATCGCGTGGGGGACGGCTGTCGCCACGCACGGAGGGCCGCGCGGGGCGTGAACGGCGGAGAGGGGGAGAGGGAAAGAGAACGGAATCTTCTAGGTGTCCCCCCGTCTAGTCATCGCTCATCGGCGTCGTGGCGCTCGGCCCCGCCCTCTCGCGCATCAACCTCAACACCGAAGCGCCATCGAACAGGCAAGGGAAAAAGTGGACCTGTCCCTCGGGGCTCGTCTGCGTCTCCTTAAAGTAGACAAGCACGGGGAAATCTGGCCACCAGAACTCCCAGTTGACGAACGAGTCGTAGCGCCACCTGTTCTCTCCACCGACAAAGGCGTTTTCGGGCTGGTCGGCGTCGGACGCACTGGGCAGGGCTCCACCTTCCTTCTTGATGTCCAGGACGACCTCGAGGGCGTCGGGGCCGAAGACGAAGCGGACTCTGGAGGTTTGGAGGCAGAGAAATCCGCCGAGAACGGTGAGGAGGCTGGCGGGGACGGCTGCGTGGGCGGCGGCGAGGGTGCCTCCGAGCGCGAGGACTGAAGCGCCCAGCCGGTAGTCTGGGGCGGGGACGACCGTGTCGTAGCCTCCAGCGCGCGCGACCAGAATAGCGGGTCGGACGGACTTAGCGAGTCTGCGACGCGGGTTTGGGGGCGAGAGAGTCGGAGGCGAGTCCATCGCAGCCGAGCGAGCGAGGGCGGGTGGGATGCGGCCGATACGTGGCGCCCCTCGCTCGCTTGTGTCCGGCCGAGGCCGTCGAGGGATATGGGCACACGCGCGCGGCCATCCTTCGCCCCTATTTCTCCAGGTGTCGAGGAAGGAAGCTAATTGGGCCTCCATTACAGGTAGCTCGAAGGCCCAAGAAAATGGGGCAACCGGCATAGCCTCCTCCCGACGAGACTCGGAGCGCAAAGCTCCGCCCGCTCATCGAGTGAATTATACTGCAAGCACGTCGAAGGGGGCACTTTTGGCCGGTTCACGCTCCTTCCCGCTTCCACCCGTGCCGGCCCAGCGCAAGGCCACCACGCCAGCGCGGCGGTGCGTTCGCGCCTCTGGGTGTCGACGGCACGATGGCCCGGGCTCTGCAGGCCCGAGCTCTCGAGGCCTGGATGGCGGAAGACGGATCTTCGCTGTCGCCCCTTAGGCTGGTGTCCTCCCCTGAAGCCGACGCGCTGCGGCGCCCCGTCCCCATCGACGACTGTGTTCCCTTTCCGCGACCGCGTGCGCCACCGCCGTGTTCGAACGTCGATGATGAAAGCTCCTCTGACCACGGCCCCGACGACCCGTTCGCCCCATCCTTCTCCGGTCGGACCTCCTCTGCCGGCGCCGTCCCCGCCGAAGACGTCATCGCCGTCGCCGTAGCCGCCGCCCGACGGTCGCTTATGGCGGAGAGGAAGTTGCGAGACCTCTCTCTGTCGGTCTCGTGGGCGCCAGTGCTGGGCCGGGCGGCCGCGCGAGCGGCGTCGGCGCTCGCCGTCGACGTCAAGCCCGGGCGCAGCGTCGATCCGCTGGCGCATGTCACGGTCCGAGCGCTCGCGACCCTGCCAGGGGGCGGAGGCGCCGCTGTCGAGGCCCTCGGCCTACTAGCGGAGGCCGACCCCGGATGCGGCCCCCCTCCGACCCCCTCATCTGACCCCCCCTCTCCGCTCTGGCTGCCTGGCGCCACTGCCATCGACACCGCTCCCGCGTCCCGGCGCCAGCTCCCACCCTGGGCTCCGGGCGGGGCGGGAGCGGGGGCGGGGGGGCGCTGCTTTGGCGGTGGGGGGGGGGGCGGGGGGGGG
>Ga0181574_10000612_pt1 | contig 33190 bp, 18 predicted proteins | sample 101ome_24_FD_145600 | JGI IMG/M metagenome (GOLD analysis project Ga0181574, IMG submission 145600) | Coastal salt marsh microbial communities from the Groves Creek Marsh, Skidaway Island, Georgia - 101410AT metaG (spades assembly) | ecosystem: Environmental > Aquatic > Marine > Intertidal zone... | reverse complement strand
GAAGTTAGCAAAATTTAAAACAACCAAGCCACCATTAAAAGGCAAAAAGAACAAGCGTCGAGGCTACAAAGAAAGCGATTGGCGTGAATACTGGGGAAGTTCAGATAGACTGAACGAAGATGTAAAAACACTAGGCGAAAAAAACTTTACTCGTGAAATACTTTACTACTGCAAAAGCAGAGCAGAGATGAGTTACATTGAAGCACGAGAACAGTTTGATAGGCGAGTATTAGAAACAGACGAATACTACAACGGCATCATCAATGTAAGAGTTGGTGGTTCAAACAAACTACGCCAGGCACTACTAGAACACAAATAGGCTATATAACGAGCTCTGAAAAAAATCCAAGATCCAGCCGAGGTAATGCTCGTAGCCGGTGGTGTGGTATGCTCGCGTGAAGAAACATACGATAGGTTTTAAAGGATTGTGGCTCTGAGAAAAAGCAACCACAGGGTAAGTGTTTTCGCTTGTTAGGGAACGACTGCCTTCCGTTGATATGACGAAGCTAGAGTAGGAGGATACAGGTCAACCGCCTCCGACAATGTAAATTGAATCTCTTTTGACAAGATGGCTGAAGCGACTCGAATAATGCTCAAAAGCTACCTTCGCCCGGCAACGGGCGAATTATGACTTCACAATCTGAATAATACTAAAAGCATATGCTTTGCATATGCCTTATTAATATTGTTATCAAGAACAAATAGTTCGTGTTGAGTGTAACGAAAACACAGTTGAACGTAGTTCAACTTTTAATAACTAAATACATTATACAGCTGGAACACTTGTGAATGAAATTATCTGAATTAATCTTTGAAACGCAAATATTATTGGAAGAAGAAACATTTGTAGTAAGAAAAACACCTAATGGAAAGAAATGGGGTGTTTACAATACTACATCTGGTACTAGTGTATTTGTGAGCAGTCATAAAGAAAAAGGTCAAGCTGAAAGAGCAGCTGAAAAATTAAGAAATCCAACTCCACCTCAACCTAAAGATAATAAACCACCGGCTCCAAAAAGTGAAACAAATAAAAACGCAACAAAAGCTAAAGCACCTGCTACTCCAGATACAAAAAATATAAAATTTAAGTCTGGTTTATCAATGGTAGGTGATAAGTTTTACTATTATTTGCCTGATGAAAAAAATGCTGTAATACTTAAAACCAAGAAAGATGCAAAAATATTTCAAGCACTTGTTGATGAATTAGTAGATGAAGGAAAAACACCTGCTCAAATTACAAAATTAACCAATGCAACTAATATTAGTAATACACTAGCTGCAAAAGATTTATCTCTAGACAAAATTCCATCAAGAGTTGAAATAAAAACTAGATCGTTTACAGGTAAAACTATACAAGAATTTAAAAACTTTTTTGAAAAAGGCAATGCTACTAATACAAAGATTGCAAACTTTGTTAATAAAAGCAAGATTATGAGATTTTTTATAGGAGCGATACAAAAACTTGGACCGTTGTCGGCTCCGTTTGGATTATTCTTTGGTGCAATGATGGCTATTGGAGAAATTGAAGCTGAAATTGCAAGTGGACAAGGTAATGAGAAAGAACTTAATACAGAAGCTGATATAATTCGTGGACAATTATTAATTTTATTGGTTGCAGGTATTATTCCTTATTTAAGAGTTGCACGATATGTATCAATTATTCTAAACATACTAAAAACTGCAATACGATTAGGCGCAGTTACAGTAGCAGGAACAGCAACAGTTGTAACTGGAGGAGCAGCAGCACCCGTAGCAGGAGCAGGCATTGGCTTAACTTTTATAATCACTGAAGCAATATCTTGGGCAGCAATTTTAGTATTGTCAATGCCTCAAACACATAGAGCTATAGCTCAAGTGATAGCAGGCACTGTGTTAGGTGAATATCTTGGTAACGTAGGTGCATTTGTAAACGATGTATTGGGAGATTTAGATCAGCAGTTTGATGGAAAGTTTGGCACAGGATTTTTGAAAGATGCACTCACCACTGAAAAGAAAACTATCGGCGGTGTATCTGGAGAGTATTATGGAAACAGTGAATGGGCAAAAAATGTTTTTGGTGCATTGTTGTTTCCGGAAGGTGAAGACACTAGACTGGTTCCGTATATCAGTGAACAAAAAAGAGAAGATTTATTAAAAGCTGCTCTAAGTATAGAAGATGTTCCCGAAATGCCAAATTCACAAGAACCTGAGCCAAGTGTGAACAGTGGCGCCCCGGGATTTAGACCAGGACAATAATTAAAGCAGTGGTAATTTACTGTTTTTAGTATTTTCTATATTATCCTTTATGATTTTACTCATAATTTCATGATCTTCTAAATCTGTATCATAAAGTAGTTGCTCAATGGTTACGCCACCACGCATATACCAAGACAAACGATAACAACCTTCTTTGATACTTTTAATTTCATTTTCCATTTCATCGGCTAGCGAAATAATCGCTGTATCATCTAACTTCGCTAGCCTGTAACGAAAAAATCCGATGTATCTAAACTTACTCTAAGTTTGTCTTTGTGATTGCATTTATCGCATTCAATGTCTTCTGTTGGTAAACTCCAGTTTGTAATGTTGCTTTCGATAACACTTTTTACATGATGAAAAAACTTTACGTCTTGACCAGATGCTAAAAAGTTTACAATTTCTTGAGGATCTGTTTCAATTTCACCGTCAACTTCTATGCTCTTGACTTGATTAATAATACTCATAATTGTCAATTCATTTATTTGTGCAATAATACTTTCAATAGCTTCTTCTTTTTTTGCTTCATCTTCAATCAAAGGAATTTGTAAGTTTAATGCCCTTTGAAAACTAGTTTGTTTCTTTTGTACTTCTGTCCATTGTCTATAAGTCAAAGGTTGCAGTTTTACAATAAAATTTTCATATTCAACAGTATCATTATAGGTTTTTGTAACATAATAATCTAAATATTTTTGCAAATCAATTTCATATGCATTATCTTCACTGCATTTTTTACAAACAGTGTTTACAGTCATTTGTTGTCCATATGTAGCTATTCTTATAGCAATCAAAATGCTATCAATATCAACTGTCCTAATATTCCAAGGATCAAGAATACTAGGAATACAACTTTTCATGTTATTAGCAGTGGCTTCGCCATTGACTAACGCATCAGGTGTTTTAAAAGCTATTTCATCATTGGCTGTCATACTAAAAACTGCCAAAGACGTTGATGTACCATCTGCAATTATATTTTCATTGTACCATTTTCCATTACTAGGTAAATCAATGTACAACTTAGGTTGTCGCTGAAATTTCTGCAAAGGACTTTTTTTGTTTTCCATGAGGTTTTCCTATTAGGTAAATACTATAGCATATTTATTTAATCATTAAGTAGGAGTTTTATTTTTGGCAGAAGAAAGTAGAGCAGCAAGTTTATTCGGCTCAAGTCTAGATACATTAACCAAAGCCTTAGGTGGAACCGCAAAAACCGCTATAGGTTTAGGTGGAGCCCTACTTACTGGACAACAACAACTTAGTGCATACAGTGGTGCATTAGCAGAAAACACTGATGCTTTTGGCAAACTAGGCGGAGCACTTGGTAAAGTTGTAAATGGTTTAACACAATTTGCTGAAGCAAGCCTAGCAGAATATCAAGCTCTCACAGGCATCGGTGCTACGTTTGGCAAAGAAATAAAAGATATCAAAGTAGCTGCTGCTGAATTAGGAATGACAGTTGAAGATATGACTGGCTTCCTAAGAGAAAATGCAAAAGGTTTAAGAGCATTTGGTGGTACTACTGACGAAGCTATGGCACGTTTCAAAGCTCTAAGTAACACTGTATTAGACAGTGCTGAACTTGGAATGGAACTACGTAGATTAGGATACACTACTAAAGATATCAACGAAGGACTTGCTTTGTTTGGCGAAATTACACGAGCCAATGCTAACGAAGAAAGACAAACATTAGCACAGCAAGCAGTCAGTGCAAAAGCTCTAATGGTAGAATTAGATGGATTATCTAAATTAACTGGAAAACAAAGACAAGAACTTGCTGATGAAATGAGAGCAAGAAGACGTCAAGGTGATATTAATGCATTCTTAATGGGCAAGAACGCTGATGAACAAGCTGCATTTACTGCACAACTTACAGAACTACAAGCAAAACTAGGACAAGATGCTGCTGATGCATTTGTTGATATTGCATTAAGAGGTGCTCCTACCACAGAAGGTGCTCGCAATGCTATGCTCGCTATGGGAGACGGCGCTGATGAATTATACAATGCGGCTGCTCAATTCAACAGAGGCGATATTACAGCATTCCAAGACAGTTTACGCACTGCAACTGGATTAGCAGTAGACTTTCAAGACACTGAAGAATTTAGGAACACTGCTATTTTAGGAAGTGTGACTGGTGTTTCTGATGCTTTTGCTAAAGCCAGTGGCGCAGCAATCGATTACAAAAATTCAATTGATGCTACTAAAGACGACACAATGACTGCTCAACAAGCAGAAAAAGAAATACGTGCTCAAATTCAAGAACAACAACTTACTCAAATGGAGCAAGTAACTGGTGTGTTTGATGAAACAATGAAAGTGCAAGAAAATCTGCGTAAATTAACATCGCAGGTTATGGAAGAAACTATTCCACACATTGAAAATGTTGCTATTGCAGGTTTGGAAAAAATGCAAGCTGCAATGCCTTCTGCTAAAGAAATTGCAGATGGTATTACTACTGGTGTGAATAATTTATTTAATGCAGCTGATCGCACTGATGCACTTGCAGAAGCACAAACTGAAACTACTCGTAGTATAGACCAACTAGGTCCAAAAGTGGAAAGTGGAATACGAGAAAGTGCTGAAGAAACACAAGAAAAAACAGAAGAAGAATTAAAAAAATCAACAGAAAAAACTGTTAGCTCTATATCAACAGCAGAAGACAGATTAGCTAAAGCAAATGCTAAGGTAGCAGAACTTACAAGTCAAGGCTTTGACGACATGGATCCTCCAATGCGAGCAGCAAAAGAAGCAGCAGAAAAAGCTGCTTTAGCAGTTGAAAGATTAGCCGAAGCTCAAGAATTTACTATGACCAAAATTGATGCGTACAATAGAGCAAGAGCAGGCATGGGTACATTCAGTGGTGGATTTGCAGATGGTGGTAATATTCCTGCTGGAGGTTTTGGAATGGTAGGAGAAGCAGGTCCAGAATTTGTCACAGGTCCTGCAAATATAATGAGTGCAAAAAATAGTATGGGTGCAATGCAAACACTTATGAAAAGCATAAGAACATTAGATACAAATGTTCAAGAAGTAAGTTCTAATATGGAAAATAACATAAGTACTAGTAGCGAACCTAATATGTATAATATGGAAAGCAATAAAAAATTAGACACAATGATTAGTCTTTTAGGTCAACTAATACAAGTTGAAAACATGGCAGTCGGAACACAACGACAAACAATGAAAGCCACTAAAGGATTAACTGGGAATATGTTGAGAGGTGTATAAATGAGTTGGAAGAAATATTTTACTCCAGTTCCAACTGCGGATAATAGAAATGGTGGATATTCACCATTTAGTTTAAAAGGTAACAACGGCGTTGGCCCTGCTGCTGCTAACTATTCCTCACACCTTCCAGACGTATATGTTGGATCACCTAATCGTATTGAACGTTACAATCAATACAACACAATGGACAGTGATTCAGAAGTTAATGCTGCACTAGATATACTTGCAGAATTTTGCACACAAAAAAATAAATCAAACGATACACATTTTAAATTAGATTTTAAAGGCAATCCTACTAACAGTGAAATACAGGTTATTGGACAATATTTGCAGCAGTGGTGCAAACTAAACAAGTTTGAAACACGTATGTTTAGAACTATCCGCAATGCATTCAAATATGGCGATCAATTCTTTATCCGTGATCCAGAAACACAAAAATTGTTCCATGTAGATCCTAGCCAAGTTACAAAAATTATTGTAAACGAAAGCGAAGGCAAAAAGCCTGAGCAGTATGTTGTTAAAAATCTAAACTTTGCATTTGAAGCATTAGAAGCAACACCGCTTAACACACAAAACAGTTACGGTCCAGGTGGCACCAACGGTTATCAGCAAGTTAAACAACAAGGTATGACTGGTGGCAATCATACACCAAGTGGTAACACCAGTAGATTTGCACAAGAACACGACGAAACTTATGTAGATGCTAATCACGTATTGCATTTGAGCATGAGTGAAGGACTTGATCAAAACTATCCATTTGGTAACAGCCTACTAGAAAGTATTTTTAAAGTATACAAGCAAAAAGAATTATTAGAAGATGCGATTATTATCTATCGTGTCCAACGTGCGCCAGAGCGCAGAGTATTCTACGTTGATGTGGGCAATATGCCTTCACACCTTGCTATGCAGTTTGTGGAGCGTGTAAAAACGGAAATACATCAAAGACGAATCCCATCCAAGACAGGTGGTGGCACAAATGTTATAGACAGTTCATATAATCCACTGTCAATCAACGAAGATTACTTCTTTCCACAAACTGCTGAAGGGCGTGGATCAAAAGTTGAGACTCTACCAGGCGGTACTAACCTAGGAGAGATTGATGACCTTAGATACTTTACTAATAAGTTGGTACGCGGCTTACGTATCCCAAGTTCGTACTTACCAACTGGAGCAGATGACGGCGCTTCACAGTATAATGATGGACGTGTGGGTACTGCCTATATACAAGAACTACGCTTCAACAAATATTGCGAACGTTTGCAATCCATGGTTGAAGAAGACTTCAACAAAGAGTTCAAACTATTCTTACAAAGCAAAGGCGCAAACATAGACTTTAGTATGTTTGATTTGAGGCTAACACCTCCACAAAACTTTGCAGCATACAGACAAGCAGAACTTGATAACAATCGTATTAGTACATTTACAAGTATGGCAGCAGTGCCTTATATTTCAAATAGATTTGCATTACAGAGGTTCTTAGGACTTAGCGAAGAAGAGATTGCAGAGAATGAACGTTTATGGCAAGAAGAAAATGATGAAAACTTAACAGATCTAGTTACAGACGATATGGCAGGAGAAATGCGAGGCGCAGGACTTAGTGGTGCTGACCTTGCAGGCGACTTAGGTGGTATTGAAACTGATCTAGGTGGCGATGCTGGCGGCATTGATGGCGGCACAGGCGAAGGTGTAGATACAAACACAGAAGACGACCTCGGCGACCTCGGCGGCGGTGGAGAAGAAACAGCACAAACTATATAAATAATAATATGATACTAAGAGAACTATATTACTTTAACAAAGAAACAATGGAACCGGAAGAGGATAAAACATACGATCCTGAAAACGATACCGATGTGATTAAAGTTGATGATGAACGTAAAAGTCGTTTGACTCTTAAAGATATCAACAGAGCCCGCAAAGCAAGCGATGCCCATAGAGACCAAAAAGCCAAAGATTTGAATTATATTAGACAAATGTACGGATTAGCAGCACAGGCAGCACTTGGCGGAGTTTAATGGCAAACAGAACAGCGTTTGTACTAGGTAATGGTACTAGTCGCAAAGAAATCAATAATCAAAAATTAAAAAATTATGGTGTAGTATATGGCTGCAATGCTTTGTACAGAGAGTTTGCACCTGATCATTTAGTTTGTGTAGATACAAAAATGATTACCGAAATAAATGATGTACAGTATCAACACAAACATAATGTATGGAGCAATAGAAATAAACTTACAGAACGTACACCTAATGTTAAATTAATGGATCCAAACAAAGGTTGGAGTAGTGGACCTACTGCATTATTACTTGCTAGTCAGCACGGTTATAAGACAATTTATATTTTAGGATTTGATTATGTAGGCATTGGTGAAAATAAAGAATTTGTAAACAACATATATGCAGGTAGTAAAAATTACAAAGGAACCAAAGACAGAGCAACATATTATGGAAACTGGCAAAGACAAACTATGATGTGTATAAATCAGTTTCCAAGGACTAAATACTATCGAATACAAAAGTCAAAGAACGATTACGTTCCAGACCATCTTAAAGATTTATCTAATTTATCGCATATCACAGTAGAAGATTTTGCGAAAAAGTTCCAGTAAACTATAAAATGGGCCGTTTTGACCCCATTTTACACGTATATTTTCAAAAAAGTGTAAATATAATAGACAGCCTTGACAATAAAGGAGAATGACATGACTGATCGCAACAAGTTTGAAGAAATGCTTGAGCGCCTCGTCAACGAAGACAGAGAAGGTGCAGAAGCATTGTTCCACGAAATCGTGGTAGAAAAATCAAGAGATATTTACGAATCACTACTTGAAGATGAAGAAGAAGTAGAAGAAACAACTGATGAAGAAGTTGATGAAGCTACAGATGAAGAAGTAGATGAATCAGAAGAAGATCTAGACGAAGCAACAGATGAAGAAGTAGACGAAGCAACTGACGAAGAAGTTGACGAAGCTGCTGATGAAGATCTAGATGAAGCAGACGAAGAAGTTGACGAAAACTTTTTTGGTGACGAAGTCGCAGTAGAAGGTGACCCAGTAGACGATATGATGGGTGACGTAGAAGATCCAGATATGGCAATGGAACCAGAAATGGGTGACGACGATATGGGTATGGGCGACGAAGAAGGCGATGTAGAAGATCGTGTTGCAGACCTAGAAGACGAACTAGAAGCTCTAAAAGCAGAATTTGAAGCTATGATGGGCGACGAAGAGCCAGGTGATGAAGAGCCAGCTGATGATATGCCAATGGATATGGATTCAGAAGAAGGTGACGACGAAGAAGCTGAAGAAGAAGCAATTGCTTTCGAAGACGAAGAAGTAGAAGAAGCAGCTGACGAAGAAGTAGAAGAGTCAAAAGCACCAAAGTCACAAACAGAAATTATGCGTGAATACACAGATAAAGTCACCGGCGGCGGCTTAGATGCTTCTAAAATTGGCGGAGACAATGGTGCGAATGCAAAATCAGTAGTTGCAGGTAAAAACGATATGGGCGGAACATCTGCAAATATCGCAAAAGGTGGAGACGCTGACACAGGCGGCACAACCGGCGGCTTAGCAGCACCATCAACGAAAGAAGATAACGCAGGGAATGTAAACGTTCCAGGCGGTAAGGCTTCAAAATCAATGAAGTCACAACCCGGCCATGGTGCCGAGAAAAAAGGCAAGCCAGAAGGTGCTGACAAAAGCGCAGGCTCACCTTTAAATGGTGCTCCTAAAAGAGCAAAATAAGGACTGATTGATGAAGGTACTAAGCGAACATCTGAATTTCGACCAGGCTAGAATTGTTGTTGAGTCTGCTAACGAAGGTAAAGATCTTTTTATGAAAGGTATTTGCATTCAAGGCGGAGTACGCAACGCAAATCAGCGTGTATATCCCGTTAATGAAATTGGCAGGGCTGTCACCACACTCAACGAACAAATTAGTGGTGGCTATTCAGTGTTAGGCGAAGTTGATCATCCTGACGGACTTAATATAAACTTAGACCGTGTAAGCCATATGATTACAGAAATGTGGATGGATGGACCAAACGGTTATGGTAAGTTAAAAATTCTACCAACTCCGATGGGACAACTAGTTAGAACAATGCTAGAAAGCAACGTTAAATTAGGTGTCTCATCTAGAGGGTCTGGTAATGTAAGCGAAAGTGGCGGTGGAGAAGTATCAGACTTTGAAATCATCACAGTAGACGTTGTGGCGCAACCTTCTGCGCCAGGCGCATATCCAACACCGATTTACGAACATCTTATGAATAGCCGAGGCGGTTATAGGGCGTTCCAAACATCAAGGGAAGTTCAAGGCGACGAAAAGGCACAGAAATACTTAAAAGAGAGTCTATTAGATATAATAGACAAACTCCGCTAACAAGGAGAGGATAGACAATGTTAGATGCACTAAAATCACTCTTTGAAAATTCAGCACTATCGGAAGAAGTGCGCTCAGAACTAGAAGAAGCATGGAACGCTAAAGTAAAAGAAAACCGTTTACAAGCGACAGCAGAACTACGTGAAGAATTTGCTAAAAAGTATGAACATGATAAAACAACAATGGTTGAAGCCATTGATGCTATGATGACAGAAAAACTTAGTGAAGAAATTGCAGAGTTTGCTGAAGATCGCAAGCAATTAGCAGAAGCAAAAGCAAAATTTGCTATTGCACAGCGTAAAAATGCTAATCTAATGAAATCATTTGTTAGTGAAACACTAGCAAAAGAAATCAAAGAACTACACTCAGATCAAAAAGCAATGGCTGACAAGTTTGTTGCCCTAGAAGAGTTTGTAGTAGAGTCACTTGCAAAAGAAATTGCAGAGTTTTACGAAGATAAAAAAGATCTTGCCGAAACAAAAGTACGTCTTGTACGTGAAGGCAAAGCTCACGTTAATAAAGTTAAAAAAGACTTTATTGAAAAAAGTGCAAAATTGGTATCGGAAACAGTTGCTAAAGGTCTTAAAAAAGAAATTTCAGCACTTAAAGAAGATATTGATGCAGCACGTGAAAATGATTTTGGTCGTAAGTTATTCGAAGCATTTGCTAACGAATATCAACACTCATATCTAAACGAAAAGAGTGAAACTTCAAAACTTCTAAAAGTTGTTGGTACAAAAGACAAACAACTTGCAGAAGCAAGAGAAGCAGCGGCTAAAGCAATTAAACTTGCAGAAGCACAAGCAAATCAAAACAAAATGATCACTGAAAGTGCTAAACGCAAAGACACAATTAACGATATGGTTGCGCCATTAAGCAAAGACCAGCGTGAAATTATGGTAGACTTACTGGAATCAGTTCAGACTGACAGACTACGTTCTGCGTTTGACAAATACCTACCGGCAGTTATCGACGGTAAAGGTCCAGCAAAGAAGAAGGCAGTATTAGCAGAAGGCAAAGAAGTAACAGGCAACAGAGAACAATCAAATGACATCAAAGCAGACGCAGACAACAATGTTGTTGACTTAAAGCGTTTAGCTGGATTATAAGAGGAGAAACCAATGTCAGAACTATTAGAAAGTCGCTGGCACGATACAAAAAGCGCACTTCTTGAAGGCCTATCAGGCAATAAGAAAGCAGTAATGGCTTCAACATTAGAAAATACACGTAAGTATTTGGCTGAAACCGCGACTGCAGGTGCTACATCTGCCGGTAACATCGCAACACTTAACCGTGTGATCCTTCCAGTGATCAGACGTGTTATGCCAACAGTTATTGCAAACGAACTAGTTGGTGTACAACCAATGACTGGTCCAGTTGGTCAAATTCACACACTACGTGTACGCTACAGCGACACAGTGGGCTCAGGCGCTTCAGGCGCAGTAGCTGGTGAAGAAGCACTATCACCATTCAAAATTGCTGAAGCATATTCAGGTGACGGTACAAACGCACCTGCGCCAACAGCATCTCTTGAAGGTGAAGCTGGCAACAGACTAAGCATTCAGATCTTGAAACAGACTGTAGAAGCAAAAACACGCAAACTAAGCGCACGTTGGACCTTCGAAGCTGCTCAAGACGCTCAGTCACAGCACGGTATTGACGTTGAAGCAGAAATTATGGCTGCTTTAGCTCAAGAAATTACAGCAGAGATCGACCAAGAAGTCTTGGCATCTTTGAAAACACTAGCAGGCACAGGTACAGACACATACAACCAAGCAGCAGTTTCAGGTACAGCTACATTCGTAGGTGACGAACACGCAGCATTGGCAGTGTTGGTAAACCGTGCAGCAAACAGAATTGCACAGAGAACACGTAGAGGCGCAGGTAACTGGGCTGTTGTTTCTCCAGCAATCCTAACTGTACTACAGTCAGCAACAACATCAGCGTTTGCACGTACAACAGAAGGCACATTTGAAGCACCAACTAACACAAAAATGGTTGGTACACTAAATGGCGCAATGAAAATTTACGTGAACACATACGCAGCAGATGATGACGTGCTAGTAGGTTATAAGGGTACTTCAGAGTCAGACGCAGCAGCGTTCTACTGCCCATACATCCCACTAATGTCTTCAGGTGTTGTACTTGATCCATCAACATTTGAACCAACCGTATCATTCATGACACGTTATGGTTATGTTGAGTTGTCAAACACTGCGTCATCACTTGGTAACGCAGCAGACTACTTAGAGACAGTTGAAGTTAACGCAAGTAACCTAAGCTTCTCATAAGTTTTAATTTTAAGATTTACAAAATAGGCCCTACGGGGCCTATTTTTATGATAACTACATTATGGACATAAGTGTAGAAAAAACCCCAAAACAAAAATTAAGTCAGTACGCAGTTGACACAGCAAGTAGTGTGAGCATTACACATTTACCTAAAACAGATTTATCACGTGTAAAAGATGCAGCAATAGAACTTAACGAACAATCAGGTAGTGCAAAAGCAGTTGCACACATTGCAGCACGTAATTTACAAAGTGAAAGTGAACTACATAAAAACTGTATTGCAATGCGCAAAGCAGGTGTAGATAAAGTGTTGCTTATAGGTGGTAGCACATACCAAGGTAAAGTATATCAAACTTTTTATGAAGTACGAAATGCTATCGAAGACTATGGATTTAAAATGTATTGCGGAGTATATCCGCAAAGCGAAACATATGCTAATATGGCTTTTACAAAATATATGCATTTTGCAGGAGGAATAAGTCAATTGTGTTTTAATCCAAGATTATTAAATACTTGGGAAAAGAAAACAAGATTTGGTGTTGCAACAAATTGCACACTGAATGGATTATGGAAATATGCAAAATTATGCGGACTTACTGATAGTGTTTCTTACGCTGTAGGAAACATACGTGGTTTGACTTATGTTAACACAAAAGGATTTAACACAGTTAAATTTGTAAAAGATTTAAGAGACAATCCTATTCATCTTTACAACTTTGGTAAGTTAGATCAAACACTATTGCAATTGGAGATGATGTAATGATAGTAACAGGACAAGTTTATAAATTTATAGGAATTCACGGATTGATACGTCCTGACGAATGGGGACAAAACAGAACTGATGTTTTATTTAAAAAGAAAGAACATAAACTTGTAATAGGTGATAGAGTACAATACGAAGCTATAGATCACAATGGAAGAAAACACGCAGAAAATTTAAAAAAAGTTGAATAAAGAGGTTGATTTTTATTTTGTATATGCTATATTAAGTACATAACAAAGACGACGGTCCGAGTTAGATAGTGCAAGGAAACGATGCTTACCCAGGCATTAACTTGACTCACACGCTGTGGTGGCGCTGTAAGACTTTGGAGACAAAGCATTGCAGTAAAAGTAGAACTAACCATTCTATTGTGAGGTTCCGTGCTGTTTTGAGCCTGATGGGGCATAGTGCGGTTGTTGGTAATCAGTAGTCCAGCCTATCAATAATATAGAGAAAGGTCTGCAACATAATTGCAGGCCTTTTTTTACGACATTATAACCCATTTTAATTAAAAGGATAAATACTTATGTCATAGAGAGAACCTCTAGATGAGGACTTATGCGGACCCACCGCGTAGACCTAGAACGTCAACATAAGGAGAAAAACAATGGGACGTCCACTTAACAAAAGGTACTTTGGTGCTACTGAAGGTTCAGTTGGTACTGAAGGAAATAATCTTACAGTAATGTGTAAAATTGGCGCTAACGCAGCAGTTGGCAACGGTGTGATTTTATCACAAAGATCAGAAACAAAATTTAATTGCCACGATGATCCAGATGGAACATCAGGTAACACAGGTGTATGCACACTTGTAGATAAAGCAATTGGTGCTTTAGGTGCTGATGAAATGATTCTTCAAGGCTTTGTTTCAGGTGCTAGTGCAGTTAACATCAGAAAAGTACATAACCGTACAATGATTGATTTTAATAACAATAGATATACATGGACTGTAGACGACGATTCATCAGCAAACGTATTAGTATTAACAGCCATCTAAGGAGCGGCTGAATGGAACGCATCAATCGCATAGGCGCTGACAAGTATACCATAGAAGTAAATGATTCAGGCGAAATTTTACTTAAAACTGGTTCTGGCGGTAAGGTTAAAGTTACCGGCGATCTAGAAGTTTTAGGTGCTACAACCACTGTTGAATCAACAGAAGTAGCAATTGCTGATAAAACATTTACATTGAATAAAAATGATGCAGGTGGTGATGGCGGAATCACAGACTTAGGTGATGGCTATGACAGACAGGCAGGTATAATTGTTTATCGCGGCAGTGATAGATTTGATGCAAGAATATTTTACGATGAAGAATTAGACACTATTCGTGCAGGTGCTAGACAAACTTCTACAGAAGGTGCTTTTGTTTTCAAGACAGGCAGCGGAGAATATTCAGGTATACACACAAGTAGTATTATTACAGAAGACAATCAGGATTTGTACTTAATTGGTCACGGAACTGGTGTTGTTTCTGTATTTGATAGTACTGATTATCAGAGACAAGTTTGGTTGTATAATGGAGCAACCACAGACATTAACTTTCTTGCTGGACCTATAAATTCAGGCAAAGCAGATACGTTGATAAATGCTCAAGGTGTAGTTGAATATGTTGATAGTTATCATGATAACTTCTTTCAATATAAGATTGAAAAAGATACAGTAACAGTAGATAATCCTAGCGGAACACCTAGTAGAGTAGAAATTTTTGATGCAGACATTGATGGCGGAACTAGTAGAGTAGAAATTGCTGTTGATGAAAGTTTATTTTCTACATTTTATGATACTAGAGTTGAGTTTGGCACACTGAGATTTTTACAAGACCCAGCCGATGTTGGTGTTATTACATCAAACAGTATTGACACTAACATTAGATTAAGAGGAAACGGCTTAGGACAAGTTCAAATTGATGGCTGGCAGAACTTTATGCTAGAATCAGATCCAGCTGATCCTCCTGCAGAAGGTGTAACAATTTATAGTAAAACATTAGGAGACGGGGGTACTGGATTGTTTTTCAAAAACCAAGATGGTACAACTGACGAATTCGTAAGCAGGAATAAAGCCCTGCTGTATAGTATAATTTTTTAAGGAATTGAGATGGCAATAGTAAATGCAAATGTACTAACAACAGATACAACACTAGTCACTGTTCCTGCTGAAAAAAAGTATGCACTAACTACTTTGATTATTTGTAACAACGGAGTAAACGACGGAACTGGCACAAATGATACAAGTGTAGATGTTCACGTAATTCCAGATGGTCAATCGAAATCAGATGCAAATCGTATTTTAAACGACTTACCAATTGATAGTGCTGATACATTTACATTTTCAGCAGAACGATTGATTTTAGAAGAAGGTGACAGAGTTGTATGTGTAGGTGCTTCACCTACTGTATTATCAGCTACATTAAGTTTTTTGGAAGTATAAATGAGTTTTATTAAGAGACAGTCAATACATAGCAGAAAGGTTGGAGATAATACTTTTATCTTAACAGCTGACGGCAATATGGAGATGAACCTCGATGAAGGAAAGTCATTTTCCATAGATGCAAACGTAATTGTTACAGGCGATCAATCAGGACCTAAAACACGAAATGTGTATTATGTCACTGAAGATGGCAATGACAGCAATGACGGTTTAAGCAGTGATAAAAATGGAGCCTTTGCTAGTATTAAACGTGCAGCAGAAGTAGCACCTGAAGGTTCTACAATCATTGTTGCACCAGGTGATTATTATGAAAATAACCCTATTACACTAAGAGATTTTGTGACTGTCTCTGGACAAGGTGAATTACGTAACACAAGAGTATTTCCAAAAAATAACACAGACGATTTGTTCTTTATGGGTAATGGTTGTTACCTATTCCAAATGACATTTAGAGGACTACGCTATCCAGGTTGGTGTGCAAGAATACGTCCAGGCGCACTTGTAACAACATCACCTTATGTACAAAACTGTACTAACATGAATGGACCTTGGTTGAACGATGGTACAGAATTTATTCCTTTTGAAACTGTTCAAATTCCAGGAATTGAACCAAGTGCAAGACCTTTACAAGTTGAAGATTATCCAACACTTCCTGTAGAAAAACAAGTGAATCCAACAGGCGGCGGCGGAGGTATACTTGTTGATGGTGACGAATACGATCCGGCATCACTTGTTTTCAGTTTCGTTGCAGATGCGTTTACACAAATTTCGCAAGGTGGTATTGGCTTCCACATTACAAACTTTGGTTATACACAGATTGTTAGTTGCTTCTCGGTTTTCTGTTCAACAGGATTCTTAACTACCAAAGGTGGCTATCTATCAATTTCAAACTCAGTTAGTGACTTTGGTTTAGAAGGTGTTGTTGCAGATGGATTTTATCCAATTGCTTATACAACTGCTGTTCCTGCACAAGATTATTTTTCAAGTGTTGCCAGTGTTACAATGGATTTTGCAGGATTAGGATACACAGGAACACCTACAGTTACATTTGATCCTCCATTAGGCACAGGCGGCGTAACTGCTACAGGTACAGCACAAGTTGACCTTACAACAGGAACTGTTTCTGCTGTAAGTATTACCAATCCAGGAAATGGATATACAACAATTCCTCAAGTAAGATTTACTGGCGGTGGCGCTAGTGTTGATGCAACAGCAGATGTAAATCTTAGAACAAACGGAACATTATTACTTGATAGTTTAAGAGAAAAACCTGCAACAGGTAGTATTATTAAATTTGAAGATGATCCTCAATATTATTACGTTACAGGCACAGATGTAACAGTAAATCCTTTTACATACAATGTTGAAACTTGTAAGAGAGATGTAAGAAGAATTATTGATGCTGTAACTAGTGATATTGTTTTTGGCACTTACTATCAAAGTACAGCAGCAGCAACAAGTTATTTAAGAAGCACAAGTGCTAAAGTTATTATTGATCAGTTAGCACCTACTGTTTATGGTATTGAAGCAGCAAGAGATGAATTAAAAGCTCTAACTTCAAACTTAGCACTTAAAGAAGAAATAGACCAAAGATTTGCAGTTATAACAGAAACACTTAATGCAGGTGATAGTAGTGTAACTGAATATTTAGGCAGTGACTTTGCAGCAAGTTTAAATGATTTATCAATCATTGATGATGAAGTTATTGAAGCAAAAGATAATATTTTAGCAAACAGAGATTTTATCATTGAAGAAATCACTGCATACATAAATGATCAATTCACAGAACTAAGTTATAATCAAGCTGTGTATGAATCAGAGCTAAGACAACTGTTTACAGAAATGTCTTATTACATACCTACTGGTAGTACTCATAACATTGTAAGACAAGCACAAGAGTTTACATTTAGAACACGTTTCAAAGCAATGTTTATGTCTAGCTTTGATTATATGCAGCAACAGTTTTTAGCATTGACAGAAGTTGCAGATAGTACAGTAGCAACTAATGCTGTAATAGAAACATTCAATACATTGAAAAATGTTGTTGATGACGGTGATAGCTCAGGTATTGTATCAATATTCCCTGCAAGCACAGGGTCAACACAAAACGGTATAGATGCAAAGGATCATTTACAAGCAAATAAAACTTACTTGCTTGCAGAATGGGTAGCATATCTTAACAGTATTAACACAACAATTACATATGATCAAGCAGAATGGGAAGGTTATGTAAGTGACTTTATTGATGCATTATCATATGATATTATGTATGGCGGCAATTCTGCAACTGTTCAAGAAACAACTTTCTTCTTCAACAAAGTTACCTGGTCAAGTTTTACAACTGCTGAGATAACAAGCATAGAAGATACATTTGCAAGATTAAGATTTGTTATACAAAGAGTTATTAGAGGATTAACTGTTACTGCATCAACAGGTAACGTTGAATCGCAAGATTTTTCAAGCGGCAATGCAACTCAAGTTGAAGCAAGCAGAATTGATGGTTTAATTCAAAATGTAGAATTAATTATTAATGAACAGGCATTAACAAATCTTTCTTCAAAAATTTACCCAATTATTGATGATGAGCCAACTGAGCAAGTAGATGCTTCAAATGACATCCAAGGACAAATTGATAATATTATCACTGATACTATTGCATATAACTTGTTGAACAATCCTACACTTACATACAATGTTGAAAAATGTAAACGTGACGTAGGATATTTGATTGATGCAGTTTATAGAGATGCTCAACTAGGTACAAACCATCATAGCATAACAGCAGGCTTGGCTTACAGTAGAGCAAATGTTGCATACTTGAATTCAGAACAAAAGCCTGCAACTTTGATTGCATTAAGATATGCAAAAACAGAAGCAGTTGAAGCAGCAAGTACAAATGCAGCATTCCAAACAACTGTTGGTAATTTGTTTGATGATATTTTTAATATTATTGAATATGATCAATTACCAAGTGAAGGAAACCTATATCCAGAACCAGGGCCAGCAAGTAATGCATTAATTAATGCCCACGACCAATTAGTAGCCAACAGAGCCTTTTTAGCAGCAGACGTTGTTGCATATATCAATGCTAACAACTTTACATATGACCAAGCCAAATGTGAAAGAGATACAGGACTTATCATTGACGGTGCAGGTTATGATGCATTGTTAGGAACAAACTATAATGCAGTAACAAATGGATTAGCATACCAACGTGCAAACAGTGCAAAAGTTATTTCGGATCAGTTAACTGAAACTATTGCTGCACTAAATTATGCAAAAGGTGAAGCAAGCACAGCTACAGCAAGTGATACAGCAACACAAACAGCAGTTGAAGCAAACTTTGACGAAGTAATTGATATTTTACAGAACGGTGTTGTTAGTACAGACACAGCAGCTGATCCATTAACATTCACTAACCCAACTAGTGCAACAGCAGCACAAATTGCAGCAAAAGATCAATTGATAGCAAACAGAGATTTCTTAGCAGCAGAAGCAGTATCTTACATTCAAAACAACTATCAAGACTTTACTTACAATAGATCTAAATGTGAGCGCGATACTGGATTAATTATGGATGCAGTGGCACTAGACATTGCTTTAGGAACAAACTACAACAGTGTTACAGCAGGACTTGCTTACCAAAGAGCAAGTAATGCATACTTACAAGATAATCAAAATATACAAACTTTAGCAGCATTAAATGAATTAAAAGATCAATTGATAACGTTAGGGCTTACAGATGTAGTTGAGCCTCTGTCAAATGCTGCAATTGATGAAATAATTGATATTTTTACAAATGGAGTTATCAGCACAGATACAGCAGCAGATGCTCTAGTATTTCCTACACCAGGAACATTACCTACTACAAACGCAGTAGAAGCAAAAGATCAATTAATTGCAAACAAAAATTTCATTATTGCAGAAATTAATGCTTGGATTGCAGTAAACTTTCCTTCATTAGTTTATGATACATTGAAATGCGAAAGAGATGTTGGATACATTATTGATGCGGTATGTCACGATATTTTATACGGTGGCAACAGTGCAACTATAACAGTAGCAAATAGTTACTTTGTTGACGGTGTAAGTCAATTAGGATCACCAAGTGAAGAAGCAGCAACACACGCTGCATATGGAAGACTAAAAGATATAATTGGCGACATTGTTATGGAATTGCCAATTGTTAAAAGCACAGGAAACACTGCATTCCAAGATACAACTGGTACTCCTGCAAGTTCAACAGAATCAGATGATGCCGAAGGTTTAGTAGATATTATTGAAACTGTAATACGTGAAGGCAACCTTGATAGCGTACCAGCAACACAACTGCCAAATATTACTTGGGCAAGCGATGAATTACAACAAGGCTACAATACTATCAAAGCAAACAAAGATCTTGTAGCAGAAAACATTGTAATCTTTATTGCTAATAACTTCCAATCATTTGACTACGACGAAGCTAAATGTCGTAGAGATGTAGGAATCATGGTAGAAGCAGTTGCTTATGACGGTGCTATTGGTACAAACTATAATAGTGTAACTGCAGGACTTGCATATCAAAGAGCTAACAGTGGATATGTTCTAAGCGATCAAAATTTACAAACTATTAAGGCGATCGAGTATTTAAGAGATTATATTGATACTGAATATTTTAGACTGTCTAGTTTGTTTAGAACAAGAGTAAAAGCAGGTTTTAACGAGATTATTGATATCATTGAGAACGGCACAGTAAGCACCGATGATGCAGCCGATGCAATAGTATATCCAGATAGTGGTATTAATGCAAACTATCCAATCGGTGTAACTCAACTACAAAACAACAGAGAATTCTTAGCAGCTGAAACCACAGCATATGTGACAAATAACTTCCCATCATTGGTTTTTGATTCGGATAAGTGTGCAAGAGATGTTAAGTATATTGTAGATGCTATTAGTTACGATATTATGTACACAGGTAACTTGGCAACAAAACAAGCCGCAGAAAGTTACTATGTAGGTACTACAAGTCAGTTAGGTGCAGGACAAAAAGCTGCAACTGTTGCAGCATACCAAGAACTTGCAAATCTACTATCTGACGTTGTACAAGACATACCACACGGTACATTAGAACAAGCAACAGTAACTCAAGATATTACTGGCGGCGATGCTGGTCCAGTTGTAGCAGGCATTGCAGATAACTTGATTCAGTATGTTGAAGATGTAATTAACTCAGAAAGTATTTCGGTACTACCAGCAGACAATGATACAGATCTTAGCTGGACAAGTGTACAATTACAAGAAGATTTTACTTTGTTAACTACTCAAACAGAAGAACTACAAAATCTTGTAATAGATTACATTAACTTTAGATTTACAAGAACATTTGAATTCAACGCAACAAAATGTAACAGAGATACAAAGTATATTGTGGATGCACTAACATACGATATACTATATGGTGGCAATGCTGCAACCTACTCTGCTGCACAAAGTTACTATGTTGGTACAGCAAGTCAGGTAAGTGGACAACAAACTGAGACAGCTAATGCACTTGCTTGGGTGAAAACCTTGTTAGGTAGTGTTTTACTTGATACTGTGTACTCTGATCCAGAACAAACAGTTGAAACACAAGACACAACTGCTGGTGCAGCAAGTGCTACAGAAGTAACAAGAGCAGAAACATTGTTGCAAATCATCCAAGATGTTATCGAAAATGGCACAGATAACTTGCCAAGCACTGTAACTTATCCAGACACAACTTGGGCAAGTGCAGGTGCTCAAACTGCAATTGATAATTTACAATCACAGAAACAAACAATCGTCGATGGTACAATTAACTTACTAGAAACAACTTATAATGCGTTTAACTATAACGAAGCAAAATGCTTAGAAGACACTGGTCAAATCATTGATGCTGTGGTATATGACTTGTTATACACAGGTAACATTGCTACCTTGATTGCAACTAGAGCATACTTCTTAGGAACAGCCAATTATCTACCAGATGAGCAAAAAGATCAAACTGTGGCAGCGTATGCACACTTGCAAGACATTGCAGTGAAGTGTGTCGAAGGTATTGCTGTAACACCACAAGTTGGTAACAGTGAATCACAAGTACTAAGCGGAAGCTATGGCACTAGCGTAGAAAGTACAACAGCAAATGATTTGATTGAAATTGTAAAAAGTGCAGTTGATAATCAAACACTTGTAGGAACTCCAAGCGAAGTTGAACATGATTACAGTTGGTTGCCTTCTACAATTAGAACAGCAGGTGCAGCATTATTATCAGAAAAAGCAAATATTCAAAACGATACTATTACATATATCAACAATACAATACTTGGATTTGATTACAACATAGACAAGTGTGCGAGAGACACTGGATATATTATTGATGCAGTAGTGTATGATGTTATGTATGGTGGTAATAAGCAATCACGTAGAGCAGGTGAAGCATACTATAGTGGTGCTATATTGAACAATTTGACAAACACCGACTATGCAAACCAAAGTGATATCACTGCTTACACATATTTCTATCTTGGTACAATTATGAAAAAGGTTGCAGCAAATGATCCTGTTACCAAAAGTTATAATAACCTAACCAACCAAACGTTCTTGACAAACAACGATGCAAGTTCAACTGTAGGTGATAATGTTAAATTGCTTGTAGATAGAATCGGACTAGCAGTTCTTGAAAACAGCACTGAAGGTTGGCACGAAGTACCACACAATCACGAATTAGGTAGTGCTGTATATCATAGTGAAAGAAATGCATTGTTGAGACAACAAGAAACTGTTGTAACTAATGCTATTGATGCATTGAATGCTGAATTTGGTGGATCTGCTGAAATTACTGTGTTCCCAGGACTAACAAGTGTTACACAAGATAAGAAAGCAGCACTGTACAATGTTAGTACAATTTCAACATCAGGACACGCATTTGAATATGTTGGTGCAGGCGTAACATACAACGCACTTCCGTTCTTTGGAGGTACAGCAGATGCAACAAAAGAAATCATTGAACGTAATCAAGGTAAAGTGTTTGCCGGTGGTACTGTTGACCAAATTGGTAACTTTAGAGTTGGTAACTTCTTTGGTGTTAACGCTCTAACAGGTGCAATTACATTAAACGCTAACGAAATTGACTTATCAGGTTTAACCAGTGTTGGTCCGTTTATTAGAGACGGTATTCCTGTTGGTGTTGAACTGAAAGAGGTAAGTGATAGTGCAAACTTGATATCTAGTATTGGTACTCAAGACTTTAACACTGTACCTACACAGAAAGCGGTTGCAACATATGTTGAAAACAGATACTTAAACAAACTTACAGGCGGCACTGTAAACGGTAGCACAACGTTTGATATTGACGTGACAGTTGATGGTACACTGATACTTACAAACAATGACTTAGAAGTACAGTATGGTGGTACAGGTGTAAGCACATTTACTGAAGATGGTATCTTATATGGTGATACTTCTAATCCAGTGAAAGTAACTGACGCAGCAGGCACAAGTGATGCAAGCAACAGTTTCCAAGTATTGACAGTAACAAGTGGTAGTGATACAACTCCAGTTTGGACTGATACACTCGACGGTGGTAGCTTCTAATAAAGCTGCCACTTTTACTCCTATGATAAATAACATTACAGCGATTTCTATCGTGTAGTTAGGGCGTCTATATAGACTTGACCCGTACCTAAATAGGAGGCAGCCTTAATGGCAACAAGAATTAAACATAAACGTAGTGCGGTTGCGGGTAAGCAACCAATAGTTTCTCAATTAGAATCAGGTGAATTAGCAATTAACACAGCAGATGGTAAAGTATTTCTGCTACGTGATGATAACACAGTTCAAGATATTACAAAACGTATTTTTGTTAATGATACAGAAATTGATATTGATGATTTCAGTGATAGCGCAAGTGCTGAAATTAATTTTAGAATCAATGGTCAGCCAAGTGCAAACGTAACTGCTGCTGGATGGAACTACACAGCAGACATTGATATTGAAAATGCTAATACCTTAACTTTCAAAGAACTTACAGCTTCAGGTGATGACGGTGTTGGACTAAAGGCACCAAATACACTAGACTCAGGATACACAATGACATTGCCTCCGTCAGTTGGTACAGTGGGTCAGCTTTTGAAAACAGATGGTTTTGGTAACTTAGAATTTACTGATGCTGACGTGTTTGGTGGTAACGTTGTTTACGTTAGTGCTGAACAAGGTGATGACGCTAACGATGGACAAAGTGCTCCGGTTAAAACTGTTAAGAGAGCCTGTCAGATTGCTTCAAGTTTGGTTTATAACAGTGATGGTACAATTAACTTTAAACGTGTTAACATCAAAGTTGCGGTTGGTGACTACACAGAAGACAACCCAGTTATTGTTCCAGACAACACAGTTATCAAAGGTGACGGTTTGCGTGGTTGTATTATCCGTCCTGCAAATGCTAACTTGGATATGCTACGTGTTCGTAACGCTTGTTACTTTGGTGAATTTACATTCCGTGATGGCGTAGACGACAACTTTGTTCCAACTATTACTGCTGACTATGCTGTGGCGTTTGATGATCCGTTTGATCCTAATATTACAGACAGAGACGATTACACTAACTTACCAAACACTAGACCAACTATTGTTACTTCACCATATGTTCAGAACGCTTCGATTATTTCGTTCTTAGGTATGAACGGTGCTAAGATCGACGGTTCAAAAGTTGAATCTCCCAACGTTCCGACATATGGTATTGAGGCTGAGAATCCAGTTGTTGGTGCTATACCTGAACAAGGTAAATCAATGGTTGCTAACGCATTTACTATTCTATCATTTGGCGGTACAGCGTGGCGACTAACCAACGATGCTTATGCACAGATCGTGTCTTGTTTTGAAATCTTCCTGCTCAACGGTGTTTACTGTCAGTCAGGCGGATATTGTTCAATTACTAACTCTGCTACAAACTTTGGTTTGTATGCTCTACGAAGTTCGGGTTTCTCTCCAAAAGCATTTGCGTTTGACAGAAGTTTTGTAACTGCTACGGGTGCTAGTGAAGGTAAACAAACTGTTACTATTGTAGGTATCAATCGTGATGCACCTGTTGAAGAATTTGTTCTACGCTTTAGAGAGCCAGAATATAAAACTGCTCATGACTTATTGATACTAAACAAAGATCTAATCGCTGATGATGTTGTGACTTGGATTAATGCACAGATAAGTGCAGCAACTCCAAGTATATGGGCAGGTTTCTCATACAGCGAAGATAAATGTAGACGAGATACTCAATTATTGTTAGATGCTATTAGATATGACATTATCTTTAACAGCAACTATAGAAGTGTAAGTTCAGCTCTAAGATACTTCAGTGGTAGCTTTTCAACCTTTGGAGATCAAAAAGATCAACACATTGCTGCATTTACACAAGCAAAAACACTTACAGCAAACTACCTAACTGATGCAACAGCTATATCTAGAGCAAATGCACTTTGGGATGAAATTATTGATATTTTAACAAATGGTGACACAAATACTGTACCTGGAGACAGTGTTGCAGCAGCATATACATTCCCAACTCCAACAGGAGGTACAGGAAACGCAAGTGATGCAGGATATGCAAATGCTGTTCAACAACTATTAGCAAACAAAGATTTTATTATAGCTGAAATTACTGCTTGGATTAATGTCCAAGTAGGAAGCGGAATTGATCCATTTAGCACAACATTTATTTACAATGAAGCAAAATGTGAACGTGATACAGGTTTAATTATTGATGCACTTGTGTATGATTTAACATATGGTGGTAACTTACAAACATACACTGCTGCATTAGCATATTTTATAGACGGTGTGCAACAATACGGAGCAGGACAAGCAGAAGAAACTGTTGCTGCTTATGAAAGACTAAAAACAGTAATCCAAGAAGTAATATTAGAAACCACAGTAAGTGTTAGCTCAGGTAATCCTGAAACACAAGATACAAGCGGCACTGCTGGTAGTAGTGATGCAAGCGACTTTGCAGGCGATAGATTAGATGACATTATAGATTATATCGAAGGTAATGGTGCTACACCTCCAACTCAATTGTATCCAGATATTTCTTGGACAACTACAACACTTCAAAGTCAATTTGATTTACTCGATTTAGAAGGTCGAATTAACATTGCACAAAATGTTACACAATATGTAAACGAGCAAATTCAAGCTAACATTTGGTATGGATTTACATATGACCAAACAAAGTGTAATAGAGATACACAGTTAATTGTTGAAGCCGTTGCAAAAGATACTTGGGACACAGGTAACAGATATTCACGTAGTGCTGGTCTAGCATATTATACACAAAACTTGCAAGACTCTACAAGAATTAGTATTAGTGGTCAAGAACTACAAACAATTGCAGCTATTAGTCAAGCAAAAACAGAAGCACTTACTTACATTTCTAGTTTGAGTGCTGACGTTCAAGACTTTGCTGGCAGTAGATTTGATATAGTCAACACAATCATCAACGATCCACAAGACTTGCCAGATCCAACTGAAGTTAGTTCTGAAGGTGATATCACCAACGATTATAAACTAACACCTACACAAACAACATTCAATGGTGCTACAGCAGTTAATGCAGTTACAGACGCATTCACAATTGTTGGACATGGATTTACAAATGGTGAAAAAGTTATCTATGATCCAAATGGCAATGCACCAATCCAAGGATTAGATGATGAGCAGCAATATTATGTTAATCTTATTGATGAAGATAACTTTAAACTAACTTTTGATGACAGTTTGGATTTTAATGTTAACATTATTGCGGCAAGCACAGGTACACATATTTTTAAATCAGATGTTATTGAATTCTTTGTAGAAGAAATTTTAAGTTCGCACCAAACATATCAAACATTGATATTAGAATCAGGTTCAGAAAGTTTTGAATTTATTCCTGGTAGAGCAATTACAGGTACAACTGGTGCAAATAATAATAGTGCTATTGTTCACAGTTGGGAACCAAGAGAACGTAGACTTGTCGTAAGTGTTGAAACTGTTGCTGTCGGTCAGAGCTTGCTACGTATTCAATTTGATGAAACAAGTGTTATTGATTCTGACCATGCTAGTAGCCCTAATACCACCATTGGTGTTAACGAAGCTGCTGCTAAATTAGGTTTAGGTACAGCAACATTTAGTATTACAGCTACAGATGGTAGTTCATCTTTAACAAACTTAACAGCACTGCCAGAAAAGCAGTGTTGGTTCCACAGACCATCTGTTGTTAACTCATCTGCACACACTTGGGAATACGCAGGTTCAGGTACAGACTATAACGCTCTACCACAGAACGGCGGTAACACAAGAGCAGAGTACGAACAGTTTGAAGAATTGCCAGGGCGTGTGTATTCATCAGGTACAAACGAACTTGGTGACTTTAAAGTTGGTGACTTTATTACAGCGTTTAACAGAACTGGTAACATTACCTTTAGAAACAAAGTGCAGGTGGACGAACTTGATGCTTTGAGACTGAGCTTGTCAGACGTTGCTATTGAAGAAATCTCAACCAGTGTTAACTTAGGTGACGATGAGATCGGTGGACCAAGCGATGGTAGATTGTCAACACAGTTAGCAGTAAGAAGCTTTATTAGTAACAGGCTAGGTGGCTTTGTTGACAAAACTGTGTCAACTGCGGCTGTTCCGGGTGCTATTGTTCAGTTGAACACAAACGGTCAGTTAAACCCTGATTTGATTCCTGCTACACGTCAGTTTACAAACACAAACACAGATGGTTATCAATCAAGACTAGAACAAGTTGATGACATTCCTGCTACTGACTTGAAAGCTGGTGACATTGCTACAGAAAACTATGAGCAGGTTGAACTTACACTAAGTGCAAACTTGTTTACAGCATCAGATGGTGATACTATTACACAGCCTGGTATTGACGGTGCAGTAGGTTATGCAAAGGGTAATTATAACCTAAGTGGCAACGTTCTTGTTGTTACTATTGACGGAGCATGGAACGACGAAGACGATTCAACTGGCGATCCTTGGGAAACAGATGGTACAGCACCAAACTTGTTTGTTAATGGTGTAGACAGTGGTGTTAAACCAACAGCAAAAGGACCAAGCACAGAAATTATTGATAACTGGTTCCTACGTAGTTCAAACACAAGTCAGTTCTTAAGACTTGATGCAACAGAATCTTACTCATTTACAACGGCAACTTTAACAACTATTGAACGTAATAGTAATGTCGCAACTGCAACGACAAGCACTGCACACGACTTACACGTTGGTGTAAATGTACAAGTATTATGTAACGAAGATACAACTTTTGATGAAAACACTGTTGTTTTAAGTGTTCCAAGTAGTACTACATTCACATATGCAAATACAGACAGTGCAGATCCTACAAAAGCCAGTGCAAGTGTTACAGGTACAGCTAGAACTATTGTAACCAGTGCAGATGGTAACGCACAAGGTGCAGTAACAGAATTTGTAAGTGGTGTTGCAGTTAACTTAGACAATGCTAACATTACAGGCGGTAGTGGATACACTCCTGTTCTTGGAAACAAAGTTTATGAAAACGTAGATTTACAATCGAAAACAGGTTCTGGTACTGGTGCTAGAGCAGACATCACTGTTACAGCAGGACAAGTAACAGACGTAGACATTGACAGAGGCGGCAGCGGTTACCAAGTAGGTGATTTACTAGAAGTGCTTGCTAGTGACGTAGGTGGTACTGGTAGCGGTTTTGAAATCGAAGTTACTGCTATTGAGAAACGCATTTATGTAAATATCTTAGGTGGTGAATTGTTTGTTGCAAGTGCATCATCATTAGACTTTGTTGAAGATAACGATGCGGTAAACACTTCATTTGACATTAACCTAGATGATATTATTTCACATAACTTCTTAGCAGGTACACTTGCTGGTGGTGGTGCAGTAAATTACACTGACAGTAGGATTACTATTACAAATCACGGACTAGGAAACGGTGATCCTGTTTCTTATGATACAATCGGAAATACACCAATTGGTGGACTGTTGAACGAACAAGTTTATTATGTAAAAGTAATCGATGCAAACACAATCGAATTATATGAAGGGTTTGCTCTACTCAATCAAGTAGAATTTACAAGTACTCCGGCTAACAACAATCATAATATTACACGTAAGACTGTAAACGTTACAGATAACAGTGTTATCGTTGAAAGCCATGGATTAACAACAGGTGATGCTATACGTATTGAATCATTAAGCGATGGATCAACAGTAAATGCTCTACCTAGTGTTGTTGGAGCAGCAGGTTCTGAAGCAATTGATAGTGGTAGTAGATTCTTTGTAGGATCTGTTACAGATAACTCATTTACACTTCACACTTTACGTTCAGATGCATTAAGCAGTATTAATGACTTGGTAACAAATGCTGAAGACATTACTGCAATAGGTACTGGTAGTGCAGAAGTTATTATTAACAATGTTCAAGTTGAAAGTGTTGTGAATACTTCAAGTAGATTACTTGCAAACTGGAACACACTTGCTGTTACAAATATTGACGCAGAAAATATTATTTCTGGTACAGTTTCTCCAAGTAGACTTGGCTCAAGCGGTGTACCAAACTCAGACAGCTTCTTAAGAGGTGACAGTGCGTATGCTACTGTGGTTCAAAGTTTGAAAAAAGCAACCACTACTGATAACCCAATAACACTTACAGGTTCAAGTTTAAGTGGTGAGTTCTATGGTGATCCAGTTAACATTGGTATTGCTAACGCAGACTATGACCCACTTGGTACGTTCTCAACACTAGGTACAAGTAGATTTTTACAATCACAGTTTGACGTTGATGCAGCTGGCACAGGACAAGTGTTTATTAAAGACGGCGTCATCGACGCAGGTACACTTGACAGTTTAGATAGTGCTTACTTCCTTAACCCTGCCAACTTAACAAGCAACGTTCCGGTTACCAAAGGTGGTACAGGACTCAGCACTTATGCAGTAGGTGATATTCTGTATGCTGAAACATCTGGTTCACTTAACACTGTTCCGATTGGTAGAAACAACAACTTCTTAAAATCAAACGGTGTCACACCTGAATGGGGTACAGCACTTGATCTTGCTGAAGGACTAGATGTTGGATCGGCTGCACTTACTTCATCAAGCACAGGCGCTGGTAGAGTTTACAATGAAAACGTAACTAGTTTACGAATCGGTGGTACTGCTACAAATATTACAATGGGCAGTGGATCTGGCTCAAGAAACTTGTTTCCATTTATTGATAGTTACGAAGCAACTATTAGTAGAAGCGTTGTTGTAAACTTAGACAATGTTGTGCAAAGTACAGCAGATGTAATTGATAATGGTGTTAACGAAGTTATACTTTCAGATACAACAGGTATTTTGGCTGGTATGATTGTTACAGGAAGTTCTAGTATTCCTGCTAACACTACAGTAACTGGTGTTACTGACGAAGCAATTTATCTAAGCAATGATACCACTGGTACTATTTTATCAAGTACAAGTTTAGCATTTACTTATACTCCATTCACACTTGGTATTCAACCTGGTGACACAATTAACATTAGCGGTAGTGGAGTAACAAACTTAGATGGTACATGGCCTGTTAGTGGTGCAACCCCAACTGCTACTTCGTTTACAATTCAAACAGATGATCTAGTAACAGCATTGGCTACTGATATACCAGCAGGTACTAATACCATTAACAACAACTTGATATTGAGAAACACTACAGTTATCTTTGGTGATGCTGAAACAAGTTCAACACCAGTTGCTTCAAATTTAGTAGGTGCTAACGCTATTGGTACTGATGTCGCAGGCGGCTCATTTACTATTACTCCAGGCTTAGGTACTGGTAATGCCTCAGGCGCAGACTTTGTTGTAAAAACTGGTGCAGTGACAACCACAGGAGATAATGTTCATATTGCTACTGAAAGGTTGCGTATTGACACTTATGGTATTACAACCATCACAGGATATACAACTTTAACAGATAACACAGCATTGAAACTTCCAGTAGGTACAACAGCACAGCGTCCAGGTGAAACAGGAGTGTATGAAAATGTTGCGCAAGGTCAAGTACGTTATAACACAACAGATAATACCTTTGAAGGATATGACGGCACCAACTGGGGTTCATTGGGCGGAGTTATTGACGCAGACCAAGATACTTATATTAAGGCAGAAACAGCATCAGGCGATGACAATGATGATATTGATTTTTATACTGCTGGTACACAGCGTATGCAACTTGATGAAAATGGTGACTTGGCATTTGGTGATGGTTTAAACAAGTTTACTGTTGCGTTTGCAACTGGTACTGTTTACTCAGCAGGTGATTTAACTGTTACAGGTAACTTACAAGTTGACGGTACAACCACAACTATCAATTCAACTACATTGCAAGTTGATGATAAAAACATTGAATTAGGAACAGTTGCATCACCAACTGATATTACTGCAAACGGTGGCGGTATTACACTAAAAGGTGATACTGATCATACAATGACTTGGAATACTACAAACACTGCTTGGGAATTCAGTGAAAACATTAACATTGCAAACACAAGAGTATATCGTATTAACAATACTCAAGTGCTAAGTTCAACAGAACTAGGATCAACAGTAACAACAAGTAGCCTTACATCAGTAGGTGTCCTTGGTGCAGGTAGCATAACCAACAGCTTTGGTGATGTTGATATTGGAACAAGCACGTTTACAGGTAACGGTAGTGGACTTACAACACTAAATGGTTCAAACATTTCTAGTGGTACTATAGACGGTGGTGTGCTTGGCGGTAACCAAACAATGGCAGGTGTCAAAACATTTACTGACACAACTGCTGCAACCAATACCACTACAGGTGCAATTAGAATAGGCGGTGGCTTGGGTGTTGCAGGTGACATTTATGCAGGCACAATAAACACTGCTGACGGTAGTGGTATACAAGCATTAAATGCTTCTTACTTAGGAAGTGGTACTGTGCCTAATGCACGTATTGACGGAACATACAGTAACTTAACAGGAACTGGTGCTCTTAATGCAGGTAGCATTAGTAGTGGATTTGGAAACATTAATATTGGTACAAGCACATTCACCGGTAATGGTAGTGGGTTAACAAACGTAGATGCAGAAACACTAGATGGCATTGATAGTGCAAGTTTCTTACGCAGTGATGCAGCAGATACAATGAGTGCATTGTTAACAATTCAATTTGCTGGCGATGAAATGTTACGCTTGACAGATACAAGTGCAACAGGTAATCCATATATGAGTTGGTACCAATCAACTACAAGAGCAGCATTTATTCAATATGTTGACAGTGGTGATTACTTGAGAATACACAATGATATCGCTGATACTGAACTACGTGTTGATGGCGGTACTGGTGGTTTAGTATATCGTGTTGGAACTACAAACTATACAGTATGGCACAGTGGCAACGATGGTGCAGGTAGTGGACTTGATGCAGACCAATTAGATGGATTGAGCAGTGCTTCATATTTACGTGCAGATGCTAATGATGACTTTACTGGTACACTTGGTGGCACTGGTAGTATTAATATTTCAGGTAATATCACTGCTGCAACATTCTCAGGTGATGGTAGTGGTCTTACAGGTCTAACTGCTGACAATGCAAACACACTTGACAACTTAGACAGTACTCAGTTCTTACGCAGTGATACCAATGATAGTTTCACTGGTACTTCTTTATCATTTGGTAGTTCAACACGTCAGATGCTGAACTTGTGGAGTACAAGCTATGGTATAGGTGTACAGGGTAGTACATTGTATTGCCGTAGTGCTTCACGCTTTAGCTGGCACAGAGGAGGTTCGCATAGCGATACTGAAAACGCTCCGGGTTCAGGCGGTACAACTGCAATGACATTGGATAGTAGCAGTAACCTAACTGTCACAGGCGAAGTTACAGCATATTCAGATGAACGTATCAAAGACAACATCGAAGTTATTGCAGATCCACTTACAAAAATTCTAAGTGTAAGAGGTGTAACATTTACACGTACTGACCAGTGGGATGATAAGAAAAGACATATGGGTGTTATTGCGCAAGAAATTGAACAGTATTTCCCAGAAGTTGTACACGAAGAAGAAAATGGAATGAAAACTGTTAACTATGGTGCAATGGCAGGTGCGTTTATTGAAGCGTTTAAAGAACAGCAAAAACAAATAGACGAACTAAAATCTATGGTGAATAAATTATTAGATAAGTAAACAAGTAGCCAGAAATGGCTACTTGACATTACGTTGTACTATGTTAAAATAGAAAGAAACGGAAGAAAATATGGCATTACCAGCAACCGGCGATACAATTACAATGAGCGATATCAGAAACTTCTTTGTTTCTGAAGGAGAAGTTAGCACATATGTTTTAGGTATATTAGGTACATATATTGGTATTTCTCAAGGTACTACTATTACAATGAGTAGTACATTCGGTGGTTATCAAAGTGCAACAAGTTCATTTAGTAATGCTAAAAACTATCAGCTTGGTAATCTAAGAGCACAATCTGGTCCTCCTAATTTACAAGAACTAGGTGGAAAAAGAAGTTTCACAACCAATCAAGGAGTTGCTACTCACATAAGTTTTTCACCTGATGGAAACAAACTTTATTTTTCAACCACTCTTAATGGTTCAGGTGGCGGACAAATAAATTTATCCTCACCGTGGACACTAGGTGGAGCAAGCGAAGCAACAAGTTTTAAACACAATACTACAGCTTTTAGTAATTGGGTAGGATTAGATTGGAATAGTGCAGGCACTACTTGTATAATGTTTAGGAGTGTTGCTAATGGTATAACAAAAGTTACAACAACTAATTTCGATTTAAACAGTTATACCAGCACTACTGTAAGATCAT
>Ga0181574_10000611_pt1 | contig 33198 bp, 29 predicted proteins | sample 101ome_24_FD_145600 | JGI IMG/M metagenome (GOLD analysis project Ga0181574, IMG submission 145600) | Coastal salt marsh microbial communities from the Groves Creek Marsh, Skidaway Island, Georgia - 101410AT metaG (spades assembly) | ecosystem: Environmental > Aquatic > Marine > Intertidal zone... | reverse complement strand
TGTTCGCCATCGCGCGCTCGATTGATGTAATCCTTGAATTGATCGTACGAGCGAATCGGCACTTGGCTTTGAAACTGACGCAAGGTTTTTACTTGGCCCAATCCGTGATCGCGTCCAAAAGCGGTCTGTGCACCGTTGACCATCAATTTAGTAAACAAGCTTCGCTGCATTTCAACCGGTTGATTGCGAACCGCGTTGATTTGTGCCATTCGCTTCCGAATGAACCAATTGAATGCCGAATTGAAAGCCATGATTTGGTTTACCAATCGAATGTACAGAGTGGCAGACTTGAAAAAAAACCCGAAACGGATTATTTCACCGGAGCGAACACACGACGAACGGCATCAAGCGCATAGTCAACCTCCGCTTCGGTGTTGTACCTGCCGAAAGAAAAGCGCAAGCTCGCCCGACTGGGGTCATGGTAATTCAAGGCGCGCAGCACGTGTGAACCCAAGGTCGCGCCGCTGGAACAAGCGCTGCCGCCAGAGCATGCGATTCCTTCCAAATCCAAGAGAAACAGGGCCATCCCAGACTTCGGATGCGGCGGGAATGAGACATTTAACACGGTATACAATTTGGACGGGTCGTCCGACTGGCCGTTGAAACGAACATCTGGGAACGACGCTTTGAGACCTGCAACCATGCGCGCCTTCAAGGACTGTACGTGGGCCTCGTGATGAGCCAAATCTGAATAAGCCAATTCCATGGCCCGTGCCAACCCGACAATGTTGTGGGTGCTTTCGGTTCCACCGCGCACGGCACGTTCTTGGCTGCCGCCTTCAATTTGTCCCCCTACTTGCAAGCCCTTGCGGATGTACAGAAATCCAATCCCTTTCGGTCCGTGAAATTTGTGTGCGGAACACGTGATGAAGTCAACCTGCAACTGCTCCAAATCGAATGCATAATGGCACATCGTCTGAACCGTATCGGTGTGAAACAAGGCTCCAGCTTCCCGACACATCGCTCCGATCTTGGCAATGTCCTGAACGACTGCGACTTCATTGTTGGCGTGCATCAAGCTCACGATGGCTTTCCCATCGGCCTGCAACAATTCAGCGAGATGTGTCAAGTCGACCTCTCCATTGGCATGGTGTCGAACCAGGGCCAATTCAACTCCATTGGTTCGAGCCAATGATTGGGCAGTCTTGATGACGGCGCTATGCTCAGCTTCGGAAGTGATGATGCGCGTACAGTCCAAATCCCTTACGGCCGATCGCAATGCCAGGTTATCCGCCTCCGTTCCTCCAGAGGTAAAATAAATGCAACTTGGGTGGCAGTTCAAATGCTTGGCCACACTGCGCCGGCTCTGCTCAATGAGCACACGGGACTTTCTGCCCACTGCATGGCTCGAAGAGGGATTACCGAAGTTTTCCATCAAAACAGGCACCATGGCCTCGATCACTTCAGGAGCGACAGCGGTCGTAGCGGCGTTATCAAGGTACACGTTCATTTCGCGAATGCAGGGACACAAAAATGCACCTTTTGATTTAATTCACCAATCGATTCAGCGGGATTGCAGCAAGTGCAATAATTCGTTTTTGAATTTGGCGCCCAATGCGTGGGCCGCGGCTTCCGATTCCGCCTCACAGTAAACCCGAATAATCGGCTCTGTGTTGGATTTTCTCAAGTGTACCCAACCCTCCTCCAAGTCAAACTTTACCCCGTCGGCGGTATTGACTTCTGCTTCCGGGTGTGCCTCCACCAATGCGCTCAAAGCCGCATCCACATCCGCATCAGGTAACTCAATTTTGTCTTTGGACATGAACCAATTGGGATACGACGCCCGCAATGCAGAAACGCTGCAGGCTTTTTTGACCAAATACGTTAGGAACAATGCCGTTCCCACGACTGCATCGCGTCCGCAATGCGACGCAGGGTAGATCACGCCGCCGTTTCCTTCCCCGCCAATGACCGCTTCGGTTGCTTTGATTGCAGCGACCACATTGACTTCGCCAACGGCGCTTGCAGTGTATTCACCTCCATGCCTCTCGGTGATTTGCCGCAACGCCCGGGTCGAGCTCATGTTGCTCACCGTATTGCCAGGCGTTTGGGACAACACATAATCTGCCACCGCGACCAACGTGTATTCCTCACCGAACCAAGAACCGTCCTCGCTCACAAACGCCAACCGATCTACATCGGGATCCACGCTGATGCCGAGATCACACCCATGCTGGGTAACCGCTTCACACAGCTCCGTCAAATGCGCGGGCAGCGGCTCAGGGTTGTGGGCGAAATGTCCCGTCGGTTCGCAGTTTATTCGCACAACTTCACACCCCATTGCCTCCAACAACATAGGCATGACAATCCCACCAGTCGAATTCACCGAATCCACGGCAATCTTGAGTTTTGCTGCGCGCACGACGTCCGCGTCCACCAGGGCCAAGTTCAACGCATGATCCACATGCCGCTCCATCCATCCTTGGCGGTGCTCGACTTGACCCAATGCATCCACTTCCACGTACGGAGCTTGTTCTTTCGAAAGCGCCAAAACCCGAGCTCCCTCGTCTGCAGACAAAAATTCCCCGTCTGCGTTGAGCAATTTGAGCGCATTCCATTGCTTTGGATTGTGGCTGGCCGTCAAAATGATCCCCCCATCGGCCTGCTCTGCTGGAACGGCAAGCTCGACGGTTGGGGTGGTGCTCAATCCCAAATCCACCACATGCACCCCCATTGCATTCAGGGTTCCGACCAGGCAGTTGCGAACCATTTCTCCACTGAGTCGAGCGTCGCGACCGATCACCACTGTTGGATTCACTTTGCCCGTCCGCTCTTGGATCCACCGCGCATAGCCTGAACCAAATCGAACAATGTCCGGCGGGGTCAGTCCCTCCCCTTCAGGACCTCCTACGGTCCCTCGAATTCCTGAAATAGACGTTATCAGCATGAAGCAAAAGTACCGTTCGCGCCCTTCTCTCGTGAAATTTTCGTGTCGAGATGTGAAAAAAGGCGCTGGTCAAAAGCACCAGCACATGGCATCTGGTATTAGCTTTGGTGTTGATGAACGAAGAAGGACGTGCTTATCGGGATGAGCCAGCGCTGCAAAGCTTGGTTCGGAAGTTCGAAGACATGCTCGAAAATGGAGAGTCTGCCTTCTTCGATGTGGATGAATTGGAAGGGTTAATCGAGCATTACCTCGAACAAAAATCGCCCCGCAAAGCCCAAGCTGTCTTGCGACATGCGCGCGATTTGTATCCTGAGAATCTGACCATCAAACTGCGTCAATCGCAGATCTGGGTGGCGGGTGGTCAACCAGTCAAGGCAGTTCCTGTGCTCAAGTCATTGTTGGAAATTGAACCCCACAATGAAGAGGTTTTGCTCACGCTGGGCACCGTGTACAGCCAGATGACCGAACACAAGCTCGCCATCGAGTGCTTCCAACGCGCACTGTTTTTTGCTGACGAAGAGGCCAAACGTGAAATTAGAATCGACATCGCGCTCGAATATGAAAACATGGGTGCTTGGAACGAGGCCATCCGCAACTTGCACGAAGCTTTAGAGGAGGACGCTTCCAACGAAACGGCAGTGTACGAGTTGGCTTTTTGTTTTGAACGCACTGGACAATTCAAGCAAGCTGCGGAGTTCTACGAGAAGTTTCTAGAAGATCAACCCTATTCCTTCGCTGCTTGGTACAGTTTGGGCAATGCACTGCAGCAATGTGGGCGTTACCCTCAAGCCATTGACGCGTATGATTTTGCCATCGCCATCGAAAGCGCATTCGGCCCGGCTTATCATCAAAAGGCAGAAGCATTGGTGGCCATGGAACGTTATCAAGACGCGCTGCATACCTATGAAGAAACCCTGGCCTTCGAAGATGCCTCGCCCAGCACACGTTGCTACATGGGCGAATGCCTCGAGCGCATAGGGGACCTGTCTCGCGCTGAGTCGTACTACCGCGAAAGCCTTCAACTCGACCCCAAGTTTGCCGACGCATTTGTGGGATTGGGTGTGTTGGCAGATATGCAAGCCCGGTATCGGGAGGCTTGTTCTTACTTCGAGCAAGCGTTGGAAATTGAGCCGCGCCATGCAGATTACCATCTCCTGTTGGCGACGACGCTCAAGAAAGCGGGAGACCACGACCGCGCGGAAGAAGTGTATACCCATGGCTTGCTGCTCGATATTGAACACGGTGAAATGTGGTTGGAGCGTGTCGATAACCTGCAAATTGCAGAACGTCACGAAGACGCGCTGCTCATCATCGAAGATGCCTTGGCCTCCCTTGGCCAAAACGCCAATATTGGGTACCGTAAGTTCATTAGCCTCTACGCTGTCGGGCGTCAAAAAGAGGCGTTTGATTTGTTAGAGCATTTGCTCACCCACCACTACGATTCATCTGAAATACTCATAACTGTCTTGCCTGCGCTTGCCAATGATGCGCGCTTCATAGAACGAATTGAGCGATACAAACCTTGAACCATGTTCGAAATTTCGCACCTTCCTGATCGCACATCCAAACCACGCACCAATGGCCTCACCATGGTCATGGACAAAGGCCTGAGTCTCCGCGGCGCCGAAGACCTCATCGAAACTGGCGGGGATTTAGTTGATTTACTGAAGCTCGGCTTTGGCACTTCGCTGGTCACCCCAGGGATTGCAGATAAAGTCAAGTTGTACCGAGATGCCGGGTTTGACGTGTATTGCGGTGGAACGCTTTTCGAAGCATTTCACATTCGCAACGAACTGGACAACTACCTAAAATTCATCGACGGACTCGGCATTGAATGCTTGGAAGTAAGCGACGGATCCATGGTCATTCCCCACGATGAAAAGTGTGAATTGATTCATCGGTTGAGCAAGAATTATAAGGTTTTGTCGGAAGTGGGCTCCAAAGAGGAAGGCATTTTGATTAGTCCTGCGAAGTGGATTCGTATGATGAGCAATGAATTGCAGGCAGGAAGTTTCAAAGTGATTGCCGAAGCCCGAGAAAGTGGAAATGTAGGCATCTACCGACCCAATGGAAGCGCCCATGTCCAGCTGGTACGCCGAATTTTGGCCAACGTTGCCTTGGAAGACATTTTGTGGGAGGCGCCTAAGAAACCGCAGCAAGTTTGGTTTTTGCGCCAATTTGGAGCCAATGTCAACCTAGGTAACATCGGTCCATCCGATCTCATTCCGCTCGAATGCCTGCGCATGGGATTGCGAGGCGACACCTTTTTTGAACACCTGCCGGAAGCCATGGCTGAAGGAAAACGCCTCGTAAGTGACGAGGTGGAAGAGGATTAATCTTACCCGTGGCTTCGATCGTTCCATCCATTACTCCTCAAGAGGCGCACCAATGGCAATTGGAAGGGAAGCCATTTACTTTTCTCGACATTCGTGAAATTCATGAAGTAACGGTAAGCAAGCTCACTGAATTACACATTCCTATGGCCTTCTGTTTGGCGCGTCAAACTGAAATTCCGCGCGACTTGCCCGTTGTGCTGTATTGCAGAACCGGAGGCCGATCCGCCGCGACAGTGAGCGCACTGATGACGAAGCATGGGTTCGATAACCTGTTCAGTTTGGAAGGCGGCATCACAGCTTGGTACGCACTCTTTGACCCTCAAAAAGAAGTGGGATGAAGCGGCATCTGGGAATTTTCGTGCGCGGCCTCGCCATGGGGGCAGCTGATTTGGTTCCTGGAGTTTCGGGAGGCACGGTGGCCCTCATCACAGGCATATACGACGAGCTTTTAAGAGCCATCAGCTCGTTCGATTTCAGCCTTGCATCAACCTGGAAACAAGGCCGCATCAAAGCGGTGTGGCAGCACATCAATGGTCCCTTCTTGACCGCATTGGCCATGGGAATTGGCACGAGCATCATCGCCCTATCTGGCGTTTTGCATTACCTTCTTGAGCATGAGCGCATCGGACTTTACAGCTTTTTCTTCGGATTGGTAGGTACTTCGATTCCACTCATCGGTCGGGAAGTCGTGGAGCGTAACGTCTGGAGCGTCGGAGCCTTTATCCTCGGTGCACTCATCACGTTTTCCATCGGTTCTTTACCTCCCATGACGGTGACACCCGGATACTTCTATCTGTTTTTCTGTGGGGCGATAGCAGCTTGCGCGATGATCCTACCGGGAATATCAGGGAGTTTCATTTTGCTCTTGCTAGGTGTTTACAGTCATGTCATTGGAGCAATCAAATCGCTTGATGTGCTAACGGTGATGGTCGTGGGCGCAGGTGCGGTGAGCGGCTTATTGGGATTCAGTCGACTATTAAAAAGGTGGTTGGAACGATCGCGCAACACCATCATGGCTTTGCTTTCAGGCCTTCTGCTTGGTTCATTGCAGGCTTTGTGGCCTTGGAAGGAAAACGCTATCCTACTCTACACCCACAGCGATGGACGTGAAACGTGGTTGCAATCCAACCTTTGGCCTGAACTCTCAGAGCTCACCACGCCGATGATTTGGTTCGCTGCCGGAAGCCTTTTGGTCAGCGGCATTCAATTCGCCGCAGAACGTTTGAAGTCATGAGCCCTGCCCGACGGTTTGGTGTACTCGGCCGTACGTTGGTGCATTCGCATTCTCCGGCTCTTTTTGCTGAAAGATTTAAACATCTCGGCATCAAGGACGCCACTTACGAGCGGTTTGAACGCCCGAATCTTGAAGGCTTCGACCTGTGGCTGGAAACCATGGCAAATGGAGACCCGCCTCTTCTCGGCTTGAACGTCACCATCCCGTTTAAGCAAGCCATTCTGCCATTTTTAACAGCCCTCACCCCTGTGGCCAAGGAAGTGGGTGCAGTCAATGCCATCAAGCCTTCGGAACAGGGATGGATTGGGCACAATACGGATGTGGAAGGGTTTCTGAAGCCCCTGCGCCCTTTTTTGCGATCTGAACACGAGCGCGCACTGATTCTGGGTAGCGGTGGTGCGGCGGCAGCAGTCGCTGCAGGGCTGCGAAGTTTGGGCATTGAGCCAGCGTTTGTGACGCGGGGGCCTTTCGAAGGCGGCCCAGCTGTTCGTTTTGGTGAATTGGAAGCTGATGTCTTGCGTCATTTTAAATTAATCGTGCAATGCACCCCCGTCGGCACCTACCCGGCCATCCAAGAAACGGTGCCCTTTCCATGGGAAGGTGTGGGGCCTGGGCATTTCGTAGTCGACCTCATCTACAACCCTGCCCAAACCGAATTCCTCAAAAGAGCGGCAATGCAGGGTGCCGAAACGCTCAACGGCAAAGAGATGCTTTACGCCCAAGCCGATGCCGCCTGGAATTGGTGGACCTCTATGAGTTAATCCAAGCGAGGAGCGCTATTTTTGCAGTGTGAATAACACGCATTCCTCTTCCTTGCCACCGACCGAACAAAACGGACCCGTTTCAGCTTTAGAATCGCTGGGTGTTGGGGAATTGATCGGGCAGATGCACACCCATTCGGAACAGGCCTTTCTTGCCGTTTCGGAATGCTTGCCTCAGGTAGAAGCATTTGTAGCAGCATTGGTTCCACGGATGCAACAAGGAGGGCGTCTTTTTTACATCGGCGCTGGAACAAGCGGACGGCTAGGAGTCGTGGATGCCAGTGAATGCCCACCAACGTTTGGAGTGGACCCCGAGGTCGTCCAGGGCTGGATTGCGGGAGGTGACGGCGCATTGCGCGTGGCGGTGGAGGGAGCCGAAGACAATGCCGCTGGAGCTTGGCAAGACCTTGCTGCCATGAATCCCACGTCATTGGATACCCTAGTCGGCATTGCCGCATCAGGTCGCACGCCTTATGTGGTGGGCGGGTTGCGGGAAGCTCGAGCCGCTGGACTGATCACAGCATGCATTTCGTGCAATCCGAACAGTGATGTGGAGAGACATGCCGATTTTCCCATGGTCGCCATCACAGGAGGCGAGTTCGTGACCGGCAGCACGCGGTTAAATGCTGGCACCGCAACCAAACTGATTTTGAACCTCATCAGCACGACGGCCATGATTCAATTGGGGCATGTTCAGGGATCTCGCATGGTTGATATGCGGCCTTCGAATACCAAATTGGTCGAACGCGGAATTCGAATGATTCAAGAAGCAACAGGCGTTTCGCAAGCGATCGCAGCTGCCTCACTCGAATCAACAGGCAGTGTCCGCGATTCCATCAACCAACTCTCGGACGATGCACACGCTTGAGCCCTATTACGCCTGGCGCAATCACTACATCGCAAGCGAAGACGCCCGAAGTCCATTTTTTGATCGGACTTACAGTGAGTTTGAGTATTCGACCAAGGTGTACAATTACTTCATCCACCCACAATGGGACAGCATCCACTCCCCTACGCTGTTCTGCAAAATTCTTTTTGTCGATTACGAAGAGCGCTTCGCGATCATTGAATTCATTGGCGAGTGGAACGATTGCTTGTACAACGATATCATGCAATTGAAACGCGAGGTAATCGATGTCCTCATGGCTGAAGGCATTCACCGGTTCATTTTGATTGGCGAAAATGTGCTCAACTTTCATTTCAGTGACGACTGTTACTACGAAGAGTGGTTCGACGAAGTGACTGATGACGATGGTTGGATTGCCTTGCTCAATTTCAGAGAGCACGTCATCGAGGACATGAAGGCCATCGATTTGGATAGTTATTTTGTGTTGGGCGGAGAACTCAGTGAGCTGGGTTGGCGGACATTCACGCCGGCCAATCTCTATCAGCGCATCGATGATTGCGTCACCCAGCGTCTGGGGCTCATCGGATGAGTTTCATCCACGCCGACAGGTTTTGAGCTACAAAGCGGTCAATCGGAAACCGCATCCAATCCGGGTTCACTTCTTCCAACGCCACCCAATTCATCTCGAGCAAAGCGTCCTCTGCTGCTAGGCTTTGCGGCCTCTCGTCCCACCACGCGTGATTCTCATCATGGGATTGCAGCCAATGGTAAATCGAGATGACCTGCTCATCCTTGCGAAACGCACTGCGAACGAAAAAGTCGGTGGTATAGGCATGGGCCAATACTTCCAATCCATCGGTGGTCCCGAGCTCTTCGCGGCACTCGCGCATCAGGGCGTCTTCGGGTTGCTCCCCCGGTTCCATTCCGCCGCCTGGAAATTTCCATCCGACTGAACCGTCTGGAAATCGCTCTTTGGAAACCAAGATGTGCGTCCGTTTCGGGTTCAAGATCAACCCGTAGGAACGCATGTTCTTTTGTTGGATGGGAACACATTCAGCGACCAGCATTTCTCGCTTTCCGGGCGGACCCGGCACGCGTTCGACACACCAACCAGTTGCCTCCAAGTCCCGCCGAACGCGGCCTTTAGCACAATACGTAGTAAACAGCCCCCCTGAACCCGTGCGTTCAAGCAATTGCTCGAAAACATCTCGAGTCCACATTTCGGGCTGCTGTTCCGGGGCAAACGCATCGTAAAAGCAGACATCATATTCCGAAACCCCAGCGTTTTGCCAGGTTGTGCAATGAAATTGAGCCTGGAAAAACGGGGAGTCCAGTACTGTCTCTCCTCGCATGGCTTGGTTGATTGACACGACTTTGGCAAACAATTCCTCATCCAATTCGCTGCCGCCCCACGCGAGGAGCTCAGCCTCAGACAAAGGAAATGGCTCTACCCCGTCGTATTCAATTTTGCATCCTTGAGCCTCCGCCCACTCCCAAGCCAATGCCGCGTTCAATCCAGTTCCCACCCCCACTTCAAGCAGACGCAGGGTTGTGGGCGCTTCCTGCGTGCGTTGCTCTATCCAGCGGTCGAGACCGTTTTTGATGAAAACATGTTGCGATTCTGTCAAAGCTCCATGCACACTGTGATAACAGACGCCCCATTCCACCACCTCCAACGTGGGGGAACCATCGGAAGTCATCCGCACGCGCCTTGTCCAATTCCGTCGTTCTGCTAGCATCTTAAAATCCTTCAACAGCCCCCAAACCGAAAAGTGCAAAATCCAGCCGAACCGGATCTTGGGTATCCACTTCGCGCAACGATCCCATCAATTCTTCCACTGCCCGCCAATCGCTGGCGCGGCGTTCGAGCAAACCCAATTTCCGTCCGACATTACCGGTGTGTACATCAAGCGGGATCATCAATTGATGGGGCTGTATCTCCTTCCAAATCCCAAAGTCCACCCCTCGCTGCGGCGAACGAACCATCCAGCGCAAAAACATATTCAGTCGCTTGGTCGCCGATCCCCTAGCAGGGCTTGCGACGTGTTTTCGGGTTCTATCCGCGGCATAACCTCGCGATGCAGCAGCTTTGAAAAACCTTTCGTGAAAGGCGATCAAATGCGGTTCAACCGTCGCGGATGGCCTGGACGTATCGGCCGGAATGAAAGCTTTTTCCAATGAACCAAACTGTTCTAGCAAGACCTGCAAGGCATGCAAAAAAACCAAAGCATCCCGGGGTTGAAAAGTGCGGTGAATAAAGCCGTCAGCAGCGACTGACAACTCTTCCGAGCTCGCCGATTGGAGGAATTCGGCCGGGGCTGAATCCATCCGCTGGATGAGCTTTTGTGCATTGTTCAGGATGGTCTTACGCTGACCCCACGCCAATGACGCCGCGATGAAACCGGCTAGTTCGATGTCTCGGGGATGGGTGAATTCGTGCGGAACCGAAATCGGGTCATCGGGGATGAAATCTGGCCGCTCAAACACGTCCGCTTTCTCCAACAAAAACGAGCGAATCTCATCGGACACGCGCGGCCGTTTATTGCGATTACTGGCGCTTTTGAATTCCTTCTTTGATTGCTTGACCATCGCAGGCAAAATTGGCGCTAAATTTGCGCCGAATGGAATTCGTGCATCCAGAAATACTTTGGGGTCTAGGTGCACTGGCTATTCCGATAGCCATACACCTGCTTCATTTTCGAAGATTTCAACGTGTTCGATTTTCCCAAGTGGCATTTTTAAAGGCCATTCAGCGGGAAACCAAAGCCACCCAACAAATCAAGCACTGGTGGATTTTGCTGCTTCGATTGTTGGCGTTCGCAGCGCTCATCCTAGCATTTGCCCAACCTAAATTGGTTTCGGAAACAAGCGATGGTAACTCCGGAAACGCTGGCCATGCAGTCTCGATTTATGTCGACAACAGCTTCTCCATGGAAGGCGCAGGGGAAGAAGGCCAATTGCTGCAATCTGCCCGAAACAAAGCTGCTCTAATCATTGAGCAATACAAACCCACGGACCAATTCCAGGTCATTACCAATGAATTTTCGGGTCGGGACCAGCTCTTTTTGACACGCGATCAGGCGTTGGAACGGATTGCATCCATCCGACCTGTACCGCAAGCCAAGCAGGTGAGCGAAGTAATGGTACGCGCCGAAAATCAACTTGGGCAGTCCATCAATCGCACCCGATCAGCCTACCTGTTCACCGATCTGCAAAAAAGCACCCACACGTTCGCGCCAGACATGCCTGCGCCAGACAGCTCCATCCAATGGCTTTTTGTTCCAGAACTTGCCGGGTCGACCCCGAACATTTGGGTGGATTCCGTTTGGTTTGATGAACCCATGCGCATCACCGATCGACCTGCGGCGTTGCGTGTGCGATTCCGCCACAATTCAAAGGCAGCCGTTGATGCCGTTCCCATGGCGCTGGAAATTGACGGGCAACGCGTTGCGCTCGGGACGTTCAATCTCGTCCCCGGCCTCGCGACCGACACGGTGCTACGTTATACTCACGGTGCCGCTGGAATTCAATCTGGAACAGTTCGCATCGAAGACGCACCGATTCGATTTGACGACGATTGGTATTTTGGTTACGATGTGGTCGATCGCATCCGAGTCGCCATCCTCTCTCCTGATGCAGGCGACACTGGCACCCGCGCTGTAGAGCGGATTTTCGAAACAGCAAGCGGGCTGTATGACGTCGATGTGCGCACGCAATGGTCGCCGGGCAGCTTGACTGAGTTTCACCTGATCGTGCTGTGCGAATGGCCTGCCCAAAATTCGGGCTTTGCCAATGCCATGAGCCGTTTTGTCGAACGTGGTGGCACCCTTGTGGTATTGCCAAAAACGGAAGATGCGGACCTGGAATTGATGACTGCGTTGAATCTGAATGGGGAGAACAACTGGACTGAAGCCCCTGATCGGGTCCAAGACTTGGCGGTTTCGCACCCGTTTTTCGACCGAATTTTCTCGCAAACACCGGACCGCATGGATTTGCCCTCTGTGCGTGAACTCTGGGAACGCCAGGTCGGGCTCAACGAGACCATTTTGGCTACCACAGAAAGGGGAAAACCGTTTTTGACTCGACTGCCATTTGGAAAGGGCCAAGCGTTTTTGTTTTCGACCGGGGTTTCAGAGGAGGCGACAAATCTGACGCGCCATGCGTTATTTGTGCCATTGTTGTTGCGCATGGGCGAGCAATCAGCCGCTGGACGGGTCCACCAAGGATCCATCGGACAAATCGACACATGGAATCTGAATTTGGATGCAGCGAATACGGAAAACCTCTCACTCCAAGGCAACCAAAAATGGCTGCCTGAAACGCGACAAACTGGAGGTTCTCTCAAAATTTCATTGGGCAATCTGTCCCTTGCTGCAGGCCATTATGTCCTATCCAATGAAACCGAGTCGCTCGCGACACTGGGATTGAATAATGACCGTCGAGAATCCGATCACGCAGCGTACGACCCCGCTTCATTTGAATCGCAATTCAACAGCCGCGGCTGGACCCGCATGCAGACCATCACCGCCACGAGCTCGGTCTTGCCGCAAGTCATTCAACAATTAGAGCAAGGCACTCCACTTTGGAAGGCATGCGTAATTTTGACCATCCTCGCCCTCATCTTGGAAGCTTTATTTCTTCGCATATGGAAACACTCATCAAAGGCGTAATCATCGCAGACCCACAAAGTCCGCACCATGGAGCGGTGCGCGATGTACTCATTCAAGATGGCATGATTGCGCGTATCGACGCGCACATTGATCCCGGGTCTTCCATCCAGGTTTGGGATGAACCTGGGTCTTTGTTGAGTGTGGGTTGGATGGACTTGCAAGCCGATTTTGCCGACCCTGGCCAAGAACAAAAAGAAGGCTTGGAATCAGGAGCAAAGGCTGCGCAAGCGGGTGGTTTCACCCACGTGGTATTGAATACAGGGCAAGAGCCTTCTCCAGATCACAAATCCGAAATTGCCTACCTCTGTGCCCGTGCCGCCGTGTTGGAAACGGTGCTGCTCCCCATGGGATCGCTTTCTCAACGCCACGAGGGCAAGCAATTAGCGGAGCTCTTTGATCTCGCTGAAGCGGGCGCGGTGGCATTTTCGGATGATGGCCCAGTGAACCGCACCGAACTTTTGCGCCGTGCATTGGAATACACCGAAGCGTTGGCACAGCCCATCATCACGTGCCCGCTCGACTTGGGTTTGAATGCACGTCCTCAAATGCACGAAGGAATCACCAGCACATTGATGGGTGTCGTGGGGACCCCACACATTTCCGAGACGATGCGAATCAAGCGCGACCTCGACATTTTGCGCTATACCGGGGGCAGATTGCATTTCTCATGCATCAGTACAGCCGAATCCGTTGCACTTGTCCGAGAGGCCAAAAAGGAAGGCCTTCGAATCACCTGTGCGACATCTGCGCACCATTTGTTCTTTATAGACGAGGACTTGGAGCGCTTCGACGGAACCCTGAAAGTGCTCCCGCCGTTTCGGTTGAATTCCGACCGCGAAGCCTTGTGTGCTGGCGTGTTGGACGGCACCATTGACGCCATCATCTCCGATCACCGACCTGAAGATTTGGAGCACCACGATGTCGAGTTTGCGCTTGCTCCTTTCGGAATCGCTGCCATTGAATCGGTCTTTCCAGTGGCAATGTCCGCCCTCGGAAGCACTGGGCAGGACGCCATCATCCGAGCCTTGACTTCAGGGCCGCGTGACGCGCTCGGCATGGAAGTCCCGCGAATTGAAGAGGGTCAACTGGCTGATCTCACGTGGTTCCACCCCACCAAACCTTGGCATCATCAAAAATCCTCCAAAGCCGCGAATCACACGACCTATGGTGACCGCAGCACCTCATTCAGTGGTGCCGGAACTCCACTTGGCGTGATTACGCCTCGCCTTGCGGACCACTAAAGGTCAACGGCATCGCAGGATCTTGATTGCCCTTGGGTGGCTGTATGGGGCCTTGTTGCTGTTCAAACCGTTGGATGTTTTCGTTGAGGGCATGCAAAAGTCGTTTCGCATGATGAGGAGCCAGAAGGATTCGACTTCGCACTTGGGCCTGTTTCATGCCTGGCATCACTTGGGCAAAATCCACCACGAATTCAACCGGGCTGTGGGTAATTACCGCCAAATTTGAGTAAATGCCTTGAGCCAAATCCTCGGGCAGATCAATGTTGAGCTTTTTCTGTTTGTTGTCTTCTTGCGCCATGCGTTTATGTTTTTGCATGGGCTCGCTCGATTGAGCATGCCCATTGAAGTCGTTGTTTATTTCAATTCCAAATTCAGCAATTCCTGCAAGTCGTGGACCCGTTTCCAGACATCCAAGTCCGTCGGAGAATCGGTCGGATCGAAATGAACCTGTCGCCATCCCGCCAACCGAGCGCCGTGCACATCGCATTCCAAATCGTCCCCAATCATGATGGCCCTTTCTGCATTGGAGCCCGCCAATGCCAAACTTCGATGGAATGCCTCCAACCGGGGCTTTTTGAAACCCAAAGCATCGCTCGTGTAAACGGCCTCGAAATAGGGGTTCAATCCGGAATTCTCCATTTTGATGTGTTGGACTTCATCAAAGCCGTTCGTCAAAATGAACATCCGGTGTCCGCGAGCCTTGAGCTCTTCACAAACGTCCTTTGCTCCATCGATCAACGCCGTTCGGTAAGGTGCACGCCGCACATAAGCCTCACCCATTTCATCTGCAATGCGTCCCATCCCTTCAAAGGGTTCGATGCCCAACCCTTCCATCGCCTTCTGAAACCGCAGTGGACGCAACTCTTGCTGGGTAAGTTGTCCTGCCCGATAGGCTGCCCAACACTTTTCATTCTCCACTTCGTACACCGAGATGAATTCCGCCGTGGTACGGTGCTCCGGAAGCTGCGACTGGGCCAATTCTTCAAATATCTCCTGCAAAGCCTCGCGGGAATTGCGATCGAAATCCCAAAGGGTTCGGTCCAAATCGAAGAATAAGTCTGCCGGTGCCATGGCTTAAAGGTACGCTACCTCAACCAACGGGCACAGCCCAATGCGTTAGAGCGGTTAATACCAGAGACCAGATGCAAAAAGCTCCAATCAGGATCCAAGGCATTCGCTCGTCTCGTTGGTAATACTTGGCCGCCAAGACTGCTGCGATAGGCACGGAAATGACCCCGCTCACCACTAGCAGCCCCCACATCCCAAATCGCCTACGGAACCGAACAATTCTTCTTTTTCTTTCCGTGAAAAAGGGGCGTTTAGGTTCTTTCTCCCCGCGGAATTCACCCCACTTCTTCAAGAGCCATTTACCGAAGTAAAAGAAAAGCAAAACGCCTAGGGCTGCGCCCAGAGAAGTCACACCAACAGTGGCTCCGAATCCCCAACCTCGGGCGATCATTAGGGATGGGGTCACCAAAAATTTGATGACCGACGCAAACAACCAGAGGAATAATTCCCAGATTCCCATGGCTACATTTTTGGACCAAAGGCCAAGTCGCCTGCATCACCCAGTCCTGGGATGATGTAACCTTTTGCGGACAAAACGGAATCAACTGCTCCCACCCAAATTCGAGCGTATGGCAATTGCTCAACCACATGAGCAAGCCCTTCTTCACTTGCAATCGCAGCGGCGATGTGAAGCGCAGCTGGTTGCCCATGGGTCTCTAACAAAGCTTGAATCACCTGCACCAGGGAAGCACCCGTGGCGAGCATGGGGTCCGCAATGATGAGCACGCGTCCTTCCAATGAAGGTGAACTCACGGCGTCAATGCGGATGGAAAACGAGGCGTGGTCTTCGGTATCGTAATGCCTACATGCGGAAACAAAAGCCTGATCTGCGCGGTCGAACACTTGGGCCATTCCAGCGTGCATGGGAATTCCCGCCCTTAGCACCGTTGCCAAAACGGGTTGGTCGGTGAGTCGATCTATTTCCGCTTCACCCAAAGGGGTTTGTACCGTCTGCTTGGAATAGCGCATCTCACGCGAGATTTCCATTCCCAAAGCGATGCCCACCCGCTCCAAATTCCAACGAAACCGAGCACGGTCTTGTTGAATGACAGCGTCGCGTAACTCCGCCAGGTATTCATTGGCAGCGCTTGGCGTGTGGGTGATAATTCGCGGTTTCATGGTCGATTAACAAACGTGTTTAAAGAGTTGTTCGTATACCGCTTTCCACCCCGACCATTCCCCATGGTCGCTCACGGTTTCATTGTGCCAAAGCAGCGTCAGATCGCCTTCCACGGCCTTGACCTCATCCGCAATGGCCTTGACGTGCTCAACCGCGAGTTCTGGTGTCATTCCCATGTACCGATGCAGGGTAGCATCCATGATGGCAACTGGATGCAATGTGAGCTCCATCATGCGATCGCCTTGTACATCGAATGCGCGATAAGGCCGTGAAATTCCTGCTCTAAACCCGGTAAAATCGGCAAATCCAAGCGAATGGTCGTGTCGGATTCCGATTGACTCCAACCGTTTCCAGGAAGCATCAATTCGCTGCAGCAAGTAGTGTTGGCGCGCATGGACTACCGTTTCGCCACTCAGCAGCTGGAGTCTTTCCACCTCCTCAAGCATGCGGTCCGAATTCGCAGCTTCATGGGCGGCAAAACCCGGGTGGATCCCGATATCGGCATGGCGCTGAATTTGTTGAATCAATTGCTTCATGCCGGGCACATCCCATGACAGCCCGCGGTCGTATTTTCCACGGCTGGCCAACAAGAAGAAATAACGCGCCCGGACATCGTAACGTCGATGCAATCCTTCCAACCAATCGTAGGTGTCATAAGGATCCGACATCCGTCCCGCAAGTACACGCCAACGCTCATTCCATCGATTTCCATCGCCGTGAAGTGCGTCCTTTACAGCGGCTCCCAAGACGCGGAAGGGTCGGCGATGCAAATAGGCATAAGCGCTGTCGACATCAATGGTAGGCAATACACGGTACGCACGGCTTGCTGCCTGCTTTCCGATGGAAGCTGCCCAGGCTCTCACCCGAGCCTCCACTTCAGGACGCTTCAACCATCCTTCCTGAAATGCCAAGCAAGTGCCCGCCTGCACCCGCCCAAATCCATCCAATGCATCGCTATCAATAGCTCGTTCTTCCCACCGCGTTGCCATCCAAAAAATCCAACTCCACCAATCGGCATCCACCCGTCCCGCTTCTTTATTCTCAACACCAAAAGGCAATCTTCCGATGCCTGGCACGCCTGGTCCTTCAGCATCCGACCAAATCCAAGAGTCGAGGTTTTTAAAAAGCAAACCAGCAGCTGGAATGAAGGCTGCCCCGAGCAAGTGGGTATCGATGCCTCCGTATTGGACTTTGAGTGGAAAAGAATTCCACGTCTCTTCATCCGTTGGCCATGCCACCTCCCAGCCAAGGATGACTTCAAAAATGAGGTATGCAACATAGCGGTGACGATTGAGTACGGCGCCGTCGCCTTCGCAGATTCGAATGGCTACCCTTTCAACCATGCCGCAAGGGATTTCGCGATTTGATCTGCCGCATGGCCATTTCCATAAATCACAGCATTCCAATCCAAAGAATTCACAGGCTTTAGACGACTTAATGCCGCCTCTAGCACTTCCGGGCTCTCACACAATTCAGCATATCCTCCATCCACGAGTTCTGACCATTCCGTCGTGGTGCGCAAAATCACTGCAGGACGGTGCATGAAAAAAGCTTCCTTTTGCAAACCACCGGAATCTGTAAAAACATAATCCACTGATTTAAGCCATTGCAGCATTTTAAGGTAACCCGCTGGCGGATGGATTTCGAATCCACGCCCCTCCATTTGTTCCTTCCAAGTCGCTCCAAACAAGGTTTCTAGTCCTTTTTCTGTTCGTGGATGAACGGGGAAAACTACGGTCCATTTCCGGCTGATTGCGGATGACGCTAACGCATCAATCCAATGTTTCAGCCGGCCCAAATCATCCACGTTCGAAGGTCGGTGCATGGTCAAAAGTACCCGCTGAGTAGGAACGGCAGCCCGCGCAGGTGAGCCTCCGAAATGCCGAGCCGTATCCAACATGAGATCGCCCGAAACTTCGACCCGAACCCCGGGTCGACTGCCGGTGAAAATGCCCTCCCGTCGAAGCTGCTCTACCGCGGCATCGGACGGACAAAAGAGCAGGGAACTCAGTTCATCGGTCAAAATTCGGTTGATCTCTTCGGGCATGGTTCGGTCGAATGAGCGCAACCCGGCTTCGATATGAACCGCTGGAACGCCGCATCGGGTTGCCGCCCAAGCTCCAGCCAAGGTCGAATCCGTATCTCCGTATAAAATCACAGCATCAGGACGGTCTTGGCGAATGGCATTGGCGATGCCTTGCATCATTTGGCCCATGCGAATCCCTGGGTCTGTTGACACTTCGAGTTGATGGTCTGCTTTGGGCAACCCCAACTCGGTGAAGAACGCGCCGGACATGTTGTGGGCGTAATGCTGACCGGTGTGCAGAATGCGCTCAGAGAAGAGGGAATCAGGTTGCGCCAAGCGCCTACTCAGGGCAGACGCCTTCATCCACTGCGGACGGGCGCCGATTACCGTGAGAAGGGTCCATTGATGTTGACTCATTGCCTGATGCGCACGTTATAATTCGCCTTCGTCCGCGAAGCTAAAGTAGCGGTTGCGTGAAACAATCACATGGTCTAACAACGGACAATCCAACATTTTGCCAGCCCATTGAAGGTTTTTTGTGAGTTCTCGGTCGGCTCGGCTTGGCCGGGCATTCCCCGAAGGATGATTGTGCACTGCAACCAACCCAGCTGCGCGCATGGCAAGGGCTTTGGAAAAAATAATCTTCGGATCGGCCACCGTTCCTGTAAGTCCGCCTCGGCTGATCATCATTTCAGCCAACACCTCATTGGAACGCCTCAAAAGGACCACCCAAAACTCCTCATGCGCCAAATCTGCCAAACGCAAAATGAACCGATCGAATACATCCTTGGATGACCGAATGAATGCTTGATTTTCTGCAATCGACGTGAGCTTTTGCCGCCGCCGTCCCAATTCCAATGCAGCCGAAACTTGAAGCGCCTTAGCAAATCCAATGCCGTGCACCTGCACCAGCCCTTCTGGCGGATAACTCGAAAGTTGGACCAAATCGCCCTGTGCCAATTCGAGCAAGGCCTCGGCCGCTTCGCGTACTGGACTCCCCTTGATGCCCGAACCCAACAATACCATCAACAATTCAGAATCACTCAGGGCTTGAGGTCCCTCCAAAAGCAATCTCTCCCTGGGCATCTTCCCGTCCATCTCCATGCTTCTCCATTTTGGGCAAAAAAAAAGCCCCCATTCCTGGAGGCTAAATAAGTCTATATGCGCTTCAATCAGAGCTTCGCTACGTGAACGGCTAAGCTTGATTTAAGGTTGGAGGCTTTGTTTTTGTGGATGACGTTATTCTTCGCCAACTTGTCCAACATCGCAGAAACTACTGGCAACATCTCAGCTGCTTTCTTTGCATCTGTTGTGGCACGCAATGCACGTACAGCGTTTCGCGCAGTCTTGTGATAGTAACGATTTCGCGCAGCTTTCTTGCGATCGGAACGAATGCGCTTCAAAGAGGATTTGTGATGAGCCATGTGCTTTTCAACTGTAAATTTCCGCTAAGGGGGTGCAAATATAAGCGATATTCCAACGCTTCCAAGCTTTCCTTCAATATAGTATACAGAAAGGGCGCACCCCTGCGCCCTTTCACCCTAACAATCTACTTGCATTTCGAATTCGACGCCTGCAAACCTCGATTCAAAACACCCTGCGATAATACAAATAAACTCGTCTAATACATATTTTTAACCTACTAATTATTTAAATAGCCCTATGGTTTTTGTTGAGTAACGATTTGAATCGTTCCCGTCTGGTAACGAAAAACCGGCAGGCGACTGTAACTTTAGCACGCAACATCTCATTCTATGCTCGCGCCCCCATTTCTCACAGCCATTAATCCCCTGCATGTTTTGAAGGGTCGGCATGGGTTACTGGCAATTCTTCTTTGGTTTTCAATTGCAAGCCAAGGCCAAGGTCTATTCACGAATGCGTCAGAATCAGCAGGCGTTGATGTGGACGGGATCCATCATTCGGTTGCCGTAGGGGATTTTGACCGCGATGGAAAAGAAGACATCTATATTGGAACCAAATTCGCTGCAAATCAACTCTTTCGAAACTTAGGCAACATGCAGTTCGAGGAGGTTTCGATTCCTGCAGGCGTCGCGGATTCGGGAACTACGAATGCGGTGATTTGGGCCGACTTCAACAATGACGGTTGGCTCGACCTTGTTACGGGGAATTACCTCCAGGCCAATCGCTTTTACCTCAACCGTGGCGACGGAACATTTGACGATGTGACAGAAGCTTGGGGGGTCGGCAATGAAGGGCCTTGCCGCGGATTGCATGCGGCTGACTTTAACCAAGATGGCTGGCTCGATTTGTATGTGGTCAATGTCAACAGCCACAATGCCATGTATAAGAATTTGGATGGTGAAGGGTTCCAAAACGTCACCTTCCCAACGGGCACCATGGATACAGGCATCGGAGCGGGCGCTTTGTTCTTCGATTCAGACAACGACGGCGACGTGGATTTGTACCTGACCCATGACGGCAACCAAACCAATAAGTACTATCGTAACAATGGTAACGGCTCGTTTACCGAACAAGCTTCAGCAGTCGGTTTGGATTACCAAGGCAATTGCATGGGCGTCGAGGCCGCTGACATCAACCACGATGGCTGGATGGATCTGTACATCACGGATTTATACCCGAGCGAGTTGTTCCTCAACAATGGAGACGGCACGTACACGGCAATCGCAGAAGCCGCTGGTGTTGATGATTCGGGCATGACATGGGGGTGCGCATTCTTTGATTACGACCACGATGCCGAATGGGACTTATACATCGTCAACGATTACCAGTTTGCTCCGATTTCGAATCGGCTGTACCAAGGCCTCGGAGATACCACGTTTGCTTGGGTCAGCGAAGGCGATTCCATTCTGGAGCATGATTTTGGCGATTACGGATTGGCAACAGGAGATTTAGATGGCGACGGGGATTTGGATTTGGCCATTGCGACTCCCGGTTCGCCGACGCAACCCGGTTTTCAGCTCCTGCAAAATCAAAATCAGTCGGGCCACAGCATTCGGTTCAACTTCGAAGGGACCGTTTCGAATCGGGACGCGATTGGAGCGCGCTTGACCCTTCATTTCGACGAAAAAGTCCGCTATGATGAAATTCATTGTGGTCAAGGATACAGCGGATCGAGTTCATTTACTGCGCATTTCGGATTGGGCGAATCCTCGGTGGTCGACTCGCTCATTGTTCGATGGCCGAACGGAGGCGAAACCGTACACGGACCGTTTGCAGCCGATAGCCTTTACACCATCGTTGAGCCTTTTTCTGAGCCTTGGTTTTATTACGGCTGCACAGACCGCAGTGCATGCAATTTCCAACTCGCTGCAGTCGAAGAAGATGGGAGTTGCACCTATCCGCTGGCAGGATCGGATTGCGACGGGCTACCCATTGATGGATTTCCCACATTGGAGACCCACAGCATTGCCCGCATTTGGAATGAGGCTGCATTGCTCAGCATCCGAAACGACTGGGCACGGCCCACAGTTCACGCGCGCAACCTCTGGCACATGTCGGCGCTGATGTATGATGCTTGGGCCGCATGGGCAGATTCATCGGACATTGCTCCACGCCCTTGGCTCTTGGGCGACAGCGTCGGTGATTATTTCTGTGCGTTCGAGGGACTGGCGTTGGATGGTAACGAAGCGGACATTTTGGAAGCCCGCAGGCGGAGCATCAGTTACGGAGTGTATCGCCTGCTCCAGCACCGATTTGAAAACGCACCACGTGCGGAGCGCATTGCTGTGCACATCGATTCGCAGATGGCAACGTTGGGTTACGACACGGCCTGGCATGATACGGATTACACGGCAGGCAGTTGGGAACAACGAGCGAGTTCCTTGGGCAATTATTTGGCCGAACACTACATCGCATTTGGCCTACAAGACGGGGCGTTTGAGGAAATCGACTACCAGAACACCTATTACAATCCCATGAATTGGAATTTGGTGATGGACGAGCCTGGCAATCCCAATATGTTTTTCCCCAACCGTTGGCAACCCTTGCAATTAGCGGAATTCATTGACCAATCCGGCAATTCAGGCTCCAACATTTCTCCGGACTTCCTCAGCCCTGAATGGGGCAATGTACAGCCCTTTGCCCTCACGCCTGCGGATACCAATCGCTACGAACGGTTGGGCAGTTGGTACACCGTATACCACGACCCTGGAGCCCCACCTCAAGTGGATATCAACGAGTCTGTTGGTTTGGAAAGCGATTACAAATGGGGACATTCCTTGGTAGCGCTCTGGGCTTCGCATTTGGATCCTTCAGATTCGGTGACCTGGGACATCAGCCCGGGTGCGTTTGGCCACAGCGGGTGGGTGCCCGATGATTTTACTTCGGCAAGGGCCTATTACGACACGAGCGGTGTCCCCTCCATTGAAGGCACTCTCGCAGGCCACGAAGTCAACCCCGTAACGGGAGAAGCGTACGCTCCTCAACCCGTGCTCCGTGGTGATTTCACGAGGGTCTTAGCGGAATTCTGGGCCGACGGCCCGGATTCTGAGACGCCACCGGGACATTGGTTTACCTTGCTCAATTACGTGCACGACCAGCCCGATTTGGAGCGGCGCTGGCGCGGTTTGGGCGAGCCCATGGAGCCGCTCGATTGGGACGTACTCTCCTATTTTGCGATGGGAGGCGCGATGCATGATGCAGCCATTTCTGCGTGGAGCAATAAGGGTTGGTACGATTACGTGCGCCCCGTTTCGGCGCTGCGGTGGATGGCAGATCGTGGACAATGCACCGATCCCGAGCTCCCCAATTTCCACGGGGCGGGGTTGCCATTGATCCCAGGCAAAATTGAGCTCATCACACTTGATGATCCGGAATCCCTCCGCGGCTCGAACGACGAGCACCTTTACGAATTGAAAATTCGGTGCTGGAAAGGACCTGAATTCATTGAAGTTCCCGCCCTCAACATGGCTGGAGTGGGATGGATTCGTGCCAGGGAATGGTGGCCGTATCAACGACCGACATTCGTGACGCCACCATTTGCTGGGTACGTGAGCGGGCATTCGACTTTCAGTCGTGCAGCTGCCGAAGTGCTAACCGCCATGACGGGAGATGCATACTTCCCAGGCGGCATGGGCACATTCCCCGTCGAAGCTCACGACTTCCTGGTGTTTGAAGACGGGCCGAGCACGAGTTTTGAGCTGCAATGGGCCACGTACCGCGACGCTGCGGATCAAAGTGCGCTTTCCCGCATCTGGGGTGGAATTCATCCACCGCAGGATGACTTTCCAGGAAGGATAATTGGGGAAATTGTGGGCATGGACGCCTTTCTTTTGGCCGAACAGCATGCCTTTCCGTTACTTGGGCTCGACTGCTTCGAAGCGGATGGCTACCCCTGCTTGTGTCCAGGTGATTTCAATTCAGACGGCGCGCGCAATATGCCCGATTTGCTGTTGTTGCTGATGCATTTTGGTCAACCGGTTTCCGTCACGGGATTGGGTGCCTCGCCAGTCCTTGATCTGGATGGCAGCGGAAGCATTGGAACTGGCGATTTACTCGGTTTGCTTACGGTTTGGGGCCAACCGTGCCCTTGAGCCTATTGATGCGTGTGAACCACCAATTCGTCCAAGAACAACCAACTGGCAGAACTGGCCGCATCATGCCAATCCGGGCACGGTCCTGGGTTGAGCGCTTCGAAGCGAACCCAACGGACGGTGGCATCGACTGCAGCAGCAACTCGGTTCACATCTTGCAATTCGTTAGGAGTGAAAGCACTTGCGCCTCCAGACAATTTCTGGACCATCCACGCTCCCTCCCAATTTTCACCGTCCGATGACCACTGAAACCGGATCGAATCCGGTAAGAAAATCCAAGCGTCTTGGTAGCGGTAGAACTGCATGCTCAACGAATCGATCGCCATGGGCGCTCCGAGATCAAGCTGCACGGCCATGTCCTCACCTTGGCAGGCTTGCCATGAGCCATCCCGAAAATCCAACGTTCCCAATCGACCGTCTGCCAACCCCTGCTCTCCCCGTCCGGGATAGTACGGGTTGATGGGGTGGTCAATCTGAATTGGCGAAAACGCCCCCGGGTGTCCTGCGATGGGGAATTCCAATGGCGCGCCCATGGAAACGCCCTTGCGGTTAAGCGCTACCTTCATCGTGCCTTCCCCCTGGAGGGTTTGAACGGTGGAAATTGGCTGTCCTGCCAGCGCCTGACGGTCATCCATGGGTTCGAATTGGGCCTCTCCTGATACACCTGACATGGCCGGAGCAAAAGCCACCTGAATGCTGCCCGGGATGGAGCCCTTGGACCACTCCATGGCAATGGGCACGGTTTCCCATCCGTAATCGACTTCCCACGATTCCAGTCGCGCATAATGCCATTCCATGCGTTCTTTGAAATTTGCCCAATCTCGACTAGCGGTATCGCTCCACAAGACCTCGGACATGGCCACCAGACGTGGGAAGACTTTGGAATCGACCAAATGCTGCGGCGCATGTTCTGACCACATGTTGCACTCCCCACCCAAAATGCGCCCGGTGCCCTTCAGCCCTTCAGGAACGGGTTCAAAACCGTAAACTTCCTCCAGGTCAGTGGATTCCACGGGATAGTCGAAATAACAATGCGAAGTTGGCGACATGATGGCGTCGTGGCCGCTTTCAACTGCGTCCAATCCGCCGTTCATGCCGCGCCAAGATTGCACAGTCGCGCCCTCGGGCAATCCACCTTCCAAGATTTCATCCCATCCGATGAGCTTGCGGTCGTGTTGCTCCAGATAGCGGCCGATGCGCCCAATGAACCACGACTGCAATTCATGCTCATCGTGCAAACCTGCTTCGGCGATTCGTCGTTGGCATTTCGGGCAAGCTTCCCATCGCACTTTCGGCGCTTCGTCCCCTCCGATGTGGATGTATTCCGAAGGAAACAATTCCATGACCTCATCCAAGACCGTTTCGAGGAAAGCAAACGTCGTGTCTTGCCCAGCACAATAAATGTCTTTGAATACACCCCAGTCATGCGGGACCTCCATGGTTTCGCCCGTGCAGCCCAACCAAGGATAGGAGGCAAGCGCCGCGCTGCTATGACCGGGCAATTCAATTTCGGGAATCACGGTGATGTGCCGAGACGCGGCGTGAGCCACGATGTCTCGAATTTGTTCCTTGGTGTAGTACCCACCGTGGGTTGATCCGTCGGCTTCAGTGCGCCACGCTCCCACCTCAGTCAGTTTTGGGTAGGCATCAATTTCAATCCGCCAACCTTGGTCTTCGGTCAAATGCCAATGCAAAACACTCATCTTGTGTAGGGCCAGCAAATCGATCATGCGCTTGACATAATCGGGCTCCATGAAATGCCGACAACAATCCAACAAGAGCCCCCGATGTGGGAAGCGCGGCGCATCCCGCATGGCACCGTGAGGAATTGCCCATGCTTTCTGCGCATCAGGTGGCCGCATCCAACGCAAGGTTGTCAAAGCGTGAAAGACGCCATGTGGTGTTGACGCATCGATGTGGATGCCTTGTTCATTGATGACCAATTCGTATCCTTCTTCGGGAAGGTTGGCATTGGTTGTCACAGCAATCGGAATTGGAGCACCACTGGAATTGCGCACATCCGCATTTAGCCATTCCTCCCAAGATTCTTGAGCCTCAGCCCACGTTTCTGGCACGGCCCATTCCCAACTGCCACCGCAAACCAGAGCGCTTTCGTTGTGAGCCATCCATGCTTGGGGCGCGGGTATGAGCGCTTCTGAAATGGGTTTGATTTCGATGGATTCACACCCCGTTCCAACGGCCACAAGGAGCACCACCGACAATACCCTCCAAAAATTTTGCATTCTGCAAATTAAGCACGACCGAAGCGAATTCAACTCACAAACCATTCCTCCACAGCCGCGCGATGGACGGGATGGTGCGCACCGTCGAACAAGGCCGTCGGGTGTTCGATCCGCTTCCGGCAGGAGGCGTGAAAGGACTGCACCCCCAGATGGAGCCAATCCCCCCGCTGTTGGGGCCGCACACCACTTCCTACGGTGACTTCAAATCCAGCCTGGATCCAAGCCTTGATTCGTGCTCGACCATCCCAAGCCAACTCCTCGCCCCCGCTGCTCAAGAGGCGTCGGATGCCCGATTCCTGCAAAGCTGCCGCAGCTCCCTTCCAATCCGTGCATGCATCCAACGCCCGATGAATGACCAACCGATGGCCGCCAAATGTTTCCGCCCAATTCGCCGTCAACTCCGCATCCCACGTTCCGTTCGGTCGCAATCCGCCGACAACAGCGCGGGAGGCACCCGCATCCAAAACTGCCTGAATTTGTTCTGTCATCCAGGATTTTTCATCCTCGCTGTAGGCAAAATGGCCGGTGCGCGGTCGCACCAATGCGTGCACCGGAATCCCAGCCTTCAGCGCTGCGCGAATATCCATTTCCGGGGGTGTCAGCCCCCCGCATTCCCAATGCGCACAGAGCTCGACACGATGGGCGCCACCTTCAACGGCGGTGTGCACGTCGACCGGAGAGCTCGCACACACTTCGAGTTGAAAGGACTCCATCAGATGCATTCCATCTCGCACCGAATCCACATCTTGCAGCCGGGTCAAATCCAACACCTCTTCCGCGGTATCCAATTGTTCCATCGGATAACCTGCATCCATCATGGCTTGCAAGGCGGTGGGCAATTCCAATTCACCTCGGGTTGGATGAGGCTCAAGTTGATTTAAAAACGGAATCAAGACTTGCGCATCTAGCCGAAAAATATTCATGGAAACGCGCACAGGGCCGCGCGACTCCAGCGACTGAACTTCTTCTGCAGTAGGTTTCTCGACGATGCGTCGAATGCGCTGGCCGTCTCCTTCAAGCACGGCAAACGCCATGGTTTTTGCGGGGTCTAGCCCCAAATGATTTCGATCGTACGCAAGCAAGGCTTGGCCTGTCGGCGCACCACGCAAACGGGCGAGGGCTGATCGAGAAGGCAGATTATCTCCGTTGCAGAGAACCCATGCTTTGCCTGCGGGAATTGGATCTTGCTCCAATGCGCAGCGCACAGCGTGGCCGGTTCCGAGTGGTTGGTCTTGGACCGCACAGCGAATGCGCATCTTTTCACCAGCGCCTTCACTATTCCACTGTGCAGCAAAAGAAGCGGTCAATGCATCATCCGGAGCAATGACGAGGGTGGCCTCGGTGAATCCCGCACGCAGGGATTGTTCCAAAATAAATTGGAGCATGGGCTCTCCTTTGGAACCAATCCTGATCATCGGTTTGGGTCGATGCATGGCATCCTGTGTCCAAATCGTTCCGTCTCCGACTCCTTCCGCGCTCTCTTTCATGCGCCTCGCACGGCCCGCGGCCAATATGATGATTCGATCACACGTCATGCCTGCAAGTTCATAAATCTTGGTCGATGCGAACGCCATCAGCGCCCAATTCAACCGGTATGGCCGTTGCATTTTGTCCTTCAATCGCGCCCATCACTGCATCCAGGGTGTCTGCTTCCGTAAGCACGAATGCCGTCCCGCCACCCCCAGAGCCGTTGATTTTACCACCCAATGCGCCTGCATCAATTGCCCCATTTAAGATGTTATCGATGCGCGGAGTGGAAACGCCGATTCCGTGGGACAGCCAATGGTGATGAACCTGCAATTGCTCGCCGATGAATTGGATGTTTTTGGGCATCGATTCCACAGCGCGTCCGCCCAAATGGGAAACTTGGCGAATGGCAACGGTCGCGTCCATTAAACGGTTTTCATGAGCAGTCCAATGATCCGGGCGCGGGGGGCGTTTATTGGGCCAATCAGCCCCCAACGGAACACCCCATGAATCCAATAATTTCAACCGTTCCTCTTTCGCACGGGCCAAAATGGTCAACGTATCCTTCGGCTCATGGGAATCGATTAAAATCCAATGACCCGCCGGTCTGGGCAGGGTTTCAACGTGAAAATCAGGCGCGAAGTGAACGCGTCGGACGCCACCCATCGCACACAAAACTTGGTCCATCATGCCCCCCGGCTCATTGAACCATTCGACTTCAGACCGCCAGGTAGCGTGTGCAATCCATTCGCGATCTTGTTCTGTTTCGACGGTTCTACCGGCCCGAACTGCGATGGAGGCACACCAGGCTGCCGTCAAGGCGCTTGAACTGCTGGCTCCCGCTTGTTGAGGAATCCCGCTGGTGACCCTTGCCGTCCAACCTTGGCTGGGCAACCATCCTTCACGTTGGGCTACATGAAGGGCGGAAACCCAATATTCCCGAGGTTTCGGTTCCGGAAGATCATCCAATGACCACCGATGCACCTCATTCAAGTCGTCCAAAAACAATTCTACCATCCGATCCTCGCGCGATTCGGATTGAATGCTCGCTCGTAGGTCGATTGCTGCAGCAATAACCGGAAAGCCAAAATAATCTTGATGTTCTCCGAACAGGCAAATGCGACCCGGTGCAGAGATGCAGATTTTCATCCTCGGTTGAGTTTGAAAATAATGGCGGTGCAAATGGCGGCCAAACCGCCCAACATGGCTGCATGAATCGTTTCACCGTAAAGCCAAGAACCCGTGGCTATGAGCGCAGCATAAACACCGATGCTTCCGGCCAACATGGAAGCGATGCCCCTCGGGACACTCCATGGGGTCGAACCGGATTTGTTTTCCCAGCGTTTCCAACCGGGCCCACCAGGGTTGACTTTGGCGACAAATTCACTCAATGTCGCATCGGATTCCGCCGGCGTCAGGAATGTGGCGCCGACCCAGATGGCGGTGGTAATCAGGGAGCCCCAGACGAGTTTGGCATAGGCCGCCAATTCTGGCACAAGCGCCACCGGCTGGGCTGCCAACGCATCGTGTACGAACGTGAAGTATCCGGCCACAATGAGCGATCCTCCCATGGCCACAAGTTCCGTCCACGCATTGATCCGCCACCAAAACCAGCGCACGATGAACAAACCACCGGTTCCGGCGCCGATGAGCAAAAGCAAGTTGAAAGCCTGGCCAGCATCTGTCAACGCCAATCCCAAAGCACTTCCCATGGCCAGCGAAACCAAAGTGGCGAGGCGCCCTGCTCGAACCTGTTCCGCATCCGTTGCATCCGGCTTTATGAAGCGCACCCAGAAGTCATTTACCAGGTAACTCGCGCCGAGGTTGAGTTGAGTGGACATGGTGCTCATGAAAGCGGCGAGTAAGGAAGCGGCCACCAATCCCAGCAAGCCTGGAGGCAGCAACGACAACATGGCTGGATAAGCCAAATCGTGGCCGATTTTATCCTCAGGAATTTCCGGGAAAGCCCGCTGCAAATCCGACAACTCTGGAAACACCACGATCGAGGCCAAGGCAATCAATATCCATGGCCAAGGCCGCAACGCATAATGTGCAACATTAAATAGCAGGGTCGCGCCAACGGCGTGCGTTTCGTCTTTGGCACTGAACATGCGTTGCGCGATGTAACCGCCGCCACCAGGCTCAGCTCCGGGATAGTAGCTCGCCCACCATTGCACCGCCAATGGCACCAACAAGACGGGCACCCATTGCGCTGGATCGCTCATGTTCGGAAACATGGCTGTTTTCGGGGCCACATCGGCATGGGTGAGCAAGGCATCCAGGCCGCCGATCATTTCCAAATCGAGAATGTACCAGCATGCCCAGATGGATCCCACCATGGCCAAAACGAATTGGACGAAATCTGTTAGAATAACCGCTCTCAAACCACCAAGTGCGCTGTAGGCCAACGTGATGACTCCAGTCACGAGCAAAGTCAACCAGCCCGGCCACCCCAGCAGGATACCGCCGAGCTTAATGGCCGCTAAAGAAACGGTGCCCATCACCAATACATTGAACACCAACCCCAAATAGAGCGCCCGGAACCCACGGAGCACGGCCGCCGGCTTCCCGCCGTATCGGAGCTCGTAGAATTCAATGTCAGTCATGACACCGGAGCGACGCCACAGTCGGGCATACACAAACACCGTTAGCATTCCTGTCAGAAGAAACGCCCACCAGCCCCAGTTTCCGCTGACGCCTTGCTCTCGCACAAGGCCCGTAACCAAGTTGGGGGTATCGGTAGAAAAAGTCGTCGCCACCATGCTGACTCCCAAAAGCCACCACGGCATGTTGCGTCCAGCCAAAAAGAAACCCGAGGCCGTTTTCCCCGACACCCGAGACGCCCACAATCCAACGCCAAGCGCGAGCACAAAGTAGGCCCCGATGATGAACCAATCCAGTCCCGTAATCTCCATGAAACAAGGATAAGGAAAGGGCTTAGAATCCCAAGAAAAACCGTCCTTTTTTTGAAAAACAAGATCTCACCGTGAAAAAAGCTACGGATTTGAAACCACAAATGCACAACACCCGTATGTTTACGCAAACGACATTGAATGGCATTTGAATTTCATAAAAACCGTCAGGTATACATTGAACATCAGCGCATAAATGCTTCTGAATTTGTCATTCCCTTTATTGAAAGGAGCATGGCTGTCATGCCAGGTATTGACGTGATGGAAATTGGCTGCGGAGAGGGAGGAGTTCTTAAAGCGTTCATTGACCGAGGTTGCCGCGGTGTTGGCGTAGAATTGTCCTCGAGTAAAGCAGAAAAGGCCCGAAAGCTGCTGTCGAAGGAAATTACCGATGGAAAAGTGAAGGTCATCGAAAAGAACATCTACGACGTCGACATTCCCACCGAGTTTCCCAATCTCTTCGATTTGATTATTTTAAAGGATGTGATCGAACACATCCACGACCAAGATGCCATCATCGAAAAAATGCGGGAATTTTTAAAACCCAATGGACGAATTTTCTTCGGGTTCCCCCCGTGGCACATGCCTTTTGGCGGGCACCAACAAATTCTTGGCCATCGGACTCTGAGTAAAGCGCCTTTTATTCACTTACTCCCAACTTTTCTCTATCGTTTCCTTTTGCAAAAAACCGTTCAATCCGGTGAGGTGGCATCGTTGATGGAAATTAAAGAAACCGGCATTTCCATCGAACGATTCGAACGATTGATTCGCAAACACAACTATGCCACGGAGTCTAGAGAGTTTTTCCTGATCAACCCGATATACAAATTCAAATTCAACTTGAAACCCCGGGTGCAATTCAAGGTTCTTACTAAAATTCCTTTCTTCAGAAATTTTGTGACCACATGCATGTATTACGTGGTGCGCAAAGAAGGTTGATTAATCGTGTTTGAGAAGTCGAAGCTCAATTAGCCGCTTTTTCGAAAAACCTGCAATCACTCGATCATAACTGTGATCGATGAATTCAAGCACAGAATGAAGCGGAACATCGGATTCAGCCGACACCGTATTCCAATGCTTTTTGTTCGCATGCCATCCGGGGGTAACGCCTGAAAATTCTTCTCGCAATTCCAACGCGCGCTCTGGATCGCATTTGAGGGTAACTCCGTCGAATTGTTCAATGTCTGCGAGTGCGAAGACCTTCCCGTCCACCTTCCAAACGCATGTGCGCTCATCAAATGGAAATTCTTCAGAAATATGCGCTTTTTGCAGGCAATGATTTCGGATGTCTTCAAATTCGAAAACTCGCATTGGAGTTGTGCTTTTCGCGCTAAATTGCGGTGATTTTCACAAACACCAAATCACATGCGATTCACTTTACCTCAATTGGCCCTGGTTTTGGCCTTACCTGTATCAGCTTTGGCGCAATGCGATGAAATTTTTATCTCGGAATACCTCGAAGGCTGGGGAAATAATAAGGCGATTGAACTCTTCAACCCCACAGATGCTTCTGTGGATTTGAGTGATTACCGTTTGGAACGTTATTCAAATGGATCAACCAGCGCACAGGAAAATCAAAAGGTGGACTTGTCAGGAACATTGGATGCTCAGAGCGTTATTGTCTTGGTCTTGGATAAGCAAGATCCCGATGGCGTGGACTTTGAAGCACCTGTCTGGGACGAATTGGCCGAAGCAGCTGACCTCTGGCTCTGTCCCGTGTATGAAGAGAACAATGCCATGTACTTCAATGGAAACGATGCTTTGGTATTGCGTAAAATTTCAACCAATACCCCCATTGATATTTTTGGTGTAATCGGCGAGGATCCCGGTGAAACAGGATGGGCGGACATGACCCAAAATCACACGCTTATTCGCAAGCAGAACGTGACGGGCGGTGACACAGAAGCGCTGGACGATTTCTTGGTCGTTGATGAATGGGATGGAATTCTGTGGTCGAGCGATTCTCTGAATTACACCCTTGACAGTGTTTTCGTCAACCTCGGCTCTCACACTTGCGAATGTGGCACTACAGATGTAGTGGAGGCTTCAGAGTTGGAACAAATCGAACTGTACCCCAACCCTGCTTCCTCAGGGAATGTATGGGTAAGAAGCCATCAAGCCCTTCGTGAGATTCGTGTCTTCTCGCTTACAGGACAACGCGTAAGCCAACAACTCGTCATGGGAGAGAATCCGGTGCAATTATCCCTACAGCATGTACCGGAAGGCATCTATCTTCTTGAAGCAACGCTCGCCAACGGCACACGCATCACGCAGCGTGTTGTCCTGAAGTAACCCGTTTCAGTATGCGCACCCCAACGTATTGGAAGGTCCTGTCCTTCTTGCTCCTTGCTTTTGTGGGAAATGCATCCGCTCAACGCTGCGTCATTAACGGTGCCGTTGAAGATGCGTTGACCGGTGACCCGCTCATTGGCGCCTATGTGAAAGCAGGCGATGAAATCATCGCAACAGATTTTGACGGTAAGTTTTCAATTGCGGTATCCACTAGTGAAGTTAGCTTGGAAGTCTCTTACATCGGTTACTCGAGCCAAACACGGAAGGTGCTGTGTAACGGTGCGGAGGGATTTGCAAGGTTTAAGATGGAGACCCTGATCATGCAGGAGGCCGTGGTTTCCGCTGATGTGGTGATTTCACGGAAAACACCCGTAGCCTTCACCAACGTCCTACCCGCCCAAATTCAAGAAGAATTGGCGGGAAGGGATCTCCCGTTGGTTTTGAACACCACGCCCGGTGTCTATGCGACGCAACAAGGCGGTGGGGATGGTGATGCGCGTGTAACAATTCGTGGCTTTGACCAGACAAACTTGGCTGTGATGGTAGACGGTGTTCCCATGAATGACATGGAAAACGGCTGG
>Ga0181574_10000607_pt1 | contig 33343 bp, 28 predicted proteins | sample 101ome_24_FD_145600 | JGI IMG/M metagenome (GOLD analysis project Ga0181574, IMG submission 145600) | Coastal salt marsh microbial communities from the Groves Creek Marsh, Skidaway Island, Georgia - 101410AT metaG (spades assembly) | ecosystem: Environmental > Aquatic > Marine > Intertidal zone... | reverse complement strand
GTGGCAGCGGCTGAACGGGTGAAGAAGGCGCTCAAGGGACTCCATCAGTGCACGTCTTACGCTCCGGTTGAAGTGAAGGCGGAGGATGGAAAGAAAAAGTCAAAGGCGACGCAGATTTGCATCGAGTTGGCAAACTCCAGCGATGCGTTGGATATCAGCGCGCCGGGTTATCAGGCGCCAGATGCGACAGGAGCATCGCCGAAGAAGAGAAGGGCTGAGAGCGAGAGCGCAATGCCGCTGAAGAAGAAGGTGGCAGCAGCTTACGCGGCGAAGCAGCACTTCCCGCGGTCAGGAGGGGAAAAGGACAAGGCTGCGCCGTCCGCTTAGTACTAATACTAAACGCTTTAGTAACAGACGGTGTGGTGACGTAATACTGTCCACATGGGAGGAGATGTACGAGAGAAGAGTCCTTGGATGTCGAAGGATTCTCTGGTTGTAATACAAACGACAAACTCAAAAGAGTGCTCTTTCTTGCCTAAATAACAACAACGCTAAAGAATGCATTAGTTTGTGGTGACTACGGTAAAATTCTCGGGTGAGGAATACAGGAAAAGGAAAGCAAAAACAAAATGATCTAGTGTTGAGACCACTCGATAGTCTTTAGGTCGATGCCCTCTTGCACCATTTCCCAAAGCGGCGACATGTCTCGAAGCTTCTCAACTTGTCTCACTGTCGCCGCGACGGCTCGATCAACTTCAGCCTCGGTGGTGAATCGACCCAAACCATATCTAATAGACGTGTGAGACATTTCCTCGTTCACGCCGAGCGCTCTCAAGACGTAAGACGGCTCAAGAGACGCGCTCGTGCATGCGCTCCCGCTACTCACGGCGATTTCCTTTAAACCCATCAGCAGAGACTCACCCTCAACGTACGCGAAAGACATGTTGACGTTACCAAAGTAACGTGCGTGGCGGTCACCGTTCAATTGAGTGTGTTCCAACTTTGACTCGATGCCATCGATAAGTCGATGCGCCAACTTTGTGACGTGGGCCTCGTCGCTCTTCATCTCCTCCTTGGCGATTCGAGCTGCTTCACCGAGACCGACAATCAACGGCGTTGGGAGCGTGCCCGAACGCAAACCGCGTTCTTGTCCCCCACCATTAATGATTGGCTCGAGGCGCACCCGCGGGCGACGACGCACATACAGGGCGCCGATACCCTTTGGACCGTAAAACTTGTGCGCGCTGATGGACATCAGGTCAATCTTCATCTCGTTGACGTCGATGGGCACCTTCCCGACCGCCTGAGCGGCATCCGTGTGGAAGAAAATCTTGCGAGATCGGCAGAGCTCACCAATCTCCTTCACCGGTTGAATGACACCAATCTCATTGTTGACAGCCATAACGGAGACGATGCACGTGTCTTCGCGCATGGCGGCTTCCAGTTGCTTCAAGTCCACCAAACCGTTCTCTTGCACCGGAAGGTACGTCACCTCGAACCCTTCCCTTTCGAGCTGTCTGCATGAGTCCAAAACGCACTTGTGCTCCGTCGTCGTCGTGATGATGTGCTTCTTTTTATCCCCGTAAAAGTGCGCCACCCCCTTCAACGAAGCGTTGTTAGACTCTGTCGCCCCGCTCGTAAACACAATCTCCTTCGCATCCGCCCCGATGAGCGCTGCGAGCTCCTCCCTCGCCTTTTCGATCGCATCCTCCGTCTCCCATCCGTACATGTGCGTTCTCGAGTGCGGGTTCCCGTACTGCTCGGTGAGAAACGGCAACATGGCGTCCAGCACCCTCGGATCCAGAGGCGTCGTCGCCTGCATATCCAAGTACATCGGTCGTCCCCGCAGCGTCACCCCTTTCATCTCAAACTCCGGTTCGAGCATTCCCTTTCCCATCATCGCCGCCGACGCCGCCGACGACGCCGACGACGCCTTGGTCGCCGACGTCGCCCACCGTCGTCTGACACCACAGGGAGCCTCACCGCACGCACGAGACGACGCGGTCACCGCGACGTTCGACACGGACACGGCCGCCGAAGCCGCCGAAGCCGCCGAAGCCGTCGGCGCGCTCGCAGCGCTCCATCCGACGCTCCACCCGCGTCGTCCGCACGTTTCCAATCCTCTTCGCATCCTCGCCGTCGCCTTTTCGGGCGAGGACGATTCCCTCGGTTCGTCCCTCGAAGTCCTTCGAGAATCGTCGAGAAATTTCTGGAAACTTCTAAACGCATCTATCCCGCGTTTTTACGCGTATTGTACGACTAGGATACTTTTTTCGTTTTATGACTGGTTTTGACGAGTCATGTATCAAAACATACCCATGGGAGTCGAGTGAAAAACAAAAGGTGCCCACGGTGCCGTTTCGTGTCCTCGAGAGGTTGAAGATGCGCGCGAGAGACGAGGTCGTCGTCATTATTCGACGCAAAACACACACGACAAGGACGCGCTTCGTCTCGAGAGAGCCGAGGTACACTTTCACACATAAAACGGAGAGAGAGTTCGAGCCAGACTCGACGATCGACACAAACAAAACACAAAACACAAAACACAAAGACATGATGCACATGATGATGATGCCGGGCCGACACCACCCGATCGACGCGCTGTTTGAGGACGTCTTCGGTGGTTTCCCGACGATGCATGAGTATGGCGGAACGCAAAGGTGCGGAAGGACGATGCGCGCGCGATCGGCGACCGCCGCGCGAAGACTCCTGCGGGACGTCAAGGTTGAGGAGACGTCTCGCGGGTACTTGGTCACGGCGTACGTTCCGGGGGCGAGCGCGCGCGACGTCGAGTGCTCTGTGGATATCGACGCCAAAGGACACGCGAAGCTCCGACTGAGCGTGGGAGAAGAAGATACGAGTGTGGGATTACCGAATAAGTACGTGGACGTGAGCGTGGCGCCCAAGGCGTCGTGCATCGATGGGGTGTTGCGCGTCGCCGTGCTCAAAAAGGCGACTCGGGCGCTCGAGGTGCCCATTCGCAACGGAGCGGACGAAGAAGACGCCATGGATACCGAAGACGCCGATGGGATGATTTCTCTCAGCGTTCCCGGTTTCGGTGTCCAAGATATCTCCGTCGTTTTGCACAAACCAGAGGACAGCTTGACCGTCACCGGTGATTCCAAGACGTTTGGCAAATTTTCAAAGACTTTTAAGAACTTGCCGAATGGCGTCGAGCTCGAGCACTTGTCCGCTTCGGTGGCGCACGGCATTCTCACCATCCGTATGGATGATCCGAACGCGATTGAGGAAAGAGACATCGTCGTCACGAACCTGGCGTTGAACATCGACCAAGAGACCCAGATGGTTCTCATTCGTCGTTCCGTTCCCGGTGTTTCTTCCGCCGACGTCTCGTGCAAGCTCAACGCCGATCGAACGGTGCGCGTGGACGTCTCCACCTCCAACACTCGCGCGACGCTTTCCACCTCTGTTCCGAGAGAGGCTGATCTTTCGAGCATTCAAGCATCTTGCGTTGATGGTATCCTCACAGTCACCACGACTCGCGATGCGTCCGCGAACCAATCGCGCGAGACTCGAATCGTCGTGTCTGGCGACAGTCCCGCGGCGCTCGGGCAGCTCGAGGAGCCATCCAGTGCTGCATTGCCCGAGGCGGATGTCAAAGACGCAGCGGACGCTGAAGATTTCGACGGTAAAGTCGAAGACGTGCGAGACGCGTGAGGAGTACTATTATTTAGAAGAAAACAGCCCGCCGCGTAGGCATGTAACGACAAGCATTTAAAACATTAAACGTTAAACGCGGCGTCAACAGTTCGCATTCACGCTTGGAAGCACTCGTCATCCAGTCACTTTCATCTTGTCCCCTCGTGACCGCGCCATACCGCCACGCGCGTCCCCGTCAGAGACGATGGTGACTCGTGGGATGGTGACGCGAACGCACGCGTCAATGCACGCGCGATGCGAAGCCCGAGTGGGACGTGTCGCGCGCGGGTACGCGTTGACGCGTCGGGGTCGACGCGGTGCTGTAGCCCGAGCCGCGGTGCCGTGGCTTTCTTTCGCACGTGAAGAGCGCGCCGCGGCGGAGCGTCGAGGACGGAGAGAACGCGTAGGGGCTCGCGGCACCAGTGGTGATTCGAATGAGAAGATGGTTACGGACGAGACGATGCCCGTCAAGGTGGTGGCTGCGGAGGAGGGCGGTTCCTCCGAGCTCACGAGCGCCGTCGTGAAAAACTTTGTGTTCCCGGCGTTGGCTGGTGGGCTCTTTGGTTGGGACATTGGAATATCGTCTGGGGCGTTGGAAAACATCACGACGAGCGCAGCGAACGGAGGCGATGGGTTCGCGCTGAGTAGCATTGAATCTGGGCAGTTTGTTAGCGCTTCGTTATTGGGAGCTCTTGTATCGAGCGCGGCGGCTGGTTTGGCTGTGGGCGATAAGCTCGGGTCGAGAAAAGAGCTCGTGCTAGCGGCGGGGCTGTACTGTATTGGTAGCGTCTCTGCGAGCGCTGCGACGAGTTTTGAGCTTCTCGTCGCGGCTAAATTTATGTATGGCTTGGGCATCGGTTTTGCCATGCATAGCGCGCCGGTGTACATTTCAGAGACGGCGCCAAGCTCTTTGCGTGGAGGCTTGGTGTCGCTCAAGGAAGGGTTCATCGTTGGGGGTATTCTTTTAGGTTATTTAGCGAGCGAGGGTATCATCACCGCAGACGGTGGCTGGCGGCAACTGTTAACTGAATCGTTGCCCGTCATCGGCGTGTTGCTTCTGGGCTCGCTATGGTTACCAGACTCCCCTCGATGGATCGCTTCGTCGGGTGAGGATAACGCATCTACGCGCGCCGACGCGCGCGACGCGTTGTTTAGGATTAGAGATGCGAAGACAGACGCCGAGGTGGTCAGAGTCGAAGAAGAGCTGAACGACATCTTTTCTGCCACGGCGAAGAATGCGGTGACACAGGAGAGTCTCTTTGATAAGAAGTATTTGAAACCACTGTACATTGGGATCTCTGTCGTCTTGTTTCAGCAATTCACGGGTCAGCCGAGCGTGCTTTACTATGCTACGCAGACTTTCGAAGCTGCGGGGTGGAGCGTTGAGGATGCGGCAAACGTTTCCGTCATTCTCGGTCTCTGGAAGCTCTTCATGACTGGCGTGGCTGTGTACAAAGTGGATAGCTTGGGTCGACGTCCGCTGCTTCTCGGTGGTATTGGTGTCATTACATCGTGTCTGTTTGCTTTGGCCGCTCTGAACTCCCCAGGAGAAACTCAGACTGTTGCGCAAGCGCAGGCGTCCGTAGCCGCCATTTTCCTCTATGTTGGCGCGTACCAACTTAGCTTTGGCCCAATCGCGTGGCTTCTCGTCGGCGAAGTCTTTCCTTCTAAAGTGCGTTCCACAGCCGTTGGTTTGGCCACGCTCAGCAATTTCGGGAGCAACTTTCTCGTCTCTCTATTCCTTCCCACTGTTCAAGAAACAGTTGGTCTTCGAGGAACGTATCTGGGATTTGCGTCCGTGGGGGTTCTGGCTATGCTATCCGTGTACTTCACCGTGATTGAAACGCGTGGTAAAACCTTGGAAGAGATTGAAGCTGAACTCACCAAGTAAAATAGTCTCTCTCACCGGCAGCATTACATTAGTGCTCTTGTAACATAAGCGCGGCTACTTTCTTCCTCCAGAACGCGACTCTCTCTGCGTAAAAGGATGCGCACCTCAGCTGTGAGAAGATTGTCGACCGCGTGCGCCAAAATCGTCGTGCGCGATAGTGGGCGATTCGAAAACATCGCTCACGCGCTCCCGTCGCGCTACGCGCGCGCGTACGGGCAGCTCTCGGACCCGAACACGTTCGAGTTGTTACAAGGACCTGAAGGCAGAGTTATCATAGACAAGTACGACTACGACGATTCCTGCGCGACGATGTCACGAGGACTGACCTTTGACGCCGCGTTTCTGTTTTCTCTTTCGCAGCTATAACGAACAGGGTTTCGCTATCCAAGGCACAATCTGCGTCGGGAGCGTCTTCATCCACGACAAGCTTCACGCCGCCTGGTCGCCGCGAAAAGTCAAAGACATCACGCCGGAAAGCTTGGCTGCGCTCGAGCTTCTGGAACCGAAACCGGATCTTGTGGTCATAGGGACTGGTAAACAGATAGTATCTCTGAGCGAAGACGTGGAGCGTTACTTGAGAGAGATTGACGTCAAAGTTGAGACGGGCGATACGGCAAACGCAGCAAGCACCTTCAATGTGCTCGTGGAGGAAGGACGGTGCGTCGCGGGCGCTCTTCTCCCGGTAGGCAGCAGTTAGATGTGTAGCATAGCACGAGGCCCGCGGCACGCTCGTGGGTCTCTACGTAGGAAGACAATTGTAAATAGCACAGGAACAGCAAAGCGTCGATTAGTTACAAGCCACAAGGGCGCTACTAGTACACGGAAACTTAGACATCCTGACGATTGCGGCTGCAGAGAAGAAACAGAAAAACGTCGCGTGAGATTGGTCGTCAGTCTCAGTTCGGCGGAATCGTTCAGAATCATTACGTTTCGAGGCGATTTGTGCATAGAAAAATGTGGCCCGCAGGCACACCGCGACAACCGAGTTGATTCGTCGTCGACACGGTGTTTTAACGGGAAAGGCTCCGAAGTGTTTCTCAGAGGTGTCCTAAAAGTCCATCTTTAATGTAGCGAGGTTGAAAAACCGCCCACGACCATGTACACGCCGAGGCGGGGGTAAACTCGCAAGTTGAAAATGGCGGCTGCGAACCGCCGAGTCAAAAACTAGAGACGCCGCACCTCTCTACACACTACACAGAACCCCATTCGTCGCCGCTCGCGCGAATCGCCTCATGCAGTGTCTTGCGTCGTCATCGTTTGACAATCGCGCGCGTCGGTGATATCACGCCAGCGCGCGTTGTGGCGTTGAGGAATGGTTGCAAAAACCTGACTGTTCTGCACGACGGGCGACGTTTAATGAAAGATAAACACTACATCAAATCTATACTCAATCACCCGAGCGCAGCCTCCTCGTTTGCGATCATTTCTTCTCTAGTTTGCTCGCTTTTGCGCCTCTTTGCGTCTCTCCCAGCCTTCTTGCTGTCGCCGTCGCCATCCGTCGCCGAAGCCTTGCCAACGTGTTTCGCGCGCCAGAGCTTGAGCTTCTTATCAATCTCCTTCACCACGGCTTCCTCGGGAGCGACTCCGCGCTCGAAATATGGATCTATTTCATCTAATACTTTCTTGAGTGAAGAATCCTTATTCTCCGAAGGCGTATCGCGCTCTCCGATCGATTCGCAGTACTCGACCAAAACGGGAACCTTTTCCTCGCGAGCGGCTCTACGCAATGCACAGAGCGCAATCTGACCCGGAGGACGAACCAGAGGCACATCCGTGAGCATGAGCGCATCTATTCCATCGAGCGCTTTTTGTCTACACGCGATGAGTTCCTTTGATGACACTGCACACGATCCATCTTCGATATCTCTGAGGAAACCATCCAGCGGTCGAACCGCGCTGTAACATACCAACTGAAATCGCAACCCGGCCAAAAAGGGAACCTCCGCCGCGAGCACTCGAGCGGGATCTTCTCTCACCCCTTTACAAAACTCGTCCGCGCTTATGTAACTCTCTTCCACTTTACACGCGACGTAAATGCTCGTCAGCATCATAATCTTCAAACTGTACGCGCCCGCGCCCGCGCGCAGAATGAACCTCTTAAACAACATGACCGCCGTGCTCTTCACCTTGCGCGGAAGCGCGAACGCGGCGCATATGGACTGTATCTTATGTTCGTGATACCGTAGTATCTCGTCCTCCTCCTCTAGCGTAAGCGCGTCCTTCTCAATCTCAGCCTCGCTCGTCGACGCTGTCGTTTGTCCAACCACGACTGTCGCTTTCAACGCGTTCGCCAGCGCCTCTTTTCGCGTTTCGGCGCGCGCCGCGGCGACCGCGGCGTGCGAATCGTACACCCAGTGCGTTCTCTGCGTCGAAGTCGGGTAGTTGGACATTGCGTCGCGCGAGACGTGGAGTGCCGGCGCTGCTGTTGTGACTGTTCGTGAAAACATAAATCATTTTTAACACGTGGTGCCTCAGAAACGAACGCTCAACGATATGTCGACGACGGTCGTTCGAGCGGCTCGAAGTCGATTCGCGTCGACGTCATCGGCGTCTTCTTCGACGTCGTCCAACGAGACGCGACGACGATCGTCGCGGATTCGTCAGAGTTTGATGACGCGCGCTTCGACGTCATCAAACTCTGCTGGAGAGACTTCTGAGGGCGCGTTCAACGCCTCAGCGATCGCGCTCGGCATTCCGACGCTCGCGACGCTCGCGTACCCGACGTTTTTCGTCAAAAACGGCCTCGGTTTGGACGTCGCAACGCCGCTGTTCGGGGAGAAGTTTGAGACGATTGAGAGCGTGCAGCACTTCTCAAACGCGTTTGGAACCGACGCGTTCGCGCTCGTCGCGTTGGCGTCATTATACACGCTCGGTGACGCGGCGAAGAACGATAGGTTGAAGTCTGAGACGTACCAGAGGTTGGCGCTGTCGATGGTTTTGTTTACTGGGTCGTTCGTTTTGGCGTTTTGGGGGGCATACGCGCGCGCAAAGGCAACAGGTGACGTCGGACCTTCGGTTGCGGCGTGCGCCACATTGACGCTGGCGTTCGCCCCGGCGTTCGCAACGAGCGTCGGGGCGATCAGAGAGTTTGGTCCGGGTCACGACGAGACTTGGGCGAGAGTGGGTGAGGATTTTGAGGCGGCAAAACGCCTCGGAGATCGAAGCGAAAAGGGTGGTTATCTCGAACTTTTTTACAAAGTGTCGTTTTGGACCTCAATGGTTGTCGGTGGCTCCTTCGCCTTCTCCCCGCTTTCCCCGCTCGCCATCGTCAACGAAACCGCACCATCGAGTCAGCTCATCCAGCGCGCGTTCGGTCTCGCCACCGTCTTTCTCCTCGCTCCGACGCAATTCGTTCTCATCGACGCCAGTCGCCGAGGCCGGCTCGGCGGCGGCACGTTTAAGAAGTTAAACCTCTCCATCGCCGCCTCCATCGGCCTCATCGACTGGATGACCGTGTACACTTTCGGTGAGACCGCCAAGCTCAACCCGACGCTCGAGCAAATGGCCACCGCCAGCGGTGGGACGTACAACTACGTCGGCGCGCTCGCCGTCAGCGCAACCATTCTCGCCTGCTATCTCTACCAAGGCATCTTTGCCAAAAAGTAACTGCCGGGCGGTCGCCCGCGATTCATTCGAATCATTGCTTTTCGTTCCTTGACGAGTACGACTATTGTTATTAATTTTATTCCTTCATTCTTCACCCTCGTCGCATCCATCGATCGCGCTCTCCTTTTTCAAACACGAAACCAACCAACACACCAACCAGTTGGGCTCGGCGAGCATTTTGGAACGTTTCGCCCGAAGAGTGGATTTGGATTTGATCGCCCCTCACAAGCGCACGCGACGCGACGCGAACGAAACCATCATGTCGTCGAATCGCGGACGCGTCATCGCCGGTCGGTTTCTCGCGCGATGGGCGTCCGAACTCTCGACGTCGACGATGACCGTCACGGCGACGACCGGACGACGGTGTCGACCAACGTGCATTAATCCTCACTCAAAGTCACAAACGGTTTCGTCAGTGTCCGCGATTCGTGGAATAACGACGCGACGCGTGACGCCCGGAATCGCGAGTGGGACGATTGGAACGACGACCCGTGGGAAATCTGCGGCGGCGGCGGCGGCGGCGCCGAACGTGACGGCGCCGAAACCGACGCCGGTGCGAGAGATGCGCGATGACTTTTTGAACGCGGCGAGCGCTTCGTATTTGGAAGCGATGGAGGACGAGTACAGGGCGGATCCGAATAGCGTCCCGGAATCGTGGGCGGCGTTGTTGAGACAACTTGGTGAGTCTTCTTTTTCTCGTTCGTTTATGTGTGCGTGATTCGAGTGGAGTCGAGTTGGGTGTTCGATGGGTAGTTTTGAGTTTGGTCAATTGAGTTCGGAAACGAGCGAGAGGGCACGCGATAATTGAGCGAAATCGCGATTCGGGGGTGGATCGAGACTGACCATTGGGTTTTATTTTTCGTTTGCGGGGATTAGATGCGGGAATTAGTGGAGCGGAAATCTCGGAAATGCACAGTGCCGTGTCCGCGGGGACGGCGCCGGTGGCGGTTGGGCGTCCGTTGGACGCGCAGACGATTCAAGAGTCAATGCGTTTGATGATGTTGATTCGCTCGTTTCAATTGAGCGGACATTCCATCGCTAACCTCGATCCGTTAAACATGGAAGTGCGCGAGGTACCGATTACCCTCGATCCGAGTCTGTATGGGTTCACGGAAGACGACATGGATCGCGAATTTTTCATCGGTACCTGGAAAATGAAGGGTTTCTTGAGCGAGGATCGTCCCGTGCAGACGCTGCGTCAGATTCTTACGAGACTCAAAGAAACGTATTGCGGAACGGTGGGTTACGAGTACATGCACATCCAAGATCGCGAACAGTGTAACTGGCTTCGGGAGAGGATTGAAACTGAGCGAAAGAAGCAGTATTCGCCGGATCGTAAGAAGATTATTCTCGACCGTCTCGCTTGGGGCGAGTTGTTTGAAAATTTTCTTTCAAACAAGTATAGCGCTGCAAAGCGCTTCGGCTTGGAGGGTTGTGAGAGCTTAGTTCCTGGATTCAAAGAAGCTATAGATAAGGCTGCGGAAATGGGAATCGAGGCTATCACCATCGGTATGCCTCATAGAGGCCGTTTGAACGTTCTCGCCAACGTCGTGCGCAAGCCGCTTCAGACGATTTTCAATGAATTTAAAGGCGGACCAAAGCTCAAGGAAGAACTCGGCAACGCCGACTCTTCGTATACGGGATCGGGAGATGTCAAGTATCACCTTGGTACTTCTTTCGATCGTCCGACGCTTCGTGGTGGCCAGATTCATCTTTCTCTCGTGGCGAATCCATCCCATCTCGAGGCGGTGAATACCGTGGTGACGGGCAAGACTCGCGCGAAGCAATTTTACAACAAGGATCCGAACGGGGACAAGTCTATGGCCGTATTGTTGCATGGAGACGGCGCATTTAGCGGTCAAGGTATCGTCTACGAGACGCTTGATATGAGTAAGTTGCCCGAGTACACGGTTGGCGGTACTTTACACATTGTGGTGAACAACCAAGTCGCTTTTACGACGGATCCAAAGTACTCGAGATCGAGCGCTTATTGCACCGACGTCGCAAAGGGTATGGAAGTGCCAGTGTTTCACGTCAACGGGGACGATGTAGAAGCCGTCGCCTGGGTCATGGAACTCGCTACTGAATGGAGAATGAAGTGGAAGACGGACGCCGTTGTTGACATTGTGTGCTACCGTAAATATGGCCACAATGAAATTGATGAGCCAATGTTTACTCAACCCAAGATGTACAAGGTCATCAAGCAGCACCCAAGCGCACTGACCCAGTACAGTCAAAAGCTTGTGAACGAAGGTGTCATCACGCCCGACGAGTATACTAAGATGAAGGACAGAATCGTTTCAAAGATGGAAGAGGAGTTTGAAGCGGCAAAGACGTACGTTCCGAAACAACGCGACTGGCTCGCATCTCACTGGCAGGGTTTTAAGAGTCCAGATCAACTGTCCCGTATTCGTGATACCGGTCTGCCCATCGAGCACTTGAAGAACTTGGGTAACCTAATCACGACGATTCCAGCTGGATTTACCCCTCACCGAGTTGTGAAGCGAGTTTATGAAAACCGTCGACAGATGATTGAAACTGGCCAAGGTATCGACTGGGCCATGGGAGAAGCTCTCGCATTTGCCTCTCTTTTGGACGAAGGTAACCACGTCAGATTGTCGGGTCAAGACGTCGAGCGTGGCACTTTCTCCCATCGTCATGCTTTGATTCACGATCAAATCTCTGGTGAGAGATTCGTTCCACTTAGAAACGTCTACAGTGGTAACCTTGGAAGAGGCGAAAAGTTCTTCACGGTGAGCAACTCCTCGCTTTCAGAGTATGGTGTTCTCGGGTTTGAGTTGGGATACTCTTTGGAACATCCCAACTGTTTGATTCTCTGGGAGGCTCAGTTTGGTGATTTTGCCAACACGGCCCAAGTTATCATCGATCAGTTTATCAGCAGCGGTGAAGCAAAATGGTTGCGCCAAAGCGGTTTGACGCTCTTGCTGCCTCATGGCTACGATGGTCAAGGACCTGAGCACAGTAGCGCCCGCCTCGAACGTTTCCTGCAAATGACGGATGAGAATCCGATGGAAATCCCGTGCATGGATGCCGACCGGCGAACGCAACTGCAAGAAGCCAACTGGCAAATTTGCAACGTGACGACTCCAGCCAACTACTTCCACATGCTCAGAAGACAAGTCCACCGAGAGTTTCGTAAGCCACTCGTGGTGATGAGTCCAAAGAACCTCTTGCGCCATCCGAAAGCGGTGTCCAGCCTCGATGAGTTTGACAACAGCGATGCGAATGACTCTTTGCAAGGTATCCGCTTCAAGCGTCTCATCATGGACAAGACGTCAACCTCTCGAGCAATGGAGCCTCCCGTCGAGCCGGACGTTGAGCGCGTCGTTTTCTGCTCCGGTAAGGTGTACTACGATCTCGACGACGAGCGCGAAGAGGCCAAAAACACCGACAAGGTGAAGATTATCCGCGTCGAGCAGCTCGCGCCGTTTCCTTGGGATCTCGTCCAACGCGAGCTCAGGCGTTACCCCAACGCCAACGTCGTGTGGTGCCAGGAAGAACCAATGAACATGGGTGCCTGGTGGCACATTCAACCGAGAATGGCCACCATGTTCAAGCACCTCGAACGTCCGGGCGAAATCAAATACGTCGGTCGTCGACCGGCTGCCTCCCCAGCCACCGGTTACTCTCAAATACACGCCGAAGAGCAAGCCGCCATTTGCGCCGAGGCCATTCGCTGAGTCCTCTCACCGCACGCACAACTACGCGTATTCATTTAACGACGTTCGCGTCTGTACAATTAACGTCCACACTGTACTACGTAGATTTTAAACCGAAACATCATCAATGAAATCAAAACAAACAAACAAACAAACAAACAAACAAACAAATGCTCTCATCTCCCAAAAAAGCCTCTCATCCCAACCTGGCAGAACGCAACCCTCAAAACTTTGTCCCTGGTGAAACGAAGGTTCATGAACCGCCAAATGTAAAAGATGACGTTGCCTGCCTTCTTCTAAGATTCTAGAAGACGAGCGCGACGACGCCAAGGCAAGACGTCACACGCCGCCGCGCGACGAGACGTCGAAGAGAACGCGGAGAAGGAAATCATGTCGTCCGTGTGCTCTCGCGTGCTGGACGTCCGCGCGTCTCGCGCGGTGAGCGAAACGAAGAGAACGACGACGACGTCGAGAGGAGGGGCGGCGTTGAGGAGTGCTAGACGAACGGCGCGGGTAACGACGTCGACGCGGGCGCGCAAGGCGGTGATGGTGGGCGCCGGTGCGATTGAGGGGCTCGGTGAACTCGCCGATCGTGCGCAAGCGATGACGGCAAACGTACACGCGACGTTGGTGACGTCCCCGCTCTTTGAGCTGGCGGACGCTGCCATTGACACGAGCGACGCGGAGGCTATGAAGGCGGCGGGTTTACAGAAGGGTGGTTGGCTTGGGCCGATCACGGATGGATTAGAAGCGGCGTTGGAAGGGATCGATAGCGTGCTCGATGGACGCGTTCCGTTCTCCTACGGTTACTCTATCATCGCTTTGACGGTGCTCGTCAAGCTGGCGACGTTCCCTCTCTCAAAGAAGCAGGTTGAGAGCTCCATGCAGATGCAAGCCATGCAACCGCGCATCAAGGAGCTTCAAGCCATGTACGCTGCGGATCCGGAACGCTTGCAAATGGAACAAGCTAGGCTTTACAAGGAGGCGAACTTCAACCCATTGGCGGGTTGCTTGCCCGTCTTTGCGACTCTTCCAGTCTTCATTGGTTTGTATCGCGCGTTAAGTAATGCCGCGACTGAGGGTCTCCTTGATGATGGATTCTACTGGATTCCGTCGCTCGGTGGCCCGACGACGATCGCCATGCGCAACGCTGGTAACGGCTTTGCGTGGTTGTACCCGTTCGTCGACGGTCACCCACCGATTGGATGGCATGATACCGCGTGCTATTTGGTCCTTCCGGTGTTGCTTGTTGTCTCCCAGTATGTGTCGCAGCAGATCATTAGCCCCCAGCCGAAGACCGACGATCCGGCCCAACAACAGAGCCAAGCCATCTTGAAGTTTTTGCCCCTCATGATCGGTTTCTTCTCCTTGAATGTGCCGGCCGGCCTGACCCTTTACTGGTTCGCCAACAACATCATCACCACTGCGCAAACGTTGATCCTTAGAAAGATCACTCCGGCGCCGGAGGCCCCGAAGGCTTCGGCGAGTACTGCGCAAACAGGAGCGCAACCTGTTCGAGTCGAGTACGTTCCAAAGTCTAAGAGACGCAGCGGTGCGGAGATGCCGGTGCGCAAGCCGCCGCCAAAGGTTGAGGAAGTGAGCGACGTCGTTGCGGCTGAGTTTGCTGATTTTGACGATGGTCCGGCTAATGTTGTTGAAGTTGTCGAACCTGAGGTTCTTGACGTCCCGAACTCTGCTCCGCCGAAGACGACGGGCACATCAAGCCAGACGCCGAACAACCGTAAATCTAGGAGGCGCCGCGGATCGCGTTAAAGTATGTACGAAGAGTTCGCGACGACTGAATAATCGATGCAATATAACACGTAATTTTTTACAAACATGATTTACAGAACCCGGCTATATCTTCTTCATCGTAATTGCTCCGATCAAAATTCGTGACCGCCTTAGTACTCCCTCGAAAATGGATAGCCGCCATGTCATACGCTTCCGCGGCTTCGCGTTCGGTTGGGAAAGTACCGAGATAAAGATACTTGTTGCCCATTACACGACCGATGCGTGCTTCCCATTTTCCTTTACCGTCTTTATGACTCGTGACGCCTCTGAAGGCGCTTTTCCCACGACTAAATCCTGAACTGCCACGACGCAGTTCGGCAACCCATGATTCGCGACTGTACTCGTACATCACTTTCATCTCGGGTTTGTAGTTATCAATCGCAAAATTCAACGACGATCGTGGTCCAAAGTAACGCAGCGACGCCAAATCGTAAGCTCGCGCCGCCGACTCTTCGTGATTGTACCCTCCCAGATAAACTTGTCGTCCTCGTCGACGAGAGTTTGATTTGGTGCCAAGTTGCTTTTTGCGAACATACGTCGCGTCCCAGAGATGCGCTTCCCATTTTGAAGTTATCTTATGTCTTGTGACTCCTTTCCATTTGCTTGTCCTCGAATTAGCTTTTGATTTACCTCCGTTTACTTTCATCGTCGCGAGGCTGGTATCTTTGTCCTTTGCCGTTCGATGTTGGTTGACGACTGCCACCTCATCGGGGGGTGCCAAATCTAAACCGTCCTTCATGTCGAATATTTCCATTGCCATCATTGACATCGCATCATCCATATCGAACGCGGCGCCATGGTCCGAGAAATCGAGGAATGGTTCGAGTTCAAATGTGTCGAGTAACTCGCTCTCGTCCTCTTCCCAGCAGAGGTCGAAAGCGTGTCCGAGCTGTGTAGCGTCCATGTATTATGGATCGAATATCTCGCCGTGGGCGCACTGTGGACATAAATATGAGCAAGAATTCCTTCGAGCTGTCGTCCGCGCCGGAATGTATGGGCGCAGGACCGTTTTTTGCATCGAAAAAACGCCTTTTGTAGGTGACATTTTGTTGATTTTTCGTCGTATTACATGTCAGCAAAAAAAGATGTGAGAGCTTTCTTCTTACTGTCTTCCTTCACTTTGGAAGGATCTGTCTTCTTCTTACCTTTTGCTTTCCGCTTCTTCGATTTACCTCTATCGTCGCTATCTGAGTCGTCACTATCGCCCCCGACGTCCATATCCTCCGGATCTTCCCACGCGCCTTCTTCAGTCAACCAGTCCACCTTCCACAGCTTGACAGACTTATCGTGAGACGATGACGCCAGCATGTTCTTGTCAAAGCTCATCGTCAATCGTTCGATAGGCATATCGCTATGTTCTCCAACCAGACCAAGAATTTTATTCGGAAAGATGGAAATGACGCGAATGAGCCCGTCGCTCGAGCCAGTGACGCACATGTCTTCCGTCACCTTGGCGATCGCATCGACGCTCTGCGGATGGCCAGGATAGCGGTCAGAAATATCCTCCCATTTGCCATAGGAGAAAATGTCTAAAATACCTTCTTGCGAACCAGACACGACTTTTCTGCCATTCTTCATGATTTCAACACTGAGAAGCTCGTCCTCCAAGTTATCGCATTGTCCCACCATCTTGTTCGACGTGAGATTCAGGCAACCGAGCGTGCCATCTCCACTCGATATCACTATTTCATTCACGTCCTCGCCTGCGTACTTCATGTCGCTCACGAAATCGACGAACGGTTTGTGTTCTCCGCACGCGCTCCTCGCGCGCGTATCCCAAATTTTGATGACGCCGTCGTCGTCGCCCGTGGCAATCAAATTGTCTTTCAACGTAATCAGTCTGTTCACCGGAGCAGTGTGCGCATTCTCAAGTCGCGCGACGGCTGTTCCAGTGGCCACATCGGTGGCGACTACAGCCATATCAGCTCCTCCGCTGAGCAACGTGCGACCACCGTCGATGTACGCCAAAGTTCTACAAGTCTCGCCCTTCTTATGCACGCCGCGAAGCGTGTCGAGCTTCGTGCAAGAGTTCTCCGTGTGTGTCCACTGTTCGATATCCCCGTTGATCAACCCCACGGCGAAGACGTGCGTCGCGGGTGCGAACGCAACATCAAAGGGCTGTTCCGAGCATTCCGCTCGACAGGCTTCTCCACCGTCAACGTCCATCGCGCCGCGTCGTCGTCGTCGTCGTCGTTGTCGTAGACTCCGTTGACGCTCCAGTCAAGCGTGCAATCGCGTCGAGCGCTTTAAACCCACCCGTCGATTCCTTCACACTTCTCCCCGCGAGTGAGTCGCGACGACTCGGCAAGTCTCAGTGTGCCGCCGCCGCCGCCGGGTGGAGGCGGTCACCTCTCGCACCCTCACAGTGGACCACGCGGTAAAGAACGAGGCTCGCCGGCAACCGGTGCTCACGCGAGAAGACGTCATTAGTGGATGGTGTCAGGCTTTTAGAGGTGCGTCCCGTGGTCGATGCGACGCGCGCGAAGAAACATGCGAGGCAGAGCCAATGATTGCATGATATCAGCTACTAGAACAGAATATGCGACTCGTTTGCGTTTGATGTCAACCTGTTCGAATATGATGAGGCTCTGGGCGTTCGTTTCCTTCGTGTGGATGTTTTTTTTGCTTTCGACTCGTCGCGCGTCTTCGCGTTCGCAGGGTAGAAGTGTAACTGAACCGACTGACTTGACTCGACGACGCAGCCGAGCTGTATTCTGAGAAACTGTAGTTATGTAATTTCATAGAACCGCTACTAAAATTCTATTGTGTTCATCACAAGCACTAAGATTTAATTGCCTACATTGCGTCTAAAGCCGCCGTGGCCGCGTTCACTCGCGCTTTCCAGTTCTCATCCGTATCAGAGTCGGATTCGCTCTCAGACACCGTCGTGTCCGAGCCGACACCAGTTGCGGTGAGCACAGTCGGAGCTTTGCGAGCTCGAAGTTGCGACCAATCCTCTATCGTGGAAAAGAATGGATGGTTTCGAATCGAAGCCGAGTCTTCGAATCCTAACCGCATCTTTGGATCTCTCACCAACAACTTGTCGATGAAGTCTTTCGCAGCGGCAGAGACGTTGATGGATTCCGGATAATCATACTTGCCGCTCAGCACCGCCTCCATGGTCAAGTATTCCGTAGCACCCTTGAACGGGACCCGTCCAGTTAAAAGTTGGAACGTTACCACACCGATTGACCACAAATCTACGGATGTAGATGGATGTTCCACTTCGCCATCTAGAATTTCTGGAGCCAAGTACTCTGCTGTTCCGACAAACGACGCGCATCTTTGTTTCTCTGCTTCATTTTTCCCAACGTGCTCCGCTATCGCTACCAACGCACTCTTCGGAGACGGTTTCAAATCTAGGGCGCTTCCGAAATCGCAGAGTTTCACGTGACCAGTCTCGTCTAACAAGACGTTTTCTGGTTTAACGTCTCTGTGTATGACTCCGTGTTCGTGACAGTCTTGCACGACAGACAGGAGTTCTGAAACGTAAAAGACAACCTTTTCTTCTGACATCATCTTCCCCTCTGATCTCTGTAGCTGCCAGTAAAGATCGCCCCCCGGACACAGCTCCAGTCCCATGTAGAGGGAGTACGTATCCTGAAAAGTAAAGTGAAGTCGCACAACTCCCTCGCACTGACTCAACCTCTCTGCCAACAGCGTCCTCTCATTCGCGACGTATCGCGCTTTGTTCTCGCGCACAATCTGTCGTTTATCCATTGTTTTCAACGCGTACCGCTCGCTCGGGTTGTTGGCCAAGAAGACTTCGCGCACGTCCGAGTACGACCCTTCACCGATGGTGTCAACAGTGACGAAATCACTCGTCGTGAACGGCCGCGTAGTCCCCCGTTCGACGGTTGCGGACGTGTTCGGCCGCGTGTGATCGTCACTGCCTGACGTCTTCAGATCGGCGTCATCTTTGACCGACATTCCCACGAGACGGGTCGCGAACTGCCGTCACGTTTAACGCGACTGGTTTGACTCGTCGAGCGGTTACTTCAGTGAAGCAGCTTCACGCTTCGCGTTAATGAATGTGCACGTTAACAATACGATCTATTTTTACGACGAAAAGCAGCAAAATAGTGATGCAAATAATCCTTTTGGCGGTTCTGGCTCTTCGATGCGAGGCGCCGGAAGTTTCACGACTGTCCTGGTCTCCTTTCCACGGTGGACATCCGTGAAGTAGTCAAGTTTCGCCGGCAAGTCTACAAGTTTACCCTCCTCTTCGATCATCATCTTACCCGAGCGATCATACAGGCAAACTTCACAAATTTCCTCATCTTCCACCCAAACGAGACGTCCGGGTTGCTTTCTCGCCTTGCGCGCCGTTGGGAACGCGCGCAAAACACCAAACTCTGCCTTGGCGCTCAAAAGCAAGTCTTGCTTGCCAGTGTCGCCCCTGGACATGTCGAGCGATAGTCTCAATCTGTCTGACAGCGAACGGACATCACCCGTTTTCTCACTAAGCATTCCTCGCAGTTGCTTGAGTTCATCAGCTAATAAACGACTTAGGTCTGCAACTCTCACCACCCCAGTGCCTTCAATGTCGGCTTGCGACATCATGGAAACGATATCTGTCATGTTTGATTGGACGCCGTAATACCTCAACTTCGCTTTCAGATCCTCGTAAGTGATGATGGCGTCATCGTCTCCGTTACCAATCACTCTCGCCATCGCCTTGACAGCCTTTCTATCGAGCTCATCTTCGAGCTTTTGTCTATCGCCCATGAGTCCCTGCGCGCTTCGCGAGCGCGAGAGCCCGCGATACAACAGTTGGCCAATCGCCCCTACACTAACCATTCCTGCATTGTTAGCTAGACTAGATAGATGATCTTGGAGATCAAAACCAAGCATTCCATGAAGCGTGGCGTCGGGCGCCACCTTGCCTCTCAAAAGTTCGAGCTGCGCAACGATGACTTCCATCCCGACAGAGCCGCTCGCATCCGTATCCTGCGTCGCAAAGAAAAAGAAAACCCAGTCAGTACGCGTTTTAATAGATGTTCGAACCAGACAAAGAAATTGAAACGACGTGAACGCGAATCAGACGCATCGCACAGCGCACTCACCCACGCAGCCGCGTTCAAAACCATCGCAAACTCGCTTAACGAACACACGCCGTCGTCCTCGGCTTCGTCTACACTCTCCCCCTCGCCCGTCCCTCCCTCCTGCATCAGCTTGAGCGCCGCCATGGACGGTTTACGCGTCAACACGCTTCTAAGCATGGGTGTCGACGACGTTCCGTTCGCGTGCATCGGCGATCCATCCCCGCTCAGGCTACTTCCGTCGAACGACTCCACCGACTGTTCCCTCGGCCCCAACCCGCCTCCTTCAACCCGCCCACTCGGCGCGCTTCGCGGCAAGCTCTCCAGCCGTTCCAACTCATCGAACGACGTAAGCGTTTCCTCATCCACGACTCGTCGTTCCTCCATCGCGAATCGATCGCGCGCTTCGACTTTAGAGAATGAACGAAGCGCAAAGAGAGGGAAAAGGAAAAGACCTCTTTTCGGGTACCCTTTTGCGTGCGCGTTCGCCAAACCAAAGAGTGACAGAAACGCGGCGGTCCGTACTCCTCGGCCGAAAGACGGACGAACACCACCCGCTCGGAGCGTGCGCGCGCGATGCGCGGAAGAAGAACCCCGATCTGCGTTCGCGTTCGCTCGGTCGTCGAACACTGACGCCCGAACGAAACGAAACGAAACGAACAAGGGACTTCACCATCGGTCGACATGTGGAACGTCGTATTACTGTTTATACATACAAACAAACAAACAAAAATCACGTGTTGATCGATCGGAATCGCACGAAAAATACTCTATTCGATGTCATCAGTTTCATCTCTACTCGATTCACAATCGCGATCGCGAGTTTTCGCCTTTGGAAACGATTCAGTGATCGGTGAGTTTCGCTTTCGCAACCACCCCACGCCTTTCAAACGCGACGAGCGAGCGAGCGCTCTCCCACTGAAGGTGCACATTTTAAAGCGAAGCGAAGCGAAGCGCGCGTCGGTCGAGTCTTCTTTGGTTCGAGTGGTCGCCACAGAGCGACGGAACGGAATAGAACCGAGCGGACGTCGATCAAGGATGACGGCGGGTGATGACGCCGCGGTTCCGGTGACGGTTGGTCGAAGCGATGAGGTTGATGAAGAGGAGGAGGAAACTGTGAAGATCATCACGACGCGCAAGCGGACAGATGCTGATGCTGACTATAATCACGTTGACGGGGAAGAAGGGACGGATAAGGAGACGGAACGATTGATGAAGAGCGTGAAAGAGAGCGCGCCGACGTGGTTTGACCCGAAAGCGTTCGAAGCGAAGGATTTCGATGAGTGGAAATACGTGGAAGAGATGACGGCGTTTGTGAGCGAAGAGACGCTGGAGGAACAGCTGCGGGAACACGAGGAGGCGTTGAAGGAAGAACTGGGACGGATCGTGAATGAGAATTACGAAGAGTTTGCGTCGTTGGGGGATGATTTGAGGGATTTTGAAGAGGTACAGCGCGAGGTGTTGCCAGAGACGGCGAGCATGCGAGCGGAGATTGAAAAGAAGAGAGAGGAAATCTCGTTGGAGCTCGAACGGTTGGAAGCGAGCGTGGAGGAAAAGGAGACACAAGCGCGAGCGAGCGCGAGTAAATGTCTCGCCGAGGAGTGCACGCACACGGTGGCGAAAGTAGAACGTCTGTTGGCAGAACTGGACGTGTCTGATGATTCGATTGGGACGTCGCGCGCCGCGCGCGGGGAGACGGGCGAAGCGCTCGCGTCAGTGAGCATTGTCGCCGAAGACCGCGACGGTTTGGAAATGTTAGAGCCTGCGTTTGAGGATGAACAAGGGGCGGCGACGCAGGTGGACGAGATTCATCAAAGTCACGCGAGTAGTGATATCAACGAGCGCGCTCGCTTACTTGATCGCGTGGCGAGCGAAGTGAACCGTCTCAAGTTTTTCCAAAAACAAGGCAAAGATGTCTCTGCCATTCGAGATTTGTCGGATCGCATGGAATACTGCGAGCTCAAACTCACGAGTCTCGCACAGAATGCGCTGATTGAGGGCTTGGAAAAGGATAGCGTAAATATTATCAGCCATTGTTTACACGGGTGCAGCGCAATAGGGAAATTTGACGTCGTGGAGAATGCCATTCGTAGCGTCTTGGTGTGCCCGGCGGTGGAAAAGGTGCTCGAATCGTTGAACGATGAAGATTTCTCTCAAGTCTTGCCCAAGTTAGGAGAAGCTGCGCTCGAGTCGTGCGCCAGGGTTTTAGCTCTCACGCGTCAATCAGAGAACGATTTGATGTCTCACGATTTCCTCGCGGGCACTGTCCTCGCTGAAGTTGACTCTCAACTGAGCAAGGCGTTTCAAAATTCCTACTCGCCGGGCATCCCAAAGGTGTTCATCCGAAATTACAAGGCTGCTATGGAATTTATCAACAGATTGGAAGCAACAATTCCCACGGCTCCGGCAGTACTGCACTTTAGAGCCTCGAAACACCTGGAGACTTACAACAAGAGATGGAATTTGATGGTGTACTTCTCCTTGCGCTTCCAGGAATACGCCGGCGATGTCGACGCAGAGCTCAGCAAGCCCGGACTGGAGACCTCGTTAGCGAGTGATGGTTTATTGTTGACGGCTACCACCCAAGCGTGGCTCGTTATGACCAAGTGCATGAGCGACGAAGTCTTCGTCGAGGCTCTCGCCGATAAGTTTGTCAGACTCTATGTGCAAGTGCTTTCGAGATACAAGACGTGGGTCAACACGGGCATCGAAGCTTTAGCATTGCAAAAGAACACCGAGAGCAATACTGAAGAAGGCAGTGGCATATCGTTGAGTGGTAATTCGTCGAGCTGGGGTGCGACTGCAGGCGGTGACGAGTTGATGCTCGTGCGTCTTGACGTTGAGAATTTGTGCGATAAAGTTGGCATGCAAGGCGTAGAAATGGTTCGGGCTAGCGTTGGAAAGCTCGGCAATGACGCGGCAGATGCCGCGGTGGTGTGCGTCTCTGAAGGTGTGAATGAGTTGCGCTCAGTCGTTTCGACGCTCGATGACTTGGTTGTCAAGGTATTCGTCGAAAGATGCGTCGAGGCGCTCAAGCAGCTCAAGGGGATCACAGCCACCTTTAGAATGACAAACAAGCCGATGCCAGCTCGACACAGTCACTTTGTTCCCATGATTCTGTCGCCTTTGCAAACCTTCTTGGATAATGAACGCACAAGGTCCTTGTCCAAATCATCGAGACAAGCGATCGTCACTCAGGTCATTGAGGAAGTTTCAGAAACTTACGCGGAGATGACGACAGAGCTCGTCGCGGCTGTGAAGAAGACTGAGGCTAGTCTGAATCGATTGAAGGATAGGCAAGGTAAGACGAGCAGCGCAGGTGCTGGTGACACGGATAAGATTTGTCGCCAGTTGTATCTCGACGCCAAGGAGTACGGAGTGCAGCTGGAAAAATTTGGCATTGTCGCGCGAGAATCAAATGCGTTCAGTGCGCTTTGGGAAGCGGTGCGAGCTAGCGCGCCAGAGGAATCACCTTGATCTTTGTAATACAATTTATAGTGCTACGAGCGATGAATCTCTATGAATTTTCGGAGTGTTTTGCTCTAATTTTGTGACGCTAGTGAGCCAATCTGAGCCGACGTCAAGGGGTAGGATCCACTCAAGTTTGTTGTGCTCGCGGCGATTCTTTTCACCACGGAAAAAGCTGGCAAACTCGCTCGCCGGAAGCGTCTTCACGGTGGTTATGTCAAACCTCAAAAACCATTTGACCTCTACATTTGATGTTCTGAAGTTACCTGGACAATTGAAAGGCAGAGGCATGACGAAATCGGAGCTGTCTAGATGTTCGACTCGCTGCCTCGTCTCAATCCAAGCCTTTTGGAAAACCAGAGGTTTGCCGTTGGTTGTATTTTTCGCCATCGAGTGTATGATTTCTTCCGATTCGAGCGTGATTTTGAGCGCCTCCGCGCGGTGCCCTTCTGGTTTAGCGCATGTGAAATCGAGTATTCCCGCCACGTCCTCCCCGATCGCACACTTTGGCGCAGGTTTGCGCAGTGTGACTTTGATGAGACGGTCGTCTCCCATGCTAACAATGTACACTTTTGATTTCCTCCCCCTCCCGATCGAATTCGAGGGAGTGATGTTCAGTCCATAATTCCCAGAAGACGTCGCATACGCGTTGGGTGACTGCGGCTCGACTTCGCCCCAGTTTTTAAACGGCGTCGACACGCGAGGCGAAGAAATGCTGGCGCTCGCGAAGCGCGGCGACTCGGGCGGAATCGTATCCTCGATGTGAATCCAGGGCGCAGCCACCTTTGCGTCCGGTCGGCTCTCCTCCTCCAAATCTTCCGCCCTCTCGTACCCTTGATACTCGGCGTCCCAGCCATCCCCGCTCGTGCGCACCGTCAACGGCGCAATCACTTCCAACAACTCTCCCGAACCCGTCGTCGCCTTGACCGCCACTCGATACCAATACCGCGACCGCTCGCCCCGAAAGCTCGGTGCCAACCCGGGGGGAAGATCCAACCCAAACTTAAACGACACCGTATCGCCCGGTTCAATCGTTACCGCCCGCGCGAGCTCACCTGGCGGTGAACGCGCGACGAAACGCTCTCCTTCCCGCGTTCCAGCCGTTTCAACCGCGTTCCGCGTCGTCATCTCGAACGCCCCCTCACCGATCCATTCCACACCGTACCACTCCACGGTGACTCGCTCGAGCGTGATTGAGCTCGCCGCGATCGCAGACGCTGTCAACCGCACCCTTCCGCGCGCTTCACCACCGGCGCGGGCGATCCAACGGTGATCCTCTCGCACCACCGTGGTGGTTGTACCGAGACCGCGACCACTCTCCCGGGCCGTGCCCGACCGACCGGACGTCGACGCGAACCCACGAAGGGTCCCGCGCGAGGCGTCCCCGCCCGGGTAAGCGTCGAGGTCGATCGCTATCATGTCGTGGACGACGACGGCGACGACGAAGGTGCGTCGAGGTGTCAAGTAGTCGTCTTCTCCTCTTGCAACAAACGACAGTTCGCACCTCTGCACTAAATCAACAGTGTTCCAACCATGTTGACGATGACGATGACGACGAGTGTTGGATGGACAAAGATGCCTCGATGCCGTCACACCGCGTCGTCGTCCAAGGCGAGGAGAACGACGCCGATGGCGAGGGCGGCGGGACCAAAAACGACGACCAGTGGAAGCAAAGGAGGAGCAAAGAAGAGGCTCAACTATATCGAATACAAACCCGATCCCAACGCGCCGAAACCGTGGTACCCGATCAACGAGACGACGGGTAAACCCCCGGGATGGTTTCAGTTGCTCGTCTTTGCCGCTTCGCAGCTCTTCATCGGGGTGGTGATGCAACCGGCGGCGTTGGTGTATCAATCGTTGTTCGATCCGTTTCTGACAAAGTAAATCATCGAACCCTCGCTTCGGTGGCTCTCGCCCCGGGCGGTGTAATAGAAATTTTTAGCATTTTCGCGCAATCTTCTCTCGCGCGTGGTCGTCGTGTCCGATGCGTGCGCCCTTTTTAAACGTATCGATTTGACTAGAGCAGTTGCGCTCGAGTCCACTAAATGAGTGCTGGGCTCGCAGTCACACTGCCGAAAGGTGCGCCATTGAACGACGCGAGCGCGCCGTGTTACATCAACCATGGCGCAGGTTCGACTGGATGGTCGATCGACAGAGATGCTCCGTCGTCAGCGGATCCACCGAAACTACATCCCTCGCGCGTGCGGAAGCGCGAGGTATCAGATTGACGGAACGATCGTCGTCGCCGCCATCCACGGACCGATGCCGGTGAAACCGTGGAAGGAGGACGTGGAGAAGTGCATCGTCGAGGTGGAGCTGAACGCGGCGAATGAGATGAACCGCGAGGAGGAGCGGGCGTGCGAGGCGAGGATCCGGGGAGCGATCGAAGGGACGGTGGTGCGAAGGGAGTTTCCTCGGCTCGGTTTGCGAGTGTCTCTGCGAGTGTGCTCGGACGACGGTAATGTGGAGGCTGCGTGCGTAAATGCGGTGTGCACGGCGCTGATTGATGCTGATATACCGATGTTTGGGTTGATTTGCGCGAGCTCATGCGCGATTCTTAGCGATGGGAGAAAGGTGATCGATCCCACGAGGCGTGAGGAGGCGGAGGCTCGAGCAATTGTGCGAGCGTGCGCGCTGACGAAACATAGAGACAAGGAGGAGATAGCCATCGTAGGGTGTTCGACGGTCGGTGCGCTGACTGAAGAAGAGTATTTAGACTCCATAGCCTTCATCGTAGACGCCACGGCATCGGTGGCCAAGTTACAGAAGAAGAGTATCGCTCGGTTTGAGCTGGAAGGCAAGCGCGCCGAAGATGAGCCAGATAAAAAGAGACCACTCGTCGAGCCGGTGGAAACGGAAGGGATGGCAAATAGACCGGTCGGATAGACCAAACCTATAGTTAATTGTTAGATTCGTTTTTTTCTGTGGATGTAGTTGTAAGTGTCGTTTTACATTTATCACGCAATACTTGAGTACAGGCTTTTCACAGTCGATCTTATTGCTGAGCTTTTGCCATCGCTTCGATGTTCGCCCGTGTCACTTGTTCCAAGAAACCAGACTCGTTGAGGTAATCAACTCTAAACTTGAAGCCTGGAGGACGTTGAGAAGCAAGCACGAGGTTGCGCCATTTATCCTTCAGGTCGACACCCGATCTTTTGTTGTCTTCGCGGAAGTATGAAGCTTTAATTTGAGCCCACTGACCGAGACCGTAGAGCTTGACACCGGCAATCAAGCTTTCAGCCTCGTCCTTGGTGAATCGCTCGCGCTTCTTCTCAGTCTGGCCTTCACGCTTCTCCTTCTTAGCCTTCTTCACTGGTTCACCCGGGAAATGCATCATGGTCGGCGCGGCTGGCACCTGAGCTTCATGGTTGAGGAGAAGCACAATTTCCGCGCCGTCTCTGATACCCGCATCCTTCAAAAGCTGGTTCATGTCGCTCAGGTTTTTGTTCTTGTACTTGAGCATGATAGCCGGAGCCTTGAACACACCATCCGTGTGGTGGATCACCTCGTCACGAACGTTTTCAACCGTGGAGTCGTTCTGTGCGCGAGAGCGTCAGTCAGATTAGGGTTCACCTCGAGATTAGGGTTTACGCGTTCGCCGTCGCCGAGGGCTCGCGTGACGTACCGACATGCTAAACGTCCATTCCGACGTCGTCTGTCCCCTGTTGACCCATTTCACGACGATGGAAAACTTGTCGTCATCGGCGTCATCCTCCGGAAAGTCGTACACGTCGTCCGCCTTTCTCTTGGACGCCGCGAGCGAGCCGGTGGCTCGCTTGGCGGTAGCCTTTCCACCAGCCTGTGTACCCGCGAAAAATCCCTCTTCGTCAGTCCATCACACCTTTTTACCCCCACCTCACCGATCGTCAACCGTCAAACCCCGCGTCGCGTCCCTCGCATCCCTCGCGATCCGCGCCGAATTTCCTCCTCGCTCAAATTCCCGCCTCGTCGTCGCCCGTCTCTCTTGGAATTCAAATCGCACCTTGACGCTCGCTTTCGCCTTGGACGCGGCTGCGCATCGCACAAAACACACGCGCAACACCCCCGCGAGCGTATCGCGGTGCGCGTTTTCATCTCGTCAGTCTCTCCGTCGTTTCACGCGCGCGTCGATCCGCATCGCCACTCCTCGGACAACCAACGAACCGTCCGACGGTGCATTGGGCGTTGACGTCCACGACGTCGCGTCGTTCACATCAACCGCGTCGTCGTCGCGAGTCGTCATCGAGGTCATCATCGATCGCGATGCGCCCGCGCTACGTACCCGCCGTTCGGCTCGTCGCCTTGGGCGCCGCCGCCTTTCGCTTCGTCGCGCGCACCATCGGTCGCTTCGCTCGCTTCGGCGCAACACCGACTGACGGTCCCCGGCGTCTTCTTGCTTCCCCTCCAGAATGGAAGAGAAGAGAACGGACGAACGGACGAACGGACGAACGGACGGGACCCGGGCGATGTGAAAAAACCGCTGTTTTTGACCAGTCATGACTCGTCGGTATGTATGTGTACGGACGGTTTATTGGCGTACATTTTATTTTTTTCAAATCCAGATGGGTCCGAAATTTATTAAATCCTCGTGCGCATGCGTGCAGTACGTGAGATTTTCTCACTCTCCTCCGTCTGTCCGTCCGTCCGTCCGTCCGTTCAGGAAGAGACGACGCGTTAAACACCCGGGTGTGTGCGTTAAACACCGCGACGGTCCGCCTCCCTCCCGAGGTGAGGTGAGGTGAGGTGAGGTGAGGGGGCGTTCGCGGTCGACGTCGACGTCGACGGATGACGACGGGACGCGATGCGTTCAGTTGTCGTCGTCGGTTGATTGCGTCTCTCGGCTCGGCTCGGAGACGCTCGGTACGCGCGGCTTCGATCCCCGTCGTCAGCGCTCGACGAGGGCCGGGAACGACGCGCGCGACGCGACGGTCGCCTCGAGCGCGCTCTCGCTCGCGCCCTTCCCTGCGCCACCCGCGTGCGAGAGGACGAGGGTAGGATTGTTTTCCTCCTCTCTTCTTCTCGAGTCAACCAACCATCGACATCTTGCGAAGGACGACGACGACGACGACGACGACGACGACGACCGAAGTGCGATGATGATGATGAGCGAACCGACGAGCTCGGCTTCGATGAATCATCGCGAGAACGGGACGACGAGCGCGTTGGGGGACGACGGCGACGGACGAAGCGGCGGACGAAGCGGCGGACGAAGAGGACGAGCGAAGACGCTCGCGTTGGACGCGACGCTCTTCGCGGCGACGGTGGGCATCGGTGGGTGGCTCGAGGTGGCGACGCCGAACCAAAAGTACATTCAGGAGGATTTGTTGTGGAGGTACTCGTACCCGCACGGGGAAAACACGGTGCCGACGGTGGTGGTGCCGTTGATTGCGTTCTTCGTACCGCTCGCGTGCATGGCGCTCTTGCCCAAAAAGTTTAACCCAAATATGCGGCGAGAACGCGCGATCGGGGGACTGTGTGCGAGCGTGGGGATGACGTGGTTGGTGACTTCGGGGATGAAGAACGTTATAGGGGGGATTCGTCCGGATTTTGTCGATCGGTGTTGGCCAGATGGCAACAAGGTGTGGGTAGCGCCGGGGGTGCCGAATTGCTCTGGGGACAACGACAGCGTCCAGCAGGGTCGGCGAAGCTTTCCGAGTGGACACACGTCGATGAGTTTCTCTGGATTCGTGTACTGCTCCTTGTACTTAGCGGCGTGGTTGAGGATTGGACGCCCCGATCGCGCGATGGGTCGATGGGAAGGGGTGTGGAAGCTCGCCGCAGTGTTGGCGCCCACCGTGCTCGCGGCGTTTGTGGGATTGACGAGAATTCGGGATTATTGGCATCACTGGGAAGACGTTTTGGTCGGGGCCGCCCTTGGAACTGGATTTGCCTGCCTCTCTTGGTGGCATAAGAAGCCCTACGTCGACAACGCCCCGGTCCAGGCTTCGAGTTTCGTCAACTATCATCCTCTGGACGACGAGGCTACTTCATAAGGCAAGCGCGGGCGCTTTTTGTGTACACTAACTACTACATATTTTTAATAATACAGCGCAGCAGCGATGCATACGATTTGATTTTAAAAGCTCACGTTTGTCTCTCCCGTGTTGAACGCGATGGAGACCCGCGGAGACGGCGCGGAGGACGCGAGAACGCCGTGAAGAACCCAACTCGGAAAGACAACCAATCTGCCATTTTTCGGCTTGACGCGTGCGTACTTACAATACCCCGATTTATCTACCATCGGGTCGATACCCCCGGCGGTGACTCGGATCAAAAGATCACCCGGTGCATCTTCTCCATCAGAGCCTTCATCGTCGTCGTCCTCATCTTTCCCTGTTGACGCGTAATAAACCCCGGACCAAACAGCGTTAACGTGGTTGTGCAACCCGTGCCCGTTTGAAGCTTCGCATACGTTGACCCACGACGTCGTCACCACGCTCGGATCACCCCTCCCCATTAAATTTTTAATCATAAACTTACTCAACGGCGCGTTTTCCTCGCACACCCGCGCGCACGCACGCTCCATCAACTCTCTCAACGCTCGCATTCCATCCTCTCTTCGGCGCTCAAACGCGTTCGGCGTCGAGTGATACCCGCCCACGTTGGACACGGATATCCCCACTCCCCCAGATTTCTCGCGCTCATCCATCGCGATTGTCGCGATTTCCCTCGCATCGACGTTCAAAATCCCATCGAACACGTGCACCGCGAGCGTTTTCCCCAGTTCTTCGCAGTCCCAATTCGTAAACGGGCCGTACACGTATCGCGTGTGTTTCCTCCACTGGTGCCGGCGGCGCTTCGTTTCAACATCAACGTCGTCATCGTCATCCAATCGCGTCGTCGTGGTCGCATCGACGCGAATCGGACCGTTGACGTAGACGTCACCGAAAAGTTCTCTCGCCGTCGTCGGTGCCTCGGTCCTCGTCGTCGTCGTCGTCGTCGTCGTCGTCGACATGATCTAATGAGTGAAATGACGTTGAAGCTGAAACTGAAATGCAAAGCGCTTCACTGTGACGCGCGATGCGCCGCACGTCGGACGAGGACGATCCCGACGATGCGACGACGACGACGACGCCAACAACAACCACCGCGGTGGATGCTCTCGTCGCGGGCGTCGAGGCTTTGAACGTCAAACCGGAGACGAAAACGGAAATAAAGACGGAGCGCGCAACGTCGTCGGTTACGACGAGCACCGACGGTGGGAGAGTTGGGGTCGATGAACAAGACGCCGTGCCGACGGTGAGACGGAAACGAAGCGTCGTCGTGGCGAGAAGAATGATTGCGAACGCGCTCGATATCGATCTCGATGGTGCACGGGTGTCGAGTAAGACGGAGGAGGAGAAGAGGGCGACGAGAGAGGCGAGGAAGAAGAAGGCTGAAGAGCGAGCGCGCGAGCGAGAGCGAGAACGAGAACGCCAAGGCGAACTCGACAAGGGGCGAGGGGATCCTGTATAGTATAGATAGAAAATGTTGTGTGCTTAGCGACTTAACGTGAAATTAATGGGTAGTTTACAATCAACTTTTCTTCTTCTAATTGTTGCTCACTAAGTGCATTTCATTTGCAAAGGTGGAGGCTTTCGCTTTTACGCCGTGGCGCCCCGTCGCTGTTGGCGCTGGTAGCCCTCCTTTGCTTTTTCTCGAGCAGCTTCGCGCTCGGCTTCGCCGGCTTGATACTCCTCGACGCGTTCGGCCAAAAGATCACTGGCGGTTTCAAGAGTCTGAATCTTATCGACGAGATCGTAACATTCGAGGATGTCGCCAGCCTTAAAGCCGTCCCACTCGGGATCGGCGCCAATGCCGCACTCGAGGCCGGATTCAACCTTCTTGACGATGTCCTTGACACGTCTAAGCGATCCAACCTTGCCTGTGAAGACTTCTTTGCCCTTGCGTTTCACACGCAAGTACTTCTTTACCTGGAAGGTACCATCTGTGACGTAAGATCCGGCAACCTTGGCATGCCCGCCGCCGAAGACAGCCTTACACTCAGCCGAGCCCAATGGAATTTCCTCCTTGATGGAACTCAGCATGCCTTCCATGGCTGCGCGAACTTCGTCGACGAGATCGTAAATGACGTCGTAGGTACGAACTTCAACCTTGGACTTCTTGGCAGCGTCGAGAATGCGGTCGTTGCACGGCGTGTTAAAGGCGAGAATGATACCCTCGGAAGCGGACGCCAAGTCAATATCGCTCTCGCTCACCTCGCCCGCAGACGCCATCAAAAATCGGAGCTGCACGCGATCCTGCGGCAAGGCGCTGAGCGCCGCCTTGACGGCTTCGCAAGAACCACTGACATCGGTCTTCACGATGAGATTGATCTTTTGCAAGCCATCTTCGTCACCCGGAAGGTTGTTCAGAGAGACGACGTTACCCTCAATCAAGCGGTTGTTGCGCATCTCCTCCTGAACCTGTTCAGCCTTTTCGCGCGCCAAGGTGTCGGATGCGAAAACGGTGAACTCTTCACCTGCTGCTGGAACGCCGTTGAGACCCATGATCTGGACCGGCATGGAGGGACCGGCTTCTTCAACCTTCAAACCATCAGCGTCGTCCATGGCACGCACCTTACCGTAAACGCCGCCGATTTGGATGGCGTCGCCGATGCGTAGCGTACCCGCCTGGACGAGTAGAGTCGCCATGGCACCGCGCTGCTTGTCCAAGAAGGCTTCAATCACGGTACCTTGCGCTTCACGGTTCGGGTTAGCGACGAGTTCAGCCACCTCAGCGGTGAGAGAGATGGTTTCGAGCAATTCGTCAATGCCTTCACCAGACTTGGCGCTTATGGGCAAGAAAGGAATGTCTCCGCCCCACTCTTCGCTGATGAGACCGATGCGAGAGAGCTCGTCTCTAACTCTCTCAACGTTGGCACCTTCCTTATCGATCTTGTTAACGGCAACGATGATGGGAACTTCCGCCGCGCGAGCGTGGGAGACGGCTTCCTCGGTTTGAGGTCGAACGCCGTCGTCGGCAGCCACGATGATAATGGCGACATCCGTGACGCGCGCACCGCGCGCGCGCATCGCGCTAAAGGCTTCGTGACCCGGAGTGTCTAAGAAGGTAATTTCTTTCTCTTCGTCTCCAACCATGGTGCTCACTTGGTACGCACCAATGCCTTGCGTGATGCCGCCAGCTTCGCCCGCCGCCACCTTGGACTTGTGAATGTAATCCAAAAGAGACGTCTTGCCGTGATCGACGTGGCCCATAATGGTGACAACCGGCGCGCGCGGCTCGAGGAAGTCGAAGTCGTCCTCACTTAGGAATTGAGTCACTTTTCTGGCCGCCACTTCGACGCCGGCTTCGGCTTCATCAATCCACTCGATGTCCATATCCTCGGCGACGGCGATCACCGTAGCCTTGTCGAGAACTTGTCCCATCTGAACCGCGATGCCCTTCATGAAGAGAGTCTTGATGATTTGCGCCTGCGTCGTGGCGAGAAGTTCGGTGAGATCCTCGATGGCCATTCCATCGTTTGGAACCTCGAGAATTTCCACAGCCACGGCTTTGTTCTCCTCAGCCTGCTTCTTACGCTGCGCGCTCTTCGCCGCCTTGCTCCCGCGTCGCTGCTTCACCTGCTCGCTCCCGCTCGCGCCGGACATCGGCCTCGGGCGTCCGCCCCGACCGTGTCGTCCATCCTGGTACCGATTATTCCGACCACCTTTACCGCGTCCACCCGGCGCGCCGCGTCCACCCGGCGGTTTTGAAGCGTTTCTGAAAGTCCTCTCGCCGCCGCCTCGTCCGCCGCCGCCAAACCCGCTTCCTCTCCCGCCGCGTCCACCGTCGAACGATCTTCCTCCACCACCGCGTCCACCACCGGCGTTTCGCGCTCCAACACCGCGTCCAGGTCCGCCGCCTCTGCCCCCGCCGCCGCGTCCCCCTCCGCCGCCGCGTCCCCCGCGTCCACCGCCGCCCGAGCGTCCCCCGCCCGCGCGTCCCCCCCCGCCCTCTCGCTCGTACTTTCCATCCGCTCCCCGCACGAATCGTCGTCTTCCTTCGCCCTCCTCCGCGTCCACCGCATCACCCGTCGCCGCTTCCGCGATCAAACCGCGTCCTCGCCGCGTCGTCGGCGCCCGCATCGGTCTCCCACACGGACGACGGGAAGGAAACCCTCCGCCGTGCCGTCCCGCCGCCGCGGTCGTCGTCGAGGAGGAAGAGGAGACGGGCGAGCGCTTCGCCGCCACCGTCGCGGTTCGCATCGTCGTCATCGTCATCATCATCGTCGTCGTCATCCTCGTCGTCGTCGTCCACTCGTCGTCGTCAAACTCGTCGTCGTCGCCCCTCCCTGCGTCGCC
>Ga0181574_10000604_pt1 | contig 33368 bp, 23 predicted proteins | sample 101ome_24_FD_145600 | JGI IMG/M metagenome (GOLD analysis project Ga0181574, IMG submission 145600) | Coastal salt marsh microbial communities from the Groves Creek Marsh, Skidaway Island, Georgia - 101410AT metaG (spades assembly) | ecosystem: Environmental > Aquatic > Marine > Intertidal zone... | reverse complement strand
CCGAGTTGCGCATCCCCCCAAACGCTGACCTTGTGCTCGGGTAACTGGGGTAGATGTCGATTGGCTTCGAGTCCTCCCTCATAGCGTCCCATTTCTTGTCCATCAAGATAGGTATAGTTGGCAGAGAGCATCAGCGTCTCTGACACCAGGCCCATGATCTCCAGCTCCAGTCCCCGGGTCTCGGTGCCCGTAAGCACGCTGCGTTCGGGATTAGCTGGGTCTACCGCAGAGCCGTTCTCTCGGGTGATCTCGAATGCAGCCCCGGAGAGAGTGGTCGCCTTGTTGAGTGCCCACTTGAAGCCAAGTTCGATATTGTCAAAGGCCTCGGGTTCCAGCGACGCGGTACTTGGGCTCAGCGTCAGGAATTGATCCCCTGAGCGAGGTAGAAATGATTCGCTGTAGTTTAGATAAATACTGACCTCGGCGGAGGGCTTCCAGATCAATCCTGCGCGGGGAGAGATCTCGGTGTCTTGGCGGGTAAATTGCCCCGGATTTCCGTCGGTATCGCCGTCACGCATTTCGATGGCATCCCAGACATCGATGTCAAACCGGTCGACGCGTGCCCCAGCGACCACTATCCATTGGGCGCCAAGTGCGATTTCATCTTGTACAAACAGAGAGGAAAAAATGACCTCGGAGCGCGTCTCGCGCACCGGATCGGTGAGGATGTAGTCGGGGATACGCAGCGGGTCACTGAAGGGAAATGCGATTTGATCGTCGTTGCTCTCGAAAAATCGCACGTCATTTCTCGCATTAGTCGTATCTTGCTTGCCAAATTCGCCGCCCGCGAGCAGGGTATGGGTGACTCCAAGAGCTTCAAAATCGCCCACCAGATTGATCTGAAGAATCCGGTTTTCGCGCTCCGTCGCGTCGGTGTAGCCATCGAGAGTTATCTCAGTGTCAGCAAGGTCGAAGGCAACCGGGTAGAGATTGGCGTAAGCCTTCTCATAATCGGCGTATTGCAACGTGGCGTCGAGACTCCAGTGATCGTTTAACCGCCGCAACCCGCGCAATCGAAAAATGTCAGCGTCTAGGGTGGTGTTGTTAAAGGTCGGATCGCCAAAGAAGGTGTTCTCAACGCCGGTGAGCGGTGCGCTGCTTTCGGACGGAATGCCTCGGTCGACCACGCGATCATCTCTCAAGGTTTCCCAGGAAGCGCTGAGCTGGGTTTTGTCGTCGGGCAGCCAGGTGTAGGTTGGATTTATTGCCCGGCGATCCCCGTCTTTGTAGTCGCGGTGGTTTTCGACGGTTTCGACCATGGCGTTGAGTCGAATGCCCTGGGTCTGGCTGATGGCCCAGTTGCCGTCAACGCTGATGGTTGAGGCCCCGAAGGAATCTATGCCGCCGCGAAGCGTCGAAAAAGACGCGTCGACGTCGGCGCTTTTGGTGACGCGATTCACGACTCCGCCACCACCGCCGCGTCCAAACAGCAGAGCGTTCGAGCCTCGCAGTATCTCGACGCGCTCGAGGTTGTACAGTGGACGGAAGTACTGCACATCATCTCGCAATCCGTCGACGAAAAAGTCGGCGGTGGTGTTCTGGCCGCGCAGCGTGATTTGGTCCCGGTGATCTTCGCCTTGGCCAAGGCTTATCCCCGCGCTGTACTGCAGGACGTCAGTCAGTGCCGTCATCGCCTGATCGTTAATTTGCTCAGCGTCATATACGGAGATTGACTGCGGGGTATCGAGCAGGAGAGTAGGGGTTTTGGTGCCGGTCGCTGTCTTTTGTCCAAAGTAAGCGCCACGCACAACCACATGCTCTAACAGGTTGAGGTCCTGACTCCCGGTGCCTGCACTTGCTTCCCCGGTGTCCGCTGAGGTCCCGGGTGAGGTGATGAGCACCGCAGTGACTGCAAGCGTAATGATTTCTCTCGCGAAAGGACGCTGCGTCATGGTTTTTGCGTGTCTAGAGGCGCTCATTTAAAACCTTATTGGTGTGTTTCCCCAGGCCATTTCGGCTCGGCGAGAACGTAGTGTAGTGGCGCAACAGCAAAAGTAAAGCTAAATGATAATGATTCGTATTAAAAATTACCGAATATGGCTGGGGTCTGTGACGACCAGCGTGACGGTGCTCAACGGCGGAATATCGACTCTCTCAGCATACTCAGCATAAAAAAGCGCCCGCTACTGGCTAGTCAGTGAGGTGGGCGGCTAATAACACAGGGGGTGAGAGGGGGTGTACGCCTAGGGGCAGCCACTCTCGTAGAGCCGGGTGACCTGTTGGGCGATGAGGGCGAGACCCTGCTCTACGACAGCTTCCTCCCCCGCGTAGTTCACCCGAATGCACTCATGCTGGTGACGCCATCCTTCATTCACATCGGGATAGAAATGATGCCCCGCGAGGACATACACGCCCTCCGCCATCAGCTGTTGGTAGAGGACCTCGCTCGTCACGGGTAAATCTTCGAACCAAAGCCAGATGAATAATGCCCCCTCGGGCTTGTGCACGCGAACTGGTAAATGGGCCATGGTTTCATTGACCACATCGAGCGCGTGACGCAGGCGCTTTTCGTAGTAAGGCCGGATGATCTCGTCGCAGAGCGCGGCGAGCTTGCTAGAGTGAAGCAGGGGAGTGACAAGTTCGGGCCCGACCCGACTGGGCGCCAGATTATTGATGGCATTGGTGTTGCGAATAAGCTGTATCACTTCGGGATCCGCCACAACGATGCCGGTGCGTACACCCGGCAAACCGAGCTTGGAAAGGCTCAGTAAAAGAATGGTGTTTGCATCCCAAAAGGGACTGGCCTCGGTGTAGATCATGCCCGGGAAGGGCAGGCCATAGGCGCCATCGACAATCAGTGGCACTCCCGCCTGATGACAGGCCGCTCTCAATTGGGCCATTTCGGCGTCGGTAATGACATTGCCGGTAGGGTTGGTGGGCCGCGATACACACACCGCGCCATGCTCGCTGTTTAAGTCCAAGCGATCGATGTCGAGTCGGTATTTAAATTGCCGGTCTGGCAGTAACTCGATCTCAGCCCGCCGTCCCTCAAAGATAGGTGTCTCAGCGAGGCCTACATCGAAATAGCCGACGTATTCGGGTGTTAAGGGCAGCAGGATCTGCTTGCGGCTGCCATCGTCGAAGTCGCCGGCAAAACTATTGAACAGAATGCCGAAACTGCTTTGACTGCCGTTGGTGAGTGCGATGTGATCTACGCTTATCGGCCAGCCAAATTGATCCTTGAGCAGTTCGGCCAGGGCCTGCCGAAACGCCACGTTGCCGCCCGGCGCATCGTACTCGCCGATCATGCGCCCAAATCGAGTGGCGTCAGCGGTGAGATCAGTCATCGCCTCACGAAAAACAGTTTCTACGGCGGGAACGTGTGCGGGGTTACCGCCTCCAAGTTGGTAGATCGGACCCGGTGCTGTGGTGGCCTTGCCCAGATCTTCCATGAGCTGTACGGTGCCCGTGTTTTGACGGTACCGGTTGGCGAAGGATGAGAATTGCATTGACGTGTTATTGCTCTGAAATTCCTGCGGGAGGGAAGGTAGCACCAGCGAGTCTGGCGTAAAAGCCCATACGCGGATGTTTGTATCCTTTTGACCAGAGTTCTGATGCGATGGCGTCGGCCTTCGCGGTGTTGCCGTTAGCCAGATGCCAGCTCCATAGGGAGAAGAGCGCTAAACAGTTTCCCGACTGGTTGGCTAGGTCGGCCTTTTTGAATGCTTGCGGTATGTCTGCGCTCATGTTGGCTGCGCTTGCGAGCCAGTACGCCCTGGCGGCGTAGCCAGCATACCTTGGGCTGTTCGGATCTTCCTCAGCCAGCAAGGAGAACAAGGTGTGTAATGTTTCCTCGGCCTTCGAAATTTCTGCTACGGCGACGTGTTTCTCGGCCAGTGCCAGCAACCGAGCCTGTTCTAAATTCACGCTTTCGTCTATTGATCGGCGCACCGTGGTGTTTATGTCCTCGAATAACGATTGCTCGAGGGGCGTCATTTCCTCGTTTTGCAGGCCCATAAAAGAGAGACGGAACAGAGTTATCTGGCTCTGGCCCGTGCCCTGTTTAAACCATTCATTGGTTGGATCCTGGGTAAACACACGTTGGCGAAGTAAGTAGCTTTCTACGAGATGCTGTTTTGCCAGTGGGATAAATCCAGCATTCAGATACATATTGCCTAAAGAGCTAGAGATTATCGCTCTGTCTTTCAAGCGTTCGAGGCCGGTTGCCCCGTACTTTTCGTCTTCTATATCAACCGCCTCCAAGGCGGCGCTTTGGGACCTCTCGATCAAAGGCAGCGCGCGATTAACGTTACAGGAGGCCATATGATATACCATGGCATACTCATGGGCGGTCAGGAATGCGTCCAAGATTTCCGGGGACTGCTTCTGGGCCCGATATCCTGTTTCCGCCGCATCAAGCACTCGCTGCAACTGAGTGTCGAGGTTCATTTGTGGCAGGCTTTCGGGCGAACGTCGCTTTAGCTCAAATAGCAAGGTTTTGCTGTCTATGTTTTCCCTGATGAAAAGAGGGTTGTTGGGATTTTTCGTGTATAGGCGTACCATTGTGTCGCTGTAGCGAATAATTGGATCAATCGCTGCTTCGTAATCTCCAACATAAAACCTATTTACTCCCAGCCAGTAGTGGCCCAGTGCAATTTCATAGGCGATGTCGTCATCAGCGTCTGCTGAATTGGACAACCCTGTGAGCAGGTCAGATGACTCTTGAAAAAGGGCTAGCGAGGTTGCATAGTCGTACTGGTCCATGTATGCAATCCCCTGCTGCCGTAGCAGAACAGCGAAAGCTTTTTTCCCTTCGGCATCCAGGCGGGACGTTCCTTTTTCCTTGAGATAGGCAAGAGGTTCGTTCGCGAGGGAGATAATCATCTCGAGAGGCAAACCGAATTCCCGAAACTGGTCCCACTTGCTCGATACAAAATTCACCAGACTCAAGTTACTCGCTGCCTCGCGTTTTTGAGCCTGCCAGTTCCAGAAGAATCCCGCCGCGAGTACCAGAACAACCCCGGCAAGGCTAAGGTAAAGGCTCTGCCGCTTTCTTTCTCGCACCAGATCTCGCCGAACCAGCTGATCGAGTTCAAGCCCGGTCAAGCCGGCGATGAGTTTGAGTTTGGCGAGGCGCTTGCCGTCGGCCTGTTCTCGGGGATCTGCGGCAAGGGGTTCGAGTGGAGCACCGGTCGCATCAGAGACTACACCTGCGGGAAACGACAGGGCTGGATCTCCTATCAGCAGGCAGAAGATCCGGTCTGATTTACCCCGATTTTTGAAGTACTCGATCTCCGCAGCCACCCACTGGGATTTTGCCGCGCTGGGTGAACAAACGACAATGAGCGCGTCGCTGTCGTTCAACGCTTCGTTGAGCTGAATGGCCAGGCTCGTTGCGACCGTGAGTTCATCCCGGTCCCGAAAGACTTTGCCGATTTTTCGGTCGACACCCCGATGGGCCGCTATATCTTGCGGTAGCCGATAGGTTTCTATGGCCTGTTGCAGCCAGGCCGCCCATCGGGCGTCCTTATGGGCATAGCTGATGAATGCAGCGTAGCGCGATGGGGTTGTATTTATCGGGTTTTTTGTAGAATCCATTAGCCTGTTAGACGGTCTTAGCCGTGCCAAGATGCCCTTGTGATCAATAAATCACGGTCATCCTAGCACCTTGTGCCGTGTGGGGGGTGACTGCAGGCTCGCATGTCATGTCAGGGTGCTGGCAAAAAAACTACGGGCCGGCCACCCCACAAAAGACCGTATAACCTTTTTCCAACGATAAGAGTCTCCAGTTACGGTCAACGACCTGGATGCAAAAGCCGAGAACAGTGGGGTCTCACTCTGTAGTCAATGAGCAGTTGGGTTAGTTGTGGCAATCTGAGGCAGTCAGCCTTGACTGCCTCAGATTGTCGGGGCGCGGGTTACCAGTCTTTAGTAAAAGGAGCCGCCGCCGCCGGTGCCGTCACCTCTAATGGAGGGGTCGAAGTAGACGTTGTAGGCACTCCCGGGATCACCGCACTGGGCCTGCACGCGATACTGGAAGCTTGCCGGATTGATGTTTCGAGTTTCTAAAATAATTTTGCGGTCGTCGATAATATCGACCGCCAAAAACCCGGGGCGTCCCGCCTCGTCGCGCTGATTGGAGTAGGCGAAATCACTTTCCAGGACTGCAAACTCTCCTCTTTCCAGAAGCTTAGACTGTGCCTCCCAGTCGTCGCCCCAGGGGATGTCATCCTTTGGCATGCCTACCCCTTCTTTGGAAATCTGAACGCCACTCATCCGGAGCTCGCCAGGGTAGGGCTGACCCGCGGTGGTTTTTGCAACACAGACATTTTCCCCGACCAGCACAAACGAGATATTAGGGCGTCCGATACCGGGGTTTAGTTTGCGAAGTTCTCCGATGTCGATGTCGCCCTCCCGGAAACCATCCGGCAATTTGTTATATCCACTGACGTTGACTCGGACAAACTCGAGGCTACCCTGACCCGGAGCGTACTCAAGCCCAATTTCCACCAAGGGCGGTGTATCGCCACCCGTTGCAATGCAGTATTGGGGTTGGATGGAGCCTAGGTCTCGACCATTGTCACCGTCTTGACCACCCCCGTTGTTGCCACTCTGGCCGCCGTTATTGCCATTGATATTGCCCGGGTTTGGACCACACTTATCCGTGCATATGACCGGGCCATCAATGGGGTTGATCTCACTATAGGATCCGGGCTTTGAAACAAAAAACTTAATCTGCTTCACGGGTTTGCTTTCATTTTTGCTCGAGTCGACGTCGACGAGTGGGGATATTACCGGAAGCGAAATTACATCGGTGTTGAGCACCGCGGCGAGTTCGGGGTACTCGTCCCCGTCGATCTCGCGCCCATCGAGAGGAATGAATCCACCGGGACATTGGCCACCGACGAATACAATTTCACCAACAACCGTAGCCGAAGAAGGCGAGCTAAGCGCGAGTGCAACGAGTAGGGCTACAACGGTATTGGGCAACGAAAGTTTAGATCCTGCGGCCTCGCTAAAAGGAAAGAGAGAATGTTGCATGATAACCTCCCTGACTGTGTCTCAATGCAACTGTTTAATTTCAGCAGAACTGAAAAGCTTGCGCACACTCATCAGAGAGATGAGAACCGGCCGGTGCGGTTTTAAATATCACGTTACAAAAAAAATCACGTTGTTTAAAGGTTTTTAGCCGGTTTTTAGCGGTCTTTTGAGAAAAAAATTAAAAACTATAGACGATCAATGAAAGGCGCCAATATGCTGTACGTAAGGTGAACACTACCTTTATTAGAAGAGTGCTGGTCACGTCAACGCTAGGCAGCCGCTCTGAGCCTAGGTCTCAGGCATTTTAAGTTGCAGAATAGGAAATAGCGCGAGATCTGTGATGGTCGCAGTCGGGCCATTAACGCCGAATGCGGAAAATCTCCAGCGTGCCAAAGTTCTTGGCCAGGGGCACCATGCCAACAAAATCGGCTCGGAAAGCTCCGTTCCCCTCTCCAGCCATTAGCGCAGCTGTCGAGGCTGAAGCGTACACTTGGTTTGGGGGTGTAATAGGCTCGATACGGGCCGCGACATTGACGTTCTGCCCCCAGTGGCTAATTAACCCCGTCAATGGATTGGTGAGTTGTTGAACAGGAGCGCTGTGAAGTGACACACGCATGGCCATCTGGCGCGGCAGTTGCTGGCCTTTCCAATAGCCATTCTGATTATTGGTTTCCATGAGCTCGCAAAGCGCCAGCGCGAAGTCTGTTGCCCCCGTGGCAGTCTCAAATACAGCGAAGATCCCGTCGCCCCATGTATTCATCTCGATAGGGGATTCTGGAGCCTGGTTGCGGACCTGGCTAACTGCCGTTAGAAGGCCTTCGCAAAATCCTGTAATCGCGCGCTCCGATAATTTGCTGAAACCAATCACGTCGGCAAAGAGAATGGTGCGGCTGACATAGAGGGATTCTGTAGCAACTTTAGGCGGAACATCTTTGGCGTCGTCTAGCTGAAGCCACTGCTCTGTTTGTGGTGACCAGTAATCGATTGGCAGTCCATGAGATTGCCAGAGTTGTACCGCAGCCATGGTCCCGACTGCTGAGTGATCCTCTTCCGGCACGAGAAGCGCCAATCCGCTAATTTTTGCATCAAGCTCCTGCGCTTTCAGAAGACTCATTCCAAAAATAATTTTGTTTGCATGGTCGTAATAGGCGTCAGCAAAATCTGGATCGATGTAGCTCTGAGTGGCGTGCCAGATTACGGCGCCGGCGCGCGTCCCGGCTATCAACTGATCATATTGCTCAACCCAATTGCCTTCAGGGCTGTCGCTACTCACGCTGTGTTCTCGGAACTGCGTCTCGTCGAAGGGCAGGATGACGTGTGCGGCTCGTCCTGTTTGCAGCAGCAGATCAAGAAAAATGATGTCACCGCCATTTGCCGCAGATGCAATTCCCAAATCGGCAGGATGGTGAACAAACCAGTCCATGATGGCCTCTCTGGCTTTGTCTGCTTGTGAGGCGGGAAAACGTGGTGATGCAGATGTATCGCTATCGATTCGGTGGCCACTGAAGACCACGACGCGTGTCGGTCTGAAGGCTTGATCGATCTTTTCCGCCAAGCATTGGATTCTGTTTGGATCGTAGTCTTCTAACGCGGATAGCATGAGGCCAATGTTTTTGCGCGCAGACTTTCGCTGCTGCAAGTCACTGCAGCTTGCTTCAACGTGCTGATACAGTTCTAGCATCTCTGCTTCAGCAGCCCCGCCTGTCTTTTCTTCAGCCAGTAACTCGATCAGCTTAAGCTCCGCCAACGTGGCGATGATCCAGAAATCATTGGGATCTTTTTGCAATGCGGCACTGCAGGCGCTGCGTACTTTTTCAATATTTGCTCGAACAAACTCAAATTCACGCAGGCAGACCCCAATCGCTAGCGCGTTAACTCCAAGCCAGAAGCTGTCCGAAAACTCGGGTCGAGAAAAACACAGGCCGTAGAGCGTCATCGACTCACGAAGATAGGCTTCTTTTTCCGAATTGTTGCCGGCCGCTACGGCTTGAGACTTGATGACGCTGGCTAAGTTGCCGGTAAGTTCAGCATTCGGCTCAAAGATTTTTGATGCTATGGTCTCCGCGAGTACCCTCGCTTGGTCGTAATTATGGAGACCGTGCAAGACACGGACTTTCAGTAGAAAAAGTCCGAGGTATTTCTCTATATTTGGTTGCTCGCCCGGATCAGGACCTGCTCTATCCAGCACAAGCAGCGCGAGCAGATTTTCTCCTGATTTATGGAGTTTGCTCGCTAGGCCGGATAGAAAGTCAGGCCCTTGTTTAGCGCGTGTATTTTGAAAAATCTTTTCATAGCGTTCTCTGACGTGAGGTGCGATATCGCCGAAGCGGTCCATTAAATCCTGTAGGTTTTGAGGGATAGATTCCATCAGTGGTGATGATCAGGATCGCAGACCGAGTTAAAAAAGTTTGCTGCGTGCACGCTTTGTATTTTTGGATATTCTTTGCCTTGCACAGCTCGAAAGACATCGGCTCCGATAAATAATTCGACTAGATCGGGGTCCAACGCGCCTTTGTGCGCATCCTCTCTAAGGATACGAAAAGCGACTTCCTCAGGCATTGCGGCTTTGTAAGGTCTGTCGGACGCAGTCAGAGCGTCGTAGATATCACAAATTGTCATGATGCGGCTTTGCACCGGGATATCTGCCGCCGAAAGCCCGTCAGGGTAACCTGATCCGTCGATTTTTTCGTGATGCTTTCCTGCGATGTCTGGAATCCCAGCCAAATCTTCTGTCCACGGAATCAGTTTGAGAAAATCATAGGTGTGCTTCACGTGGCCCTCGATTTCTAGTCGTTCCTCCGCCGACAGACTCCCCTTGGGAATCGTTAGGGCGTTCAGTTGTTGGTCAGACAGAAGAGGTATTAAGTTGCCTGAGTCCGAGTCGCAGAGGTAACTGCTCATTTCTGCCAACCCTGTTTTGCACTCGCCTGCGAGCACCGAGGGCTGGTTGGACTCGGTGATAATTTCCAGAAACCGGTCAAGTCGCTCAGATTCCAGCTCAAAACCCGAGCGAATTTCCATCACCTTCGTGGAATCTGCGTGTCCAGCGGATTGCAGGCTGATGATCTTTTCAGCGGCGTCGGCGCGCAGTCGCTGCCTGGTTAACGCCAAGCGATAACGAAGCTCGTTAAAATCGGTCTCGGTTAGCTTTTTTGCTTTTACTAAGACATGTTCCCTGACACCGACCTTTCCGAAGTCATGCAAAAGCGAGGCGTATCGTAATTCGCGAAGTCGCGCATCGGTGACTTCAAAGCGCACGAGATCACTCCGTCTTGCTTGAGGCAAGGCTTTTGCGAGCGCAACGCTTAAATCCGCCACGCGGAATGAGTGCCCACTTGTGGTCGGGTCGCGCTGTTCAATCGCAGTGACTGATGCCCTCACGAAATTTTCGAAGAGATTATTGATGCTATCGACCAAGGTACGAGTCTGTAGGGCAACAGCTGATAGACTGGCAAGTGCGAGCAGTGATTTCCGGCTTTGTTCATCGAAATCTCGGACCACCGAATCGATTGCCTCGGGGGTTACGATCTCATTTCTGTCGTATTTTCGATTGATGAACTGAAGTACTCCAACCACGTTGTCCCGGTTGTCTCGCATAGGCACACAGTAAAGCGATCGGGTGCGATAGCCCGCCTCATTGTCAAAGGCAGGATTAAACCGGAAGGGTTGCTCGGGTCCCATCAGATAAACATCTTCGCAGTGCACTGCCTCTCCTGTAACGGCCACAAAGCCCGAGATTGATTTTTTGTCCACTGGAAATCGCTGTTCGTAAAAAGTGGTCTCTACGGAGTCGTTTCGAGTCATCTTGAAAACGAGCTCCGGCACGTCCGGCTCCCTGTCGAGCAGGAACAGCGAGACCGCGTCGCACATGGAGATGTTTTGCGCCGCATCCAGAATGCGGGTCAATAACTTATTTGTGTCCCTTTCAGCGGACAGGGCTACGCTGATCTCCGTAAGCTTGGTCAGATCGGACTCTACGGTCCTCGCAATTAACTTTGCCTCAGCAGCACTGCGCCGATTAATAAAAAGCTCGCAGGCAATATTTACCAGCCTAATGATGGTTTCCTGATTGCTGTTAATTGGCACGGGTAGTTCAGCTTCAAGCGACAGTTCCGGTGACGCCATTAACACGCCGCCATTAGCGACTGATCTGTAATCTTGAACAGATTCAGATGAAAGCATTGTCTCATCAAGAACGATGACGGCGGGTTGTGACCTGGAAACGTCTTCCAGTGATTTACAGGTGATAATTGGAAAGGGGAGCGTCTGCACGGCGGCGCGAATTACGTCGACTGACGGATCAGCGCCAATGGCGATACGTATATCTTGTCCGGTTAGTAGCTCGGTCATCGGGCGGCCTCGCTTGTTTCACCCTCGAACATACTATGTCAATTCGCCCCTTCGTGTGAAATTGCGCTGTCTTCCCGTAAATCTGTTAAATTTGAGATTGGCGTGAACGATCCCATGCCGAGTTATTTATCCGCTGTCATTAAGAGTCCCCAAATTGGTCATTAATAAAGAAACCCCGGTGCTCGTTGGTGCAGCACAGTTCACCGATCGTCTTGATGATCCTGGCTATGAGCAGTTGTCACCGGTGGGTATTACCGCCAGAGCGGCGCAGCTCGCGCTAAGCGATGTGGGCATGGGCGGTGTCGAAAGGCATATCGATTTGGTCATGACCACACGGACCTTTGAAGATTCAGCACCAGTGTTGGGATTCCCGTTTGGTAAATCCTCAAACTTTCCGCGCTCGGTATGCCGCCAATTGGGGATTCAACCAGCGCATGCTGTTTGGTCTGCGAGTGGTGGTGACTCCCCGCAGAAAATGGTGACTGAGGCCTGTGACCGTATTGCCGCTGGCGAGGTTTCAGCAGCACTTCTCTGCGGCGGGGAGGCGCTCTCTACAGGGCGTCATCTGGTTAAGTCAGGGCAGACCGTGGATTGGTCAGAGGACATTGACGAACCCGTGGATGACCGGGGAGCCGCCATCGACTTTCTGACCCACGACGAGTTGGCAAACGGACTGATTACACCGCCGCTTTTTCACGGGCTGATGGAAAACGCGCGGCGTTCCTCTGAGGGAGCCGATATCGTGCAGTGGCAGAGAGCAATGGCGTCGCTGTTTTCGCCGCTCAGTCAGGTCGCCGCAGGCAATCCGTTTGCCGCGCAACATCAGCGGGCGTTCTCGCCTGACGAGTTGTTAGCGCTCGTTGATGGAAATCGGATGGTGGTGGCACCGTACACTCAACGACTCATCGCCAGAGATCAGGTGAACCAGAGTGCGGCGCTGGTGCTCACCTCAACGGCATTGGCCGATGATCTGGGTATTCCTCTGGAGCGGCGTGTTTACCTACATGGCCAAGCCGCCGCGGGAGAGCAGCCGGTCACCCTGCGACCTGATATGGGGCAGGCGCCCTCAGCTGGACTCGCTCTTAACACTGCCCTGGAGCGCGCCGAGGTGAATGCGGGGGATATAGACCTGTTTGACTTCTATAGCTGTTTCCCAATTGCGGTCAGCAATGCCATTGACGCGTTAGGCATTGCCGCTGACGATCCACGGGGTCTTACCTTAACGGGCGGGCTTCCTTATTTCGGGGGTCCCGGAAACAGTTATTCCATGCACGCCATTGCCGAGGCTGTGACCAGATTACGGTCGGGACAGGGACAGCTTGCCCTGGTGGCTGCAAACGGCGGATTTCTCACCAAGTACGCTGTCGGTATATACGGGCGAGAGCCAGCCCCTTACCGATCGGAAAGCAATAATGACCTCGATCTCAAGATGCAAGCAATCGGAACCGTGCCTTTTGAAAACAAACCATCCGGTCAAGCGACGGTTGAGAGCTACACGGTCGCCTTCAGTAGAGAGGGGAGCGCCACGATGTCCATTGTTGCTGCTAGACTCGAGGGGTCGAATGCGAGGTGTCTTGCGCGTAGCGCCGAAGGGGATGAAAAAACGCCTCAAGAGACCACTTCGACTGACCCGATAGGCCGTAAGATCACGGTTCAGGCAGGAGATAATTTCAACACGTTTTTATTTGCCGACTGAAATTCGAGGCATTATCAGCTAAAAAAAAGCGAGACAGCAGAGCGCGACTCATACCCATTTTGCGGCATAACACTGAGACAACTAAACCAAAAGTAAGCAGAGAGAAAATCCATGACCGACGCAGTAAGCACATCAGTAACTAACGGGGTGATGACAATCACCATGAATCGCCCGGAGGCGAAAAACGCGGTCAATCTTGCGATGGCCCAAGGCATTGCAGCGGCGATTGATGAGCTCGATGCTAACGACGATATTCGTGTCGGTATTCTGACGGGCGCCAATCAAACCTTTTGTTCCGGTATGGATCTCAAGGCTTTTGTCAGTGGCGAGGTGCCCTACATTGCCGGTCGCGGATTTGGTGGTTTGACCGAAGCGCCCCCGTCAAAGCCCTTGATTGCCGCTATAGAAGGATATGCCCTCGCGGGAGGCTGTGAGCTTGCCATGGTCTGTGACCTTATCGTTGCGGCAGATAATGCAAAGTTTGGAATTCCCGAGGTTAAACGGGGCTTGGCGGCGGCGGCGGGAGGCCTGATGCGTTTTCCGAGGCAACTACCCTACCGGTTGGCCATGGAACTGGCGCTGACGGGTGATTTTCTGGAGGCAGATCGGGCCCTCTCACTGGGATTTATCAATGGCGTTGTAGAAGCCGGCACGGCGCTGGCAGCTGCCGAGCAGTTGGCGGCCAAAATAGCCGCCAACGGTCCGCTCGCTGTCAAGTTAAGTAAGGCGGTTGTGCGTGACTCACAGGATTGGGCAACGGCTGACATGTTTGGTAAGCAACAAGATATCTTGAATCCGGTATTTACCAGTGAAGATGCGATAGAGGGGGCAACGGCCTTTGCCGAAAAACGTGCACCTGTGTGGAAAGGTCGATAACGCTATCCAATCTCATATAAAAACCGCCACTCGATAAGGCGCAGTAAGGAGTTTTTCTCGGTGCAAGCAGATCATTTTGCCGGGCAGGTTATTGCCATCACGGGAGCCGGTAGTGGCTTCGGTAAGTTGCTTGCTCACAGGCTAGCAGCGGCTGGTGCAAGGTTAGTGCTGAGCGATGTTAATAGCGATGCAGTGAGGCAGGTTGGGCAAGAATTGTCGGGCGACCATCAAGTTCTCAGCTGTGATGTTACCCGCGAGGGTGATGTGGTGGGCATGATTGCCGCGGCCGCAGCGGAGTATGGAAGGCTCGATATTCTTGTGAACAACGCAGGCTTGGGTTCGCCACCAAAGCTTCTTACTGAGGTGACTGAAGAGGAACTGGATCTCAACTACAACGTTAATACCAAGGGCGTATTTTTTGGAATTAAGCACGGTATCAAACAGATGATCGGTCAGGATCCCAAGGGAGGCATTATCCTGAATGTTTCTTCGATGGCGGGGATAGGTGGCGCACCCCTGCTTGGCGCTTATGCCGCAGCGAAGCATGGCGTGGTCGGTCTTACCAAGACCGCGGCCTGCGAATTTGCCCGGCATGGGGTTCGGGTCAACGCAATCTGCCCCTACTTTTCGCCCACCCCTCTGGTAACTCAGGATGAAGATTTTGCAGCCCGGATAAAAGGGATGGCGGCAAACTCGCCGATGGCACGGATGGGCGATCCAGAGGAGATAGTCACGGTGATGCTGATGTTGATGTCACCGGCAAACAGTTTCATGAATGGTCAGGCCATCGCCGTAGATGGCGGGATGTCAGCGATTTGATCCGGCCTTCCGTATGGGTTCTCGCTCCAGCGGTTGTACTGTGGCTGGCTGCTTGTGATTCACAGCTACCGTCGCTCCCGACAGAGGTCGGAGCGGACGCCGATGGTCATGTTGCACCCTCACACCACACCGAAGATAAGCAGGCCGAGGTTCAGCGTTTTCTAGATCAATTAGGAGGCGACGCCTTCGTTGATGCCCGGCGGGGACTTATCGCCGCTGCTGAGCAGCTTCATGTCCATGGCGAGAAAGCTGCTGATGGTGCTGATGAGGGCGCTTCCGTCTGGAATGCCAATGCCTACGACTTTATTACTGGGGCTGCGCCCACGTCGGTCAATCCAAGCCTTTGGCAACAGGCCACGCTTAACAACATTCGAGGACTGTTCGAGGTCGCTCCGGGGATATATCAGCTTCGAGGATTTGATCTCGCCAATATGACCCTCATAGAGGGAAAGACGGGGTGGATTCTGGTTGATCCACTCACCAGTGAGGAAACAGCCGCCGCAGCCCTTGCGTTTGCCCATGAGCACTTGCCAGAGAGGCCAGTGCGGGCGGTCATTTTTACCCACAGCCACATTGATCATTTTGGCGGTGTCTACGGCGTTGTCACACCCGAATCGGTGGTGGAGGGAAGCGTTGAGGTAATAGCCCCTCAAGGCTTTATGGAAGAGGCTACCAGCGAGATGGTACTGGTGGGGCAGACCATGACCCGACGCGCGGATTTCATGTACGGCCGACGGTTAGCCAGGAGCGAGCGAGGTCATGTTGGCTCGGGACTTGGCAAACAGCCCGCACTTGGCACGGTGTCTATCGCCACGCCCTCTATAGTGGTATCCGCGCCTACCGAGGAGCATGTCATCGATGGTGTGGAAGTCGTATTCCAGACGGTGTCCGGAAGTGAGGCTCCAGCGGAGATAACGTTTTACTTGCCGGCCAGTCAGGCATTTTGCGGGGCAGAGTTAGTCTCACGGAACTTCCACAATCTGTATACGCTTCGCGGCGCAAAAGTTCGCGATGCCCTCAAATGGAGTCGGTACATAGACGATTCAATTCGCTTATTCCCTGATACCCAGGTGGTCTTCAATAGCCACCATTGGCCCGTGTGGGGAGCGGGGGAAGTAACGGACTATCTTGAGAAGCAGCGCGACGTTTATAAGTATGTTCACGATCAAACCTTACGACTGGCGGGACTGGGCTTTACTCCAACGGAAATTGCAGAGGCAATCACCTTACCCGCGTCCCTACGGGATGTACTTCACGTCCATGATTATTACGGCACGGTAAAGCACAACGCCAAAGCCGTATATCAGTTTTACTTTGGATGGTATGACGGTAACCCGGTGAATCTGGATCCGCTGCCTGTTACCGAGCGCGCCCTCCGCTATGTTGAAGCGCTGGGTGGAGCCGATGCGTTGCGCCAACAGGCTTCAGTTGCCTACGACAGTGGCGACTATCGCTGGGCGGCAGAATTACTGAATCACGGGGTATTCGCTGATCCCGAAGACACGGCGTTGAGAGCGCTGCTCGCCAAGACTTATGACCAGCTCGGATATCAGGCAGAGTCCGGTCCTTGGCGAGATGTATATCTCTCCGGGGCCTATGAATTGCGCTACGGGCCGCCTGAAACGCCATTGCCAACTGGATTGGCACGAGGGCTCCTGAAAAAAACACCGATCGAGCGATTTTTTGAATTGATTGCCGCCAGTGTGGATGGCCCCTCAGCCAGCGACCGCGAGCTGGTTTTAAATATCAATCTCACTGATGTGGATCGAACTTTTGTTCTCCAGCTAAAGCACGGGGTGTTGCATCATCGGGAGATCCCCCTGGCTGACAATGCGACGGCCACCCTGCGAGTCACCCATGGCATGCTCGTGCGAATCCTTACCAAACAAGTCGGACTCCGCGAACTGATAGCGACTGATGAGCTCGAGTTATCAGGGAGTATTGCCGACGTGTTGTCGCTTCTCGCTGTATTGGAGCCGCCAGACACCACCTTCCCGATCGTCACCCCTTAGGCTAGCTGCAGAGGCAATTCCCTGAGACGTTGTCCGGTCGCGCGGTAGACGGCGTTGGCTACGGCAGGCGCCAAGGGGGGAACCCCTGGTTCTCCGATGCCCGTGGGCCCGGCATCACTCGGCATGATGACAACCTCAACCGCAGGTGCCTCGTCCATTCGCAAGATGGGGTAATCATGGAAGTTGCTTTGCACCACCGCGCCGCGTTCAAGGTCGATTTGACCGTGCAAGGTTGCTGTCAGGGCAAACATCACTGAGCCCTCAAGTTGTGACTTGATGATGTCGGGATTTACCGCCATGCCGCAATCAACGACACAGGTTACCTTGTGCACCCGTATCTTATTTTCTGCCACCGATACCTCGGCAATTTGTGCGACGTCGGTAGAAAAGGAGGAGTGTGCCGCCAAGCCCAGGTTGTGACCTTCTGGCACCGACATTGTGTTCATAAGATCACCCGCTTTGGCGATGACCGCAGCCATGCGAGGTTTATTCTCAAGTTGTCTTAGCCTGAAGCTAACAGGATCGAGGCTCGCGGCCTCCGCGAGCTCATCCATCATTGATTCTACCGCGAAGCTTGTATACGAGTGCCCCACCGATCGCCAGAAGGTAAGCGGTAATCCATGGTCAACCGTCACATGGCTTATCTCTCGATTGGGTAAATCGTAGGTCTCGTGGAGGCCTTCTACACTCGAGCCGTCGATCGTCCAGCGCTTGAGCATATAGTCAGTCGCGGCAGTCATGCCTTCGAATATAAACTCAGGCAGGTTGGGCATAAGCGCCGGCAATGAGTTGCGCATGTAATCGGGGGTTAAATTGCCGCCCGCTCGTCTTGCCTGCCAGCCCGTGATCCGACCTGTGTGGTCCAGTGCTGCGTGAAGCTTCATGAGCGAGGCGGGTCGATAAAGGCCGTTTTGAAGGTCGTCTTCCCGTGACCAGACGAGCTGCACAGGTTTTTCTACCGCTAGTGCGATCTCGGCCACCTCAACAATGTGAGTCAGAGTGGCACGGCGCCCGAAGCCGCCACCGAGATACTGGTTGTGCACATGAATCTGTTCCCGCGGATAACCGGTAATCCGCTCAATCAATCCCTGCGCCGAGCCAATCGCTTGAACGCCTGTCCACAGATCCGCTACCCCGTTTTTAAGTCGCAGGGTGGCGTTGAGTGGTTCCATCGGAGCGTGGGCAAGAAGTGGTGTAAAAAATATTGCCGAATGTCTTTGGCTGCTCTCAGAAAAAGCGTTCTCTGGATCACCTTCACGATCGGTTGTGGCCTGGTCGTCATTCTCAATGGCAGCGGCAAGGTCCGCGCGCATTGTTGCTGAGGAGACTGAGCCTAGTGGGGTCGACTGCCACTCAATCTCAACAAGTCTTGCTGCACGATTCGCCTGCCAGTAGCTATCAGCGACAACCGCAACGCCGCTCGAAATAGCGATCACATCGACGACCCCAGAAACCCCAAGAGCCCTCTCTGGATTAAACGAGATGAGTCGTGACCCGGCGACCGGTGCCCTGACGACGACTGCGGACACCATGTCGGGTATATCGATATCAATACCGAACACGGCCTCACCGGTGGTTTTTTCCTCGGCATCGATGCGCGGAAATTGACTGCCAATAAATTTAAACTGCGCGCGAGTTTTGAGAGGGGTAGCCTCGGGCAGGGGGAGGGTGCTTGCGGTGCCTAAAAATTCGCCATAGGGGTAGCGTCTCTCACCCGCAATGATCATGCCGTTCTCGGTGGTGAGTTGCCCTGCGGGAATGCCAAGATCCAGGGATGCGGCGTTAAGCAGCAGTGCCCGGGTGTCTGCGCCTATTTGTCGAAGCGGCTCATGAAACGCTCGAATGGCATTGGAACCACCGGTCAGCTGCATTTCGTATTCGGGGTTGTTGTAATCCTCATGAGATCCGGCCGAGACAACCCGCATAGTTTCGGGATGGACGTCCAGCTCTTCACCGACGAGAGTGGCCAAGCCTGTCCGAATTCCCTGACCCATTTCATCGGCTGGGCAATAAAAAATAACGTCGTTAGTCGTCGTCAGTTGAAGAAAAGCATTGGGAACGAAGCCGTCGTCTGCAAGATCGATCGGAAGAGCACCCCCGAAAGAACACCCCGGCAAGTGCGCTGCAATGAATAAGCCGCCCCCTGCTTGGGCAGAGACTTTGAGAAAGCGCCGTCTTGAGAGAGTGTTGGTCGTCATGCCTCAAACTCCTCTGACATCGCATCATAGGCAATGGGTGCTTTCCGGGCTTTCTCCGCTCCGGCGAGCTGTCTTCCTGCATCGACAATGGCATTTTTTATACGGGGATAGCAGCCGCAGCGACAAATATTTCCTGCCATCGCACGATCAATGTCTTCCAAGCCAGCATTGGGGTTGTCTTTCAATAAGGCTGCCGCGGCCATTATCTGCCCGCTCTGGCAGTAGCCGCACTGAGGGACATTATGGGCAACCCATGCAGTTTGCAGCGGGTGAAGCTCGCCCTCAGTCGATAGGCCTTCAATGGTCGTCACTTGTTTTTGTGCAACAGCGGCTACAGGTAGGACGCAGGTTTTTATGGCGCTGCCATCGAGGTGCATCGTGCAGGCGCCACACAAACCAGCCCCGCAGCCAAATTTTGATCCTTTCAGTTTAAAGAAGTCACGGACCACCCACAGCAGTGGAGTGTCAGGATCTCCCGAAAACTCCACGTTTTGGCCGTTAAGATGAAATGAAATCACTGGCTGCTCCTGAAGAAGTCCGGGGTTTATTGTCGCTTTGATGCGCTTCCAGGCTGGTCTCTTAGTCAGCCAATAGTTTACGCGATGAATAGTGGTGTGGCTTAATCCTTTTGGCACAGATGTATGACAGTTAATGGGCGTCGTTAACCAGTGATGTAATCGTTGGAGCTTAGGAAACATGGACTTAGGTATCGGTGGTAAGCGGGCGTTGATATGTGCAGGCTCGAAGGGATTGGGCCGCGGGTGTGCTGAAGCGCTTGCCGCTGAGGGCGTGGAAATCGTTCTTAATGCCCGCTCATTGGATGTGCTGGAATTAACCGCCGAAGAAATCCGTGGAACGCACAACGTGTCGGTCACGACGATTGCTGCAGATGTCACGACCGACGAGGGACGTCAGCAGATTCTCGATCATGCAGAGGCCATCGATATTCTGATCAACAATGCGGGGGGTCCGCCTCCGGGCAATTGGCGAGATTGGAGTCACGAGGATTTCTTGTCGGCATTCGACGCTAATGCCTATTCAGCTATTGCTCTCATGAAAGCGCTTGTACCTGCTATGTGCGCCCGTGGCTGGGGACGGGTGGTAAACATTACGAGCGTCTCAGTCAAACAGCCTATCGGCGTCCTGGGTCTTTCCAATACGGCGCGAGCTGCGCTTACAGGATTTGTCGCAGGGATTGCCAGAGACGTTGCGCACCAAGGTGTGGCTATCAATAACTTGCTACCCGGGCTTCATGCCACCGATCGAACCATTGGTCTCGATAGTTATGAGGCCTCGATGACGAAAGAGAGCGTCGAAGCCGTGCGAAAGCGCAGGCAATCAACCATACCCGCGAGTCGCTATGGGACGGCGACGGAGTTTGGTGCAGCCTGCGCTTTCCTCTGCTCCCAGCATGCCTCGTTTATGATTGGGCAAAATGTGCTCCTCGATGGCGGCGCGTTTAATAGCACGCTCTGAGCCCTCAATGACCGATAGGGTGCACCGCCGCGGCTGAGATAAAAACAAAACCGGTTTCATCTAACATGGCCTTGAAGCCGTAACTCCCATGAACAATTTCATCTACCGGCGATGAGGAGCATTATGTTGAACAGTTATTATCGGTTTTTATCCGCAGTCACCCTGACGACAGCGTTAACAATACCTGCTGTGGCCCATATTGAGCGCAGTGAACCCATCCAGTCTTTGCGTCAATCCTACTTTGCGCTGGTGGGTATGACCTTCGGCCCAATGGCTGACATGGCCAAAGGTAAAATTGACTGGGACGAAGCGACCTTCCAGCGTTGGGCGAATGATCTGGCCGCGGTCTCAACCTTTCAGGTTGAGCGTGGTTTTGCACCGGGCTCTGAGGAGGGTAAAACCCGAGCCAAGCCAGAGATATGGCTTGATATGGAGGATTTTAGCGAAAAGCTTGCGAACTTCAGGCGAGAAGCTGCAGCACTGTCTCAGGTAGCTATGTCCGGAGATCGCGCTGCGATTGGCGAACAGCTCGGCAAAACCGGCGGTACCTGCAAAGCCTGTCACGATGACTATAAGTCGAAAGATTATCTCTACGATTGAGAGTGCATTCTTCGTTAGACCGCTTAACGGCGCGCCCCCCTTAAGGAAACTTGATATCTTGAGGTGCAGTGGATGACTCGCTGGGTGCTGTCCATCGATGGGGGCGGCATCCGCGGGATTATTCCTGCACTTCTTGTCGCCTACCTTGAGAGGCAAACCGGACGCTCGACTGCGGAGTTGTTCGACCTAATCGTGGGCACCTCTACCGGAGGAATTCTAGCGCTGGGGCTGGCTCAGCCTGCGAGCGAGGCAGGGAGTGATAGTCGACACACGGCACAGCAGCTGGCCGAGCTCTACATCGAGAAGGGCGCTGCTATTTTCGACCAGGGCTGGTGGCGTCGTCTCCGATCTGTGCGCGGTATTTTTGAGGAGTCTTATGGTGCGGAGGCCCTTGAGAAAATCCTTTTGGATACCTTTGGCGACCAGATCCTTACTGCATGTCGTTGCCATACGATGGTAACAACCTATGACATCGAGCAGCGCAAGCCACTCTTTATAAAGAGCTTCAAAACTAAGCACGAGGCGATCTTGTGCCGAGATGCTGCCCGCGCCACTTCTGCAGCACCCACGTACTTTGAGCCCGCTGCCATTACGATCGACGGGTGCTCACACGCGCTCATTGACGGCGGGGTATTTATCAACTCACCGGCTGTGTCTGGATATGCCGAGGCGCTCAAGCTTTATCCCGGAGAAACCATTAGGGTGGTGTCTCTGGGTACTGGAGAGACGGTGTCGCCAATTTCAGGAGCGCAGGCGGCAGGCTGGGGCAGCGCAGGGTGGCTGTTGCCGCTGCTGGACTGCATGTTCGATGGCGTTTCGAGGGTGTCAGATCACCAGATGCGTCTCTTTTTGAGTGACGATTACTACCGGTTCCAAACGCGACTGACGCCTGCCAGCGATAAGCTTGATGATGTGTCCCCTGATAACATTCGATCGCTAGTAGGTGTGGCGTCGTCGTTGATCGAGGGGTCCGGGGATGCTCTCAACAGACTCGCCGAGACGCTGGTGGCAGAGTAGCTACTGCGCGATCTAAAATTTACTTTGCCGCCTTTGGGGTACCCATCGCCTTTCGCTCCCGCGTGATCTCCGCCATGATCGCCACAGCTATTTCCCAAGGCGTTTTGCTGCCGATATCGAGTCCTACCGGCGCTCGCAGCCTCGCTAGCTGCTGCTCGCTGAGGCCCAATGCTCGCAGGCGTTGGAGACGCGCCCGTGTGGTCCTAAGAGACCCCAGTGCGCCAACGTACCAGGCGGGTGAGGCCAGTGCCTCTAAAAGCGCCATGTCATCGATACGCGGATCATGGGTCAGCGTGATAATAAGTGAATGCCGATCAACGGCATGCTCAGAAATCACATCGTCTGGAAGGCCCTCAATGAGAGTAACCCTTGGACCGGCCCACTGATTCAAAACGTCGGGGCGGGTATCCGTGACAATTACCTGGTAATCCATCGCGACCGCCAGTTGGCTGAGAACCTGGGCTAGTTGGCCGGCACCGACCAACAGCATGCGCATCTGGGGCCCCAATGACTGGATCATGGTTGTGCCATCGAGGGTGATAACTGAGTTTGGCGGGTGTTGTTCAATGACACTTTGGCCTGTGGTCAAATCGAGCTTTCGCCCTGTAGCTTGCCTGGACTCAAGCGCACTGACAGCGTCTATGAGCCAGTCGGAGTCTTCTTGCTTTACTGTCTCGACCAGAACGTCCAGCTTGCCACCGCAGGGGAGGCCAAGGCGTTCGTTCTCCTCGGCAGAGACGCCATATTCCACTCGCACTGGGGTGTGCTGTCCAAGCTCGCCGCTCCTCAACTTTTCAATCAAATCCTCTTCAACACAGCCTCCGGATAAGGAGCCGATGTGACGAGAGTGGGTTAAGCCCAGCATGGCGCCTACAGGTCGAGGTGATGACCCGCTCGTAGCAACGATGGTGCATAGCCATACCTGCTCGTCCTGATCCAGCCACTCTCGCAGCTTGCAGAAGACAGCCAGATCCTGCCCATCCATCATGGCTGGACACTTCGCGCCGTGCTGCGCCCTTGCATTAGGGGTTTGCCCATTGGATTACATGCTCTTCCAAATCATCCGGGTTTATATCGCTCTCATGGATGGCCTTGCCACGTATAGAGCAGTTTGCCTTGTGCACTAAACCTGGCCGGCCCGTTTTCAGGTGATGCCAATCAGGTAGGTCTTTTCCTTCGCTGAGCAAACGATAGGCGCAGGTTGTCGGCAACCAATGAAAATCATCGAGTGCGAGCTCACGAAGATCGAGGCAGTCAGGAACCCGGCTTCTTCTGTTTTCATAATCGGTACAGCGACAGGATTTAAGATCGAGTAGTTGGCAGGCGACGCGGGTGTAGTGAATTTCGCCTGTCTCTTCATCTTCCAATTTGTTGAGGCAGCACTTGCCACAACCATCACAAAGTGACTCCCACTGGATGTCTGTCATCTCGGAAAGTGGTGTTAACTGCCAAAAAGCGTCGTCAGTCATCGGCGGATAAATGGGCAAGGGTGCCCGCGTTTTTTTCCCAGTTGCGTCCATCAAAAGCTTCGTCCTCGATGGAGTGAAGAGTCTCGGGATCTATGCAGCGCGCATGAACACTGACGCCGTCAGGGTTTGATCGGGGAATATAAAAAGACTTCACTCCACAGTGCTTGCAAAAGTAGTGCTGTGCAATCCCTGATCCGAAGGTGTAAAGGCTTAAAGCCTCCTCGCCAGCGAGCAGTGTGAACCGGGATTTGGGCACGATCAGGTGCTGATAGTGCTGGATATTGCAAATTGAGCAATTGCAGCTATGGGTGTGTATATCCGCTGGCGCTTCAATCGTCCATTTGACACTCCCGCAGTGGCAACCACCTTGGTGAGTGATGAGATCCTGGTTCTCCATTTTTTCCTCGCTTTTTTCGGCCCGGGAATGTGCTGCATGTGCAAACTAGTTGGGTGTTGACTTGTCTTTATCCCTAAGACGCGCAATCAGGCTGGAGGTATCCCAGCGTCCGCCACCCATGGCCTGAACCTCGCCGTAGAAGCTGTCTACCAGTGTAGTGAGTGGCAAGGGAGCGTCAATGGCCTTGGCTGCGTCCAGCGTGATGCCCAAGTCTTTGCGCATCCAGTCCACCGCGAAGCCAAAATTAAAGTCTCCTGACAACATCGTTTTGTAGCGATTTTCCATTTGCCAGCTCTGGGCAGCTCCCTGAGAAATTGCCCGAATGACGGCTTCGCAATCGAGACCGGCCTTTTCGCCAAAGTAGATTGCCTCGGAAAGCCCCTGAACAACGCCTGCGATACAAATTTGGTTCACCATTTTTGCTAGTTGGCCAGCGCCGGAGGGCCCGATTCGCTCCACTCGTTTAGCGTAGCAATTCAGCGCAGGTAGGGCCTGTTCAAGAGTATCTTCCTCACCCCCCACCATAATCGTCAGCTGGCCGTTTTCGGCTCCCGCCTGACCCCCAGATACTGGCGCATCGAGGAAATGGATAGCGCGTTGCGCACAGGCTTCAGCGAGTTCCATGGCAACCCGCTCAGAGGTCGTGGTGTGGTCGATGAGAATGGTGTCAGGTCTCATGCTGTTCAGCGCGCCATGCTGTCCCAGAGCGACTTCTCTAACGTCGTCGTCATTGCCCACACACATCATGACAATGTCGGCGTTGGTGGCAGCCTCGGCGGGAGTGCTGGCGACTTCGCCCTCGTAAGACCCCTGCCATAACTCAGCCTTTTCCGGATTTCTGTTGTACACCGCCACCCGGTAGCCCTGTCGGCTCAGGTGGCCGGCCATGGGAAATCCCATGGTGCCCAGACCGATAAAGGAAACCTGTAGCTTGTTGTGTTCAGTCATGTGCACACTCTCTGTCACTTGGATGTTCGGTTTGTTCTTCGCCGGAATATTGTCGCGGACCGCAGACTCGCGCTAGGGTGCCGGACTTGTATGGGTGGCGCCAGTGGCGCGAGGGCTTGACGATGGTTTCGATACTACAAAAACTGGTCGTGGGGGGGTGTCTTGTGATGCTGGGCAGTGGCACATTTTCTCAGTCTCTTGGCCCGGGTGCTCGATCTGTGGGGCAGGATTGGTCTCGCAGTCCTGTATTTGCCCGAAACGGGCTTGCCGCGACGGCGCATCCTCTGGCCTCGCAGATAGCTGTCGATATTCTCAAAGCGGGGGGCAGTGCGGTAGACGCGGCGATTGCAGCGAATGCCGCTCTGGGCTTAATGGAGCCCACGGGCAACGGGATTGGTGGCGATCTTTTTGCCATCGTTTGGGACCCCAAGAAAGAGCGATTGTTCGGTTATAACGGCTCGGGCAGAAGCCCTTCGAATCAGAGTCTGGCTCAGTTGCACGAGCGCATTGACACCTTGAAGCGCGAGGGCAAGCTCGACCTTGACTATCAAGGCATTCCCTCCCACGGATCCTTACCGGTGACCGTTCCCGGGACAGTCGATGGCTGGTTTGCGCTACATGAGCGCTGGGGATCCCTGCCCATGGCATCTGTGTTAGCGCCAGCGATTCGCTATGCGGAGGAAGGCTTCCCAATGACCCCTGTGATTGCCGCGGGTTTTGCGGCAAATCTTGAGCGTTTTAAGGAGCGCGCGCCGATGATTGAGGAGCTCGATAATGCGATGGCCCTGTATTTCCCAACCGGTGATGCCCCCGCGCATGGAGAGGTGTTCAACAATCCGGATTTGGCAAAGACCCTGTCTGTGCTCGCGAAAGAGGGTAGAGATAGCTTTTACGCTGGCAGCCTGAGCGAGAGGCTCGCAGCCTATTTTTTAGAGATCGGAGCCCCACTCACTGCGGCCGACCTCTCCGCCCATCGAGGCCAATGGGTCGAACCCCGAGGGGTTGATTACCACGGAGTGACCCTGTGGGAGTTGCCCCCTAACGGACAGGGTTTTGCTGCGCTCATGATGCTCAATATCCTGAAGCAGACCGATGTGAGGGTTTATGAGCGGGGGTCAGCAGCGCTTTTTCATCTGCTGGTCGAGGCCAAGCGACTGGCCTTTGAGGCCATGGCCCAAACCTTTGCTGATCCGGACTTCGCGGAGATACCGCTGGATTACTTGCTGTCAGATGATTTTGCAGCGAACCAATACGCTCGCATTGATGCGAAGCAGGTTCTCGCCCCAGCCGCGTTGGCGCCCACCCTCGAAGGAGAGGGTGACACGACTTATCTCACGGTAGCGGATAGCAACGGCATGATGGTATCGCTGATTCAATCCAACTATCGAGGCATGGGCTCAGGACTGGTACCAACCGGCCTTGGTTTCATGCTTCAGGACCGGGGAGAGCTCTTTTCGCTGGATCCTAAGCACCCTAATGTCTATGCGCCGGGCAAGCGTCCGTTTCACACGATTATTCCCGCCTTTGTAACCCGTGATGGCAAACCGTGGATGAGTTTTGGCTTGATGGGAGGGGGCATGCAGCCACAGGGCCATGTTCAGGTGTTGATCAACATGGTCGATTTTGGAATGAACGTGCAGGAAGCCGGTGATGCCGCTCGTTTTCTTCACGACGGTGGTGCGAGCCCTGAGGGAGGTGACCCGACCCGCTACGGGACGCTTTATCTGGAGCCGGGCGTTCCTTTGGGAACACTCGAGGTGCTAAGAACACTGGGCCACCACGTCGAGGTAAATGACGGCGGTGTTATGTTCGGCGGTTATCAAGCAATTCAGCGAGATCAAAAAACCGGGGTTTACGCTGGAGCCACCGAGATGCGTAAAGATGGCACGGTAGCGGGGTGGTAGTCGCAAGATGACGAGGCAAAAGGCAGTCGTTGTTGGTGCCGGTGGGATTGGTGTGGCACTTGCTGATAAGTGGCGGGCGGGCGGGCAGTACGACGTGCATGTGGTGTCGAGATCCATCCCTACTGATGCACAGTGGCAAGGATGGAAAAGCGATTACAGCGACGAGTCATTGGCGCAGATCGCGGAGGATATTGCTGCGGTCCCGGGGGAGCTGGCCCGCCTGGTGATTACCAATGGTGTGTTGCAGGGAGAGGGATTCCGTCCTGAACGCGCGCTTCGTCAGCTCTCCCGGTCTGCGGTGAAAGAGGTTTTCGAGGTCAATACAATCCTGCCGATGGTTGCTCTGGGCGCTTTTGAATCTCAACTTAAGCAAGCGGCTAGACCCAGAGTCGCGGTCTTGTCTGCGCGGGTCGGCAGTATTGGTGATAACGGGCTGGGAGGGTGGTATAGCTATCGCGCAAGCAAGAGTGCGCTCAATATGATGTTGCAATGCGCGGCAATCGAATTACATCGATTGAACAAGCATCTGAAGTTAATCGCCTTTCATCCAGGGACTGTAGATACTGCGTTGTCAAAACCTTTTCAGCGGGGTGTTCCCGCCGACAAGCTGTTTGCACCCGCGTTTGTTGCTGATCAGCTGAGTTCAATCCTCGATGGACTTGAGGCGGACGGCTCGCTGAGCTATCTCGATTGGGCGGGTGAGCCTATCCCCTGGTAACGTGATTGGCTTAGCGCAAAAACTCTGTGCGAGCCGCAGGGTCCCTTTTGAAAACACCGCCGAGGGCCGTCGTGCGCGTGGAGCTGTTGCTATCCATGACTCCCCTGGCTTTCACGCAGTAGTGGGTGGCGTCTATCGACACAGCGACATCATCGGTTTCCAGCAAGGTTTGCAGTGCGACAAGGGTCTGTTGGGTAAGCCGCTCCTGCACCTGAGGTCGCTGGGCAAAAAATCGCACGATACGGTTTATCTTACTCAGGCCAATAATCTTATGTTTGGGTAGATAGGCAACCCGTGCCGAGCCGTCGATGGTGACAAAGTGGTGTTCGCATGTCGAAGTCAGATCGATGTTGTCGACAAGCACCATCTCGTCGACATCCATTTTATTCTCTATCACAGAAATTTTTGGGAAGTGGCCGTAATCGAGGCCGCTAAAGATTTCATCCACATACATTTTGGCGATACGCTTGGGCGTATCCTGCAGGCTGTCGTCGCTGAGGTCGAGGCCCAGAGCCTCGGCGATGTCGATAAAGGCCTCGCGAATAGTGTGGAACTTTTGCTCGCGAGAAAGGCCGTTTTCGACCAGGGGTGTTTCGAGGCCCTTGGCGAGAAGTACCTCCCTTACTTTCTGAGCCTCCGCGCTGACGGGGCGCGCAAATGACACGGTTTGCTGCGGCGGGCTTATTGTCGTTTCTTGAGAGCGACCTAACATTGCGATACCTCCTCTGTGTATGTTTATCTTTACGAGGAGTTGTAGAAGCTGGATTTATTCATCCATATGAGGAACTAAAGCTATGAAACACGCGATGACGGGGATTTTTAGACCCCTTGCCAAGGCACTCGGACTATTACTAGCGGTGGCACTGTCCGCCACCCCCGTTTTATCAGCGGACGAATCTGTGAGGGAGAAAGACGCGGCGACGATAAAAACCTTCCGAGAGGCAGGAGCAGGCAACATGCTGGATGGCGCCTATGGGTATGCGGTATTCCCCACGATTGGGAAAGGCGGAATTGGTATCGGGGGAGCTCATGGTTCTGGCCACGTTTACAAGCAGGGTAAGGCGATAGGTGAAACTAAAATGACCCAAATCACCTATGGTTTTCAACTTGGCGGCCAGGCCTACAGCCAGCTCATTCTTTTCGAAGATTCGCGCGCACTCGAAGAGTTCACTGGCGGCAACTTTGAGTTTGGCGCCCAAGCTACCGCCGTTGCCCTCACCGCCGCGGCAGGAGCAGAGGCAGGCGGTACCGGTGCGGGGACCAATGTCTCCGCCGGTAAGAACGATGCTGACGTCTCAAGTGGTGGTTACAAGCGCGGCATGGCTATTTTCACGATAGCCAAGGGTGGCCTCATGTATGAAGCCACCTTGGGCGGCCAGAAGTTCAGCTACGCGCCGTTTTAAAAGCTAGAAGTCTTGAAAAAGCCCGCAACGCGGGCTTTTTTTTGGCTCAAAGACGCCTGTTTGTGGAAATACTGCTCAATTGCACCAAAACAGGGCCCTGTAAAGACTTTCGCTCGCTAGATAGCTGATAAACTTGGCGCTCAAGTCGGTGGTGGCAATGTAGAGGCCGCACCAGCCGTATGAGTTGGCGATAACGTCGGCGCAGGAAGCAAGGGATCATGCCGAGACGAGACAGGGAGTCGACATGTTGAGAGGATTGAAAAGGGCAAGTCTGCCGCTGGGTGTATTGGCGGTCGGCGTTGCCATCATGGCAGTGCTCATTGCCGCAAGGCCAAAGCCAGAAGCAGCTGCAGAGCTGCCCCGGCCAGGACGCGTCCATATCGCGACCGCCGAGCGGGTAGTCACCCAGCTCCGCGTTGATACCTATGGCGAGGTGCGCCCTACCATCCAAACTGATGTTGTCGCTCAGATAGCGGGTCGCGTCGTCGCGGTGTCGAATGAATTTGTTGAGGGCGGTCGCTTCGAGGCGGATGAAATTCTGCTGTCTGTTGAAGATACTGACTACCGATCAGCACTGACCGAGGCGGAAGCCCGGCGGGCTGCTGCAAGCGTCGATCTTGAGACGGCACTCGCTGACGCAGATGTAGCGAGACAGCAGCTCAAAGGCGTTAAAAATCCCTCGCCGCTCGCCCTGAAGGAGCCGCAGGTCGCCCGTGCCGAAGCCGCGCTGGCAGCCGCGGAGGCCGTATTGTCGCTGGCGAGAACTAACCTCGCGCGAACAAAAATAGCCCTACCTTTCCGTGGCCGATTGTCAGACACCAGTGTCGATCTGGGGCAATACGTTACCCCTGGCAAAGTGGTGGCGAGAGCCTTTGGCACTGACCGGGTTGAAATCAGGTTGCCTTTGACTGACACCCAGCTCGCGGCCCTGGGAGTTCCTATCGGCTACACGGCTGCATCCTCGGACGGCCTTGCGGTTGATCTTTCTGCGCAAATTGCCGGTGAGCACTATCGGTGGTCAGGCAGGGTAACTCGGTTAGACGCATCCATTGACCCTACCACCCGGGTCATCTATGCGACCGCCGAGGTGGATAACCCTTACCCGGACGCAGGTACGATGCAAACGATGCCTCTGGCGGTTGGTCTCTTCGTCGAGGCGCAAATCGCTGGACGGATTGTCGAAAATGTAATCAGTATCCCTGAGGCTGGACTTAGGGCAGGCGACAGAGTTTTCATCCTCAACGACGAGGGTCTGCTCGAGATCAGAAAGGCCGATGTGATTCACCGCGGCGGTAATCAGGCAATACTTTCCTCTGGAGTGGCAGTCAACGAATCAGTTATTGTCTCGGCGATAAGAAACCCGATCCCCGGCATGCGCTTGGAAGCCATTGATACCCTGTCATCCGAAGTGGGTGGCGGCGACACACTGGCTAACTGAGGGACAACACCATGCAGAACTTCGTTGCCTGGTGGGTCAGAAACCCGGTAGCAGCCAATTTGTTGATGCTTGGCATCATCATCTCCGGCTGGCTTGGACTCAAGAACATCGAAAAGGAAGCGTTCCCTTCGATTAATCCGGCTTTGGTGCAGGTAGAGGTCGCTTGGCAGGGCGCGTCGCCCCAGGAGCTTGAGCAGCAAGTCATTCAGCGCATTGAAGATGCGCTTGAGACTATCCCCAATGTTTACCGTGTTAATGCTGAGGCTCGTGAGGGCTTTGGCTCGGTAACGGTAGAGTCTTACGCGAATGTAGATTTGAACAGCTTCACCAATGACGTTAAAAACGCCGTCGATTCGATTACATCGCTGCCCAGGGATATTGAAAATCCCAGGGTGCGCCGATTTGAATGGCGTCAGGAGATGCTACGTGTTGCCGTAGTCGGCGATATCGGAGAGCGTGCACTGACTCGCTTAGCACAGGATCTACGACAGGACTTTGCCGCCCAGCCCTATATAGCTCGGGTAGAAGTGTTTGGCGCCCGTCAGGAAGAGGTCACCATCGAACTTTCGGAAAGTGCCATGCGCCGTTATGGCCTCACCTTCGAGGAAGTGGCAATGGCGGTACGCGCTAACTCGATTAACGTATCCTCAGGTCAAGTCAAAACGCCCACCGGTGATGTTCAGCTCCGAGTCCTCAATTTGGCAGAGGATCAGATCGATTTTGAATCAATCGTTGTCCGTCAGACCCGGGATGGAGGCCGTATCCGTGTAGGGGATGTGGGCAGAGTAAATGACGGTTTTGAAGAAAACGAAATTCTCGCCACCCTGAACGGTAAGCCGGCGGTATTGCTTCAGGTTCAGACCACCGATGACATGCAGATCGTAAAGTCGAGTGAATCAGCCGCTCGATGGATCGAGAAAACTCAGTCGCAACTCCCCGAGGGAGTGGAGTTGATGCTGTGGTTCGATTCTGCAGACATTTACACATCGCGTATGGACTTGATTGCGGAGTCTTCGATACTGGGCTTGCTGCTGGTCTTTCTGGTGCTGGTACTGACCACCCGACCGCGAGTGGCTTTGTGGGTAACCGCTGGCATTGGTGTTTCGTTCATCGGGGCGTTTGCATTCCTTCCTGCGAATGATGTCTCCCTCAACGTGATATCCACCTTTGCATTTCTACTTGTTCTGGGCATCGTTGTTGATGACGCAATCGTAGTCGGAGAGAGTATTCACCACTATTCCCATAACGAGGGTTTATCGGGGGAATCTGCGGCAGTTGAGGGCACCATGAGTGTCGCTCGACCAGTGATCTTTGCAGTTTTAACCACCATTGTCGCCTTCGCGCCCTGGCTTTTTGTCTCTGGTACAGAGGCTCAAATCACCCGCCAACTGTCGATCGTGATTACCCTCGCTCTGGTGATGTCATTGATCGAGGCGTTCCTTATTTTGCCCACGCACCTTAGGCATATTGCGCCGAGAAAAAATTTACGTGGTATCGCCCTATGGCAGCGAAATTTCTCGCATAGCATCCTCGATTTTGCCAAGAACGTGTATCAACCTTTCCTTCGGCGGTGTGTTGATCGTCGCTATACCACTACGATGGTTTTCATTGTGGGTTTCATGCTTTCTGTCACATTGTTTGCCACGGGCTGGGTGAAGTTTTTTTGGATGCCTCAGGTGGAGAACGAGCAAATCTATATCGACGTGAAACTCCCGGCTGGTACTCCTTACGACCGCGCTTTACAGGTATTGGATCAGCTTCAGGAGGCGGAAAAATTGCTGATGGAAGAGGTTGAGTCGAGCGCTGCCAGCACGGGCGAGGGCACAGGCAAGCTCATTGAGGGCTGGTACACCAGGGCACGGCGAGACAGCGTTATTGCCATTGTGCGTTTGGCACCTCCTGAAGTCAGAGATCTCAGTGCCCGTGCTGCTGCTGAGCGCCTCCGCGAGCTGATGGGTGAGGTTCCTGATGCCGATGAAATTAAAGTGAACTACACCCTGAATGAGGGCGATCCGACCATCACATTCCTGTTGCAGCACAATGACTTTGAGGCACTCGGTAAAGCCAGCGAGGACCTACAACTTCATCTGCGTGGCTATGAATCGGCCTTCTATATTCGCGATGACCAGCAAGGTGAGCAGGGCGAGCTCCGCTTCTCTTTAAAGCCTGGTGCGGAAAAACTCGGCTTGACTCTGGGGGAGATTTCTCGACAGGTGCGTCAGGCTTACTACGGTGAGGAAGTGCAGCGATTACCAAGAGAGTTTGGCGATGTTCGGGTCATGGTGCGATACCCTAGAAACTCAAGGGAGCAATTGTCGTCCTTGGATGACTTTATGGTGCGAACACCCGATGGCAGGAGCATACCCCTGCAATCCGTGGTCGAGGTGAGTTTCGGCGAGGGCGTGCAACGAATCAACCGTCGCAATGGCGAGCGCGTGGTACGTGTAGTAGCAAATGTTGAACGCGACGCTATGGGAGAGATTTCCCGCTCGGTTAACGAGACTTTTATTCCTTCGCTGAAAGATAAATATCCCGGACTGATGATTCTAAAGGGGGGCACGCAGGAGGCCGAGGCAGAATTTTTCAGCGAGATAGGGGCTCTTTATACTGTCGCGCTCTTTGTCATCTATGCGCTGATCGCGGTTGCATTTAAGTCCTATTCGCTACCCTTGCTAATCATGACAGCGATTCCTTATGGGTTTATGGGCGCTATCTTTGGACACCTGATTTTCGACATGCCACTGGCGCTCTTTTCCTATTTTGGCATCGGTGCTGCCGCGGGAGTGGTGGTAAACGACAACCTGGTACTGGTTGACTATATCCGTCGTCGAGAACGAGACGGATTGAGTTCTCATAACGCCGTCATGGACGCGGCAGTCAATCGATTTCGTCCGATCTTGTTGACGACGATCACGACCTTTGTGGGCTTAATACCGATCATGGCTGAGCGCTCTACCACCGCCGAGTTTTTAAAGCCTGCTGTTCTGTCCCTGTCTTTTGGCGTGCTGTTCGCGCTCTTTGTGAGCCTCCTGATGGTCCCCGCGCTCTATATGATCGGGTTCGATA
>Ga0181574_10000603_pt1 | contig 33373 bp, 31 predicted proteins | sample 101ome_24_FD_145600 | JGI IMG/M metagenome (GOLD analysis project Ga0181574, IMG submission 145600) | Coastal salt marsh microbial communities from the Groves Creek Marsh, Skidaway Island, Georgia - 101410AT metaG (spades assembly) | ecosystem: Environmental > Aquatic > Marine > Intertidal zone... | reverse complement strand
GATCCGCGAGCCGAGGTTGACGAGGGCTATGATCAGGGTCCGGATATCGTCACGCCGCCTGATTCAGAAACCAAAGAAAAGAGCCCCTTCTCATTCTGGCTGGGGCGCTTTGCAGATGACATGGAGGATACCTCCTCGAATCCTCAACCACCTGTCTCAGAGCGCTCTGATGACTCTGATGATGTAGAGAGCTCCAGCTCGACTGACGAGTCGGACAAAAGGCCATGAAGCGCGACGGCTGTAGGCACCCCTAAAAAGAAGTTTTTTCGCCCCAACAGCCGAGCGGGTGCACAGGGTAGACTCGCGTCAGTCGCTGGACTTTTTTGTATTAGCAGAGTCGTATCGCACCGCCAGAACTTCATAGCGTCGCAATCCGCCCGGCGCCTGGAACTCAATTTCCATGCCTTCTGTCTTGCCGATAAGCGCTTTGGCGATGGGTGAACTGTGTGAAATGAGCCCGTCGTCGATGTTGGCCTCCAGTTCACCCACAATCCGATAGGAAACCTCACGATCGCCCTCTTCCTCCCAGAGGTCGACCCAGACTCCAAAGACGACTTTGCCAGCCGCGTTGAGCCGCGCCGGATCAATAACTTCCGCCACCGAAAGCTTTGAATCAAGCTCTGCGATGCGACCCTCGATAAAGCCCTGCTGCTCGCGCGCGGCGTGATACTCGGCATTTTCTGACAGGTCGCCGTGGGCGCGCGCTTCCGCAATAGCCTGGATGACGGCAGGACGATCCTGCTTTTTAAGGCGCGTCAATTCGTCGCGAAGACGTTCGGCGCCATCGGGCGTCAGCAAAACTCTCATAAGCTAACCGTTTGGTGTAGGGCTTGGAGTCGATTGACGCTCGAACTGTTACCGGCGCGGTGCGCTTCGCACGCTGCGCGGGCAGCCGCCAACGTGGTGAAGTACGTCACCTTATGGGTCAGCGCCTGGCGCCGAATAGTTTCAGAATCGAGACGACTGTGACGACTCTCTGTGGTATTGACGATCAAATCGTATTCGCTGTTTTTTATGCTGTCTACGACGTGAGGGCGACCCTCGCGCACTTTGTTAACAACCGAGACGTTCAAACCTGCTGCCTCCAGAGCCCGGGCCGTTCCTTCCGTTGCAACAATATTGAAGCCATTGTCGCTGAGATATCGCGCAATGTCGATCACCGCTGCCTGATCTGCGGTGCGAACGCTGATGAGGGCCGTGCCGCTTTGCGGAATCAACACCCCCGTTGCCAACTGCGCCTTGTGGTAGGCCTCACCAAAGGTCATGCCAATACCCATCACTTCGCCGGTGCTTTTCATCTCCGGCCCCAGCACAGGATCCACTCCAGGAAACTTGATGAATGGGAAAACGGCCTCTTTCACAGAGTAATAGTCAGGTCTTACCTCGCCCTTGACGCCCTGGTCCGCAAGCGATTGACCGGCCATCACGCGCGCGCCAATCTTAGCGAGAGGTCGGGTGGTTGCCTTCGACACAAACGGTACCGTCCGAGACGCCCGCGGATTGACTTCCAGGACATAAACATCGCTGCCCTTCACGGCAAACTGCACATTCATCAAACCGCGCACGCCTAAGGCCAACGCCATCTCCCGCGTCTGGCGTATCAGTTCTTTTTGAGTCTCCGCAGAGAGCGTATAGGGCGGCAACACGCAGGCCGAATCACCCGAGTGCACGCCCGCTTCTTCAATATGCTCCATGATTCCGCCGATGACCACCTCACTGCCGTCACAGATCGCATCGACATCGATCTCGACCGCATCATTCAGGAAGCGATCAAGCAGAATGGGTGATTCATTAGAGACCCGAAAAGCATCTCTGAGATAACGCTCAAGCTCTTCGGGGCTGTGAACAATTTCCATCGCCCGACCGCCCAGCACATAGGATGGTCGCACCACCAGGGGGTAGCCGATATCCTGTGCTCGCTCGAGTGCTTGCGCCTCTGTCGTGGCGGTGCGGTTGGGGGGCTGCAGCAGACCCAGCTCATTAATTAACGCCTGAAAATGCTCGCGGTCTTCCGCTTTGTGAATGGAATCGGGAGATGTGCCCAGTATCGGCACGCCGGCAGCCTCTAGCCCGCGCGATAACTTGAGCGGCGTCTGCCCACCGTACTGCACAATCAAACCGGTTGGATTTTCAACCGCGCAGATCTCCAGCACGTCTTCAAGCGTTAACGGTTCAAAATACAGTCGATCCGACGTATCGTAATCGGTCGACACCGTCTCCGGATTACAGTTCACCATGATGGTCTGGTAGCCGTCTTCGCGCATGGCCATCGCGGCGTGGACACAGCAGTAATCAAACTCAATACCCTGGCCGATTCGATTCGGCCCGCCACCGAGCACCATGATTTTGGATCGTTGATCGGGTAGGGATTCGCACTCACTTTCATAGGTCGAGTACAGATACGCGGTAGGCGTAGCGAACTCGCCAGCGCACGAATCCACCCGCTTATAAACCGGACGCACGCCCAAGTCATGCCGCTTGACCCGAACCTCCGCCTCGCTCACGTTGAGCAGGCTCGCGAGGCGGGCATCGGAAAAGCCATCTCGCTTCAAAAGATACAGCGCGTCTTTTTCGATGGTATCGAGTGATTGCCCCTCGACAACACGCTCTGCTTCAACCAGTTCCTGAATCTGAGCGAGAAACCACGGATCGACCCCCGTGTGCTGCTGAACCTCATCGCGCGTCAGGCCTTGACGAAAGGCATCGGCGATATACCAGGCCCTGCGCGCGCCCGGCACCCGAAGACGACTCAAAAGGTCAGGCTCTGAGCCGCCCTGCTGATCATCCCACAGTGGATCAAGGCCGGTTGCGCCGATCTCAAGGCTTCGTAATGCCTTTTGAAAGGACTCTTTAAACGTACGCCCGATGGCCATCGCTTCGCCCACCGACTTCATTTGTGTTGTCAGCGTGGGATCGGCCTGTGGGAATTTCTCAAAATCAAAGCGCGGAATCTTCGTGACCACATAGTCAATGGAGGGTTCAAACGATGCCGGTGTGGCTCCTCCCGTAATGTCGTTATCGAGCTCATCGAGCGTGTAGCCGACCGCGAGCTTTGCAGCCACTTTCGCAATGGGGAATCCGGTCGCTTTTGAAGCAAGCGCCGAGGAGCGTGATACGCGCGGGTTCATCTCGATCACGACCATACGCCCGGTCGCAGGATCAATAGCAAACTGCACATTTGATCCGCCGGTATCGACGCCGATCTCGCGCAACACCGCGATACTGGCGTTACGCATAATCTGATATTCCTTATCGGTCAGCGTCAACGCCGGTGCTACCGTTATGGAGTCGCCGGTGTGCACACCCATGGCATCAAAGTTTTCGATTGAACAAATAATGATGCAGTTGTCGCGGCTGTCGCGAACGACTTCCATCTCGAATTCTTTCCAACCGAGGATGCATTCTTCAATGAGTAATTCGTTGGTTGGCGAAGCATCCAGCCCTCGGGCACAGATATCCCGGTACTCATCGGTGTTGTAGGCGATGCCGCCGCCGCTACCGCCGAGGGTAAACGATGGTCGAATGATGATGGGAAACCCGAGCTGGTCCAGCACGGCCATCGCGTCATCCATCGAGTGAGCCAATTCACCGCGCACCACCTCGAGACCAATATCTCGCATAGCATCGCGAAACCGCTCGCGGTCTTCGGCTTTGTCGATGGCGTCACGGGTGGCGCCAATCATCTCAACCCCAAACTTCTCCAGCACGCCGTGACGGACAAGATCGAGCGAGCAATTAAGAGCTGTCTGCCCTCCCATGGTGGGAAGCAGGGCATCCGGTCGTTCTTTTTCGATGATGAGCGCAACGGCTTCCCAGGTGATCGGCTCGATGTAGGTCGCATCGGCGAATTCCGGATCGGTCATGATGGTGGCCGGGTTGGAATTCACCAGCACCACGCGATAGCCTTCTTCACGAAGCGCCTTACAGGCCTGTACCCCGGAATAATCAAACTCACAGGCCTGTCCAATCACAATGGGACCGGCGCCTATCACCAGAATCGTTTTTAGGTCGGTACGCTTAGGCATTGCTTTGCTTATCCGACGTCATCATGGCGACGAATTGATCAAAAAGCGGCACGATATCCTGCGGGCCGGGACTTGCTTCGGGGTGCCCCTGAAATGAAAAAGCCGGGGCGTTTGTCAGCGCAATACCCTGGATCGATTGATCAAATAAAGATCGGTGCGTTACATGTACGTGCTCAGGTAATGAATCCGGATCAATAGCAAAGCCATGATTCTGGCTTGTGATCATGACCCGTTGGTTGGCGAGATCAACTACCGGATGGTTGGCGCCGTGATGGCCAAATTTCATTTTCATCGTGCGGGCCCCGGCCGCAAGCCCAAGCAGTTGGTGTCCGAGACAAATACCAAAGACCGGGGTTTGGCTTTTCAAAATCTCACGAATGGCATCAATCGCGTAGGTGCAGGGCTCAGGATCACCGGGGCCGTTAGACAAAAACACGCCGTCCGGGTGACGAGCCAGTACCTCTGCTGCCGGCGTCTTAGCCGGCACCACCTCTACCTCACAGCCGCGGTCTACAAGCAATCGCAGAATGTTGCGCTTTACTCCAAAATCATAGGCAACAACACGGTAGCGACCCTTTCGGGGGGAGGTATACCCCGTTCCAAGCTGCCACGTGCCCTCTTCCCATTTATAGGACTTCTCGGTCGTGACGGTTTGGGCAAGATCCATACCTTTGAGTCCCACAAAGTCTTTGGCTTTTGCTAACGCCCGTTCTTCATTAATGTCACCGGCCTGAAGACAGCCGTTTTGGGCGCCTTTTTCGCGCAGCAGGCGGGTGAGCTGACGGGTATCGATATCGCTGATGGCAACAACGTTCTGGCCCATCAGATAGTCGCTCAGGCTTTGCTCTGACCGAAAATTACTGACTAGTTTCGGCAGATCCCTGACCACCAAACCGCAGGCGAATGCATCTGGCGCCTCGGTATCCTCGCGGTTGGCGCCCACGTTACCGATATGGGGACACGTCAGGGTCACGATCTGCTGAGCGTAGGAGGGATCAGAAACGATCTCCTGATACCCGGTCATCGAGGTATTGAATACCACCTCACCGACAGTCTCTGCGACAGCACCGATCGACCGGCCGCGAAAGATGCTGCCGTCTTCAAGAACCAGCACGGCGGGGGTCATTGCGTGCTCCTGTCGAGCCGGCATAAAAAAAAGGAGAAGCCGCTGGGGCTTCTCCTTTTTTGGCTATTCAGTTGGTGCTTCATTCCAAGAACGGCATTCTATCGCCGAGCCTTTGAAACATCAATTCTTAATCGCTGCGAAGCCCTAAAACATCTTGCATGTCGAAAAGACCGGATGATTTATCGTTGACCCAAATCGCACTTCGCACCGCGCCGCTGGCGTAAATCTCGCGACTTGATGCCTTATGCGTGATCTCCACGCGCTCGCCCGCCACCGCAAACCAAACGCTGTGCTCGCCGACCACGTCCGCTGCCCGGATCGTCGAGAAACCAATTTCACGATCCGAGCGTGGTCCAATCGTTCCATGACGAGCAAAAACGCCGTCCTCATCCAGATTGCGGTTCAGCGCGCTTGCGACCACTTCCCCCATCTTGAGCGCCGTCCCGGAAGGCGCGTCTACCTTATGCCGATGATGCGCCTCAACGACTTCGATATCCGCTGAATCCCCAAAGGCTTTGGCGGCTACCTCCAGAAGTTTAAGCGTGATATTCACGCCAACGCTCATGTTGGGTGCCCAGACCACCCCCGTTTGAGTCGATACGGCTTCAATTGCCTTGCGCTGCTTGGCATCAAACCCGGTGGTTCCCATCACGGCGCGCAATCCCTGCGCGGCGCAGTACTCAAGATTTGAAAGACTTGATTCGGGCGAGGTGAAATCAATCAGAACATCAAACTCTCCGCCCGCGATACTGTCGGTCACCACCACACCAGTCTCGCCAGTGCCAACTAAAACGGCAGCACTCAAGCCAACGGCGTCATGCCCCGGACGCTCAAAGGCATGGGTCAGCGCGATTTCGCCATTCGCCGCGGATTGCTCCTGCACGGCAGACACCAAGGCTCGACCCATACGCCCGGCAACACCTGCGACTGCTATTCGAATCATGGCACCTTACCTGCTGATCTTCTTGAGGGGTTAGCCCAGCAGATCTTTAACGCCGTCGCGTTCCTCGCGAAGCTCCTGCTCGGTGACCCGCATCCGCTCCTCACTGAAGGCGTTGATCTCGAGCCCCTCCACGACTTCGTACTTGCCATTTGCACACCGAACCGGGAACGAGTAAATCAAGCCGGATTCAATGCCGTAATGACCCGTTGATGGGATTGCCATACTCACCCAATCATCCTCAGCTGTACCTTGAGCCCAGGTCCGCATGTGGTCAATCGCAGCGGATGCTGCAGAGGCGGCACTTGACGCGCCGCGCGCTTTGATAATCGCCGCGCCGCGCTGCTGTACCGTCGGAATAAAGTCATCGACCATCCAATCGTGGTCGATTTTTGTGATCGCGCTCTCTCCTTTTACAGTGGCGTGATGAATATCCGGATACTGAGTCGCCGAATGATTGCCCCATATGGTGACCCGGGCCACGTCAGTGGTGGCGGCGCCGGTCTTTTGGGCCAGCTGACTGATCGCGCGATTGTGATCCAGGCGCGTCATTGCGGTGAAGTGGGCCGTGTCAATGTCCGGCGCATTTGCCGAGGCGATCAGAGCGTTCGTATTCGCGGGATTTCCCACCACCAGAACCCGCACAGCGCGGCTCGCACTTTCGTTTAAAGCCTTACCCTGCACCGAGAAAATCTTGGCGTTTTCGGTTAACAGGTCTTTGCGCTCCATGCCCGGGCCGCGCGGACGTGCGCCTACCAACATTGCAAAATCGGTGTCCTTGAAAGCCTTTACCGGGTCATCGGAGCACTCAACGGCATGAAGCAGCGGAAACGCGCAGTCATCGAGCTCCATAACCACGCCCTGCAAGGCATCCATGGCGGGCGGAATCTCCAGCAATTGAAGAATGACGGGCTGATCTGGGCCCAGCATGTCTCCGGCTGCAATGCGGAACAACATGGCATAGCTGATTTGCCCAGCGGCACCTGTTACCGCCACTCTTACAGGCTTCTTCATAGAAATCTCCAACAGATTAGGTTCCGGGCAGGAGAGAACGCCAAGGTTGCTACCTTCGAATCCTCGCTCGGGTGAGTAAAAGTCGAGATCTAATTATACGTTTTGCAGGTGGCATTCGCGCGGGCCTTTGCAATACACGTGGCGCTGTCAATCCGACTCCTTAACAACAGGCAGACACCAGTCATGGGTCCTGGCGCTCAGATATTTATCACACGCGCCGAGGTCGTTGCTCTCAGCAGGATGCGAACACATCTTCCATTTGTGTTGCACAGTCCATTGGCGACATTGAGCTAGGGTCTCGAACCGTAGTCCAGTATCCCACAGCGGCAGCTCCGTCTTCTCAAAATTAACCAGTGTCAGGACCAAAGCCCACTCTACTATTCCCATGACTTTCTCCGAAGTTGCCATATTGGCAATGCACAAAAGATGTGTGAGATATTACCCGTAATGCGACATATCGATAAAACAGCGCCGCTTGGGATTTGGCTTTTGATCTGATGGAAATCGGCTTCTCCAGAAAACGCTTTATTCTGAAGAGGGCGTGGCGCCAACTCAGAAACGTGCTGCTACTGTCCCTACTGAGCTCTCAACCGAGTTTTGGACAGGAAGGCACCGACTACCTACGAATAAACGTTCTTGTTGACGAGTTATCACGCTTTGATATCCGGCGCGGATCTTTCTCAATCGGCTTCTACATCTGGTATCAGACGAGCATAAATAAACCGAGTTACCTTGACAGCCTGATCATTAAAAATGCGCTCGAAATGAAAGTCTCCGAACGCGCACAGGTTCTCACTGGTGAGGGAATCGTCTACCGACAATATGTTCGAGCGGTCGTTCCACATCAGTGGGACGTCCGCAATTTCCCGTACGATATCCAATATCTTAAAGTCCCGCTACGCATAGAGGACTTCACGTATAACCAGCTGCGCTTCATCAGTAACAACACTAACGCAATCATCAATGAAGGCCTCGAGCTTGGCGAGTGGAGCATTATTGGCGCGTCGATATTCGGAACCCGCTCAAGAGCCTCAAGTGCACTCGGAGATCCCGCAAACACAAATCTGGGGGAAACTACATTTGCAGCGGCGGACCTCTCCATCACGGTCTCACGCTCCAGTCGCCTCGGCTTCTGGAAAATGATCACAGGTACGATTGCTGCCGCGATGCTTGCTTTCATTGCATTTTTTATTCCTCTCAAGACTCCTGTGCCGCGCTTCGCGTTGATCGCCGGTTCCGTTTTTACAAATGTCATTAGCATGCGCAACACATCCATTGACCTGAGCGCAATGGGCGTTATCACGCTCATTGATCAAATCCACATTTTGGTCATGATTTTCATCGGGATATCCGCATTCATGTCGATTTGGAGCATTCGCCCAAAGGCGGATACTCTGGATATAGCTAAGATGTATCGTCGCAACGTCGCGGTGGCCTGGATTGCCGCGATGGCACTCGTCTTAGCGGTGCTCGCGCTAATTCTGTTTCGGAGCCAACTGTAGTCAGAATTGCCAATGAGTCGACGATGACCCGACGCCGATATAAACACGCTCTCGCAGGCGCTCTCTGTGCGGCGCTTTTTCTGCCGGGCTGTTCTGAGGATGAGCGCGTCACATCCAACGAAGAAGCCGTCACTTTCAATGATGAAGTAAAGGTCGGCGTTATTCATTCTCAAACAGGAACCATGGCGGTGTCCGAGGATTCCGCTCTTTCAGGGCTTATCCTTGCAATCGACGATATCAACCGCGGCGGCGGAATCACGATTGAGGGGAAAAAATCACGACTCGTACCCGTAATTGAGGACGCACGATCCGACGCCGCTGAGCATGGCTGGGTCACGGGGAGTCTGTTGGGCGATAGTGAGATCAAAGTTGTTTTCGGGGGGTGGACTTCTGCAGGACGAAAAATGATGATCCCGTTTTTTCGCTCAGGCAATGCGCTTTTGTTTTACTCCATTCAATATGAGGGTGGGGAAAACGCTCCGCATGTTTTCTACCTGGGACCGACACCAGAACAGCAATCACTCCCGGCTATTGACTGGTTTTTGGCGCAAGGCCACCGCGATTTCTTTTTATTGGGATCCGACTATGTCTACCCGATCACAGCAAATAAACTTTTCCGCAAACATATCGAAGCCGCCGGCGGGCGCATCAGAGGCGAAGAATATGTCCCTCTCGGAGACACCATCCGTCCTAATCTGATTGCGAAAATTCGTGCGTCAATGCCGTCAGGTGGCGTCATCCTTAATACGGTCAACGGCGACAGCAACGAATCTCTGTTTCGCGAGATGAATCGATATTACGTAAATCGAAAAAATGGCTATTTCTCCCTCAGTTTTTCTATCGATGAATCCTCAATAGATCAATGGGGTCCTAAACACTTTGAGGGCGCGTACCTAAGTCAGGGCTTTTTTGAAGATTATTCGGAAGGCACGAATAAGTCTTTCATGCGTAAATACAAAAATCGCTACGGCGCGGACAAAAAAATAAACGACGCGGCGGTTACAAGTTATGTCGCCGTTCACATATGGGCACGGGCAGTTGAGCACGCATCCACCACCGACCCCCAAGCCGTTGAGAAAGCGCTGATTGGATCCTCGCATGAGGGGCTCCTGGGGAAGGTCCAAGTGAACGAGGACCGTCATCTGACCCGCGAAATTTTTCTTGGCCGAGTGAATCCGGGCGGCACGATTGAGGTGCTCAAAAGCTTCGGAGAGATTACCCCCAACGGTACTGCGCTTCAGTAGTCTGAAAGCGAACGTCGCTGAGCGAGATCGCGCACCCCAATTTATTTGGGGGCTGCAGGCGCTAATGGCAAAGAATCACCGGGCAACTCGCGTGATTGAAAATCTCACTGGTGGCGCCGCCAAACACCAACTGTCGCAGTCGACTGTGGGTAAACGCGCCTTTGATAATTAAATCGGCCCCAAACTCCGATGCCTCTTCGACGATGGCCTGCCCCACGGTTGTGCCCGCGCTCTCGCGGGTCTTGGCTTCGGCACGAAAACCGCTTGCCTTCAGATGTGCCGTAATGAGATCGACATCGGGGCCCGACGTCATACCCCCCTGCACCGAGAGAACCTGAAGCGCCTCGCAGGATGCAAGCAGCGGGCGCGCGGCGCTTAGCGCTCGGGCGGTTTCAATACTGCCGTTCCATGCCACCAGGATGCGTCGTCCGATCGTATCCGGGATATCGTTACTCACCAACAGCAGGGGTCGGCCGCTCTCAAACAGCAGCGCCTCAGCCGTGCTCTTCCAGTCCATGCTCGCATTGTGAATATCGCGATGTAACACGCTGATCCCAAAGGCTCGGGCATATTCGCCAATGCCCTCGGGACCGGTACCCATCATCTCAGTCCATCCGGCTCTCAGTCCCTGACCGCTCAGACCATCCATCGGGATCCCTAGCTCGGAGACAAGGGACTCAAAATGGGTCCGTGCGAGTGATGCCTGATTTCGCCCTTCCTCTTCAAACTCGGCCAGGTAGTCTCCGGGCAGGGTAATACCCTCGCCGGCAATAATCGGCAGCACCTGACGGCAATACGCGCCCTCAATGTAGGCACCCTCAGCCTCCGCTAACTTTTTGGCGGCCCTCACGGCAGGCGCCGTGGGCTGTGCGTTGTTAAACGGCACTAAGATGGTTCGCAATCCCGGCATGTCGTCACCCTCCTTTACCTAGATGATTGTTACCTAGATGATTGTCGAAAGTTATTTTAGCAAGGTCGTTTTAGGTCGTTTCCGTTGCTATTTTTTCGAGTTTTTCGCCGGCAAAGTCTCTTCGCCATCCGGTTAAAAGCCGTAGGTCCCGGCGCCCGGCGGCAAGAGCACGAATGTCGTCTCGCTTTGCTACACAAGAGGTTGGAATCTCCGCCTCGGCGCACAACCGGTTGAGGGTATCCCATAGCGCATTACCGAGCGCCTTGGTTTTTTCATCAGGTCTTGTGGGCGGCTTTCTCGCAATAAAGCCGTCAGCGTTTTTTTTACCCTCTTTGATCACGTCGAGGATTTCATCGCCTCGATGCTTAACGGTCCCCGGCTCGATATCAGCTACCTTGGCAAGCTCCGATAGGCTTGCGGGTCGCCGTTCCGCTAAGGTCGCGATGGCAGTGGTAGCCAGTAGCCATTCGCGAGGTCGATCACGGCGCTGTGCGGTCTCCTCGCGCCAAACGGCCAGGGCGTGAGCCACACTCTGGGCTTCTTGACCCAGACCGCTGCAGGCTTTGGCAACCTTTTCAATTCCGGCGCTCTCTGCATCCATCCATTCACCGGAAAGCAAAGCCGCACAATCCTCAGCGTGCCATCTCAGTCGATCTTTACTCTCCAATTCATGCTGAAGCTGGTCGCATATCGTGTCCAGATATTCCACGTCGTCAAATGCGTAAAGAATTTCTTGATCAGTGAGCGGGCGTCGACACCAGGGGGTTCGGGTGTAGGCCTTCGACAACTCGACGCCGCAAATGGTCTTAACGAGATGGGCATACCCCACCTGATCACCATAGCCTGTCATCGCAGCAGCAATCTGCGTATCGAAAAGATGGTTAGGCATGAGCGCAAGCGCGTGATGAAGAACCTCAAGATCCTGACGGGCTGCATGAAAGATCTTTACCGCGGGACTTTCTGCAATGGCCTCGCGCAGAGGATCAAGCGAGATATCCGCTAGCGGGTCGATACATACCGATTCACCTGGCGCCCCTATCTGAACCAGGCAGAGTTTGGGGTAATACGTTCGGATACGTTCGAACTCGGTATCGATCGATAGCCAGGGCGCTTTTGCCGCTACATCGGCAAAAGCATTGACCGCGTCTTGCGTTGCGACGTAGCGAGTTGACTTGCTCATTGAGGACCACGTTCTGCGCCTACTTTATCGGTTCGGCGTGATTAGAAAAGCATGGCTGATGATATCATCGGCTTTCGATTTTTCCCTCGCACGCTCATGATAAAGATACTGCAGCTCTTCTTCGGTCTTTGCTTGTTTCGAGGCAAGGCACACGACGTACCGCGATCGGAAGCGTTGTTTGTTTTAGCCGGCGCTGCAGCAGTTATCAGTAACGCCGCCAACGCCGTACCCAATATGGGTCTCGCGAGTGGCACGCTGCTCTCTGTGGGACAGGTCTTACTCTTTTCGGTTCTGATTAATCTGATTCTGAGAGTTCGAAAGCGGCCGGAGCGGTCCATGCAGACTCTGACCGCCATGTTTGGCGCGACATCGATCCTGCAGCTTATCGCGCTGCCGTTTTTCGGCTGGCACGAGCGCTTACTTCCTGATGATCCCCAGGCAGCGATGATGCTCACGATTCCGTTGATCCTTGCCGCGGGCATCGCGGTCTGGTCTCTCGCGGTGATGACGTCGATTCTCCGACAGGCGATGGAGACTGGAATCGGCACCGCGTTACTGGTGATTGTGGGATGCCAGTCGGCGGTTATGTGGGTGATTATGACGGTCACTGGTCAGAACGCGGGTTGACTGAGAGTATCCATATCGCGGGTATTGGCGGTACCTTCATGGCCGGGCTCGCGCTGATTGCCCGGGAATGCGGGTATACGATTCAGGGATCAGATCAATCACTGTACCCCCCCATGAGCACGCTCCTGGCGCAGGAAGGGATCCCTCTTTTTGAGGGCTATCAACCCGATGCTATCGCCCCCGAGACTTCGCTTTGCGTCATTGGCAATGCGCTCTCGCGCGGCAACCCTCTGGTTGAGCACATCCTTGCCCAGCGATTGCCCTACACCTCCGGCCCACAATGGTTGAGACAGACGCTTATCCCTGCGCGGCGCGTGCTTGCCATCGCGGGAACGCACGGCAAGACCACAACCAGCAGCATGGCATCGTTCATTCTGGATCGCTCCGACCGACAGCCCGGCTTTTTAATTGGCGGCATACCGGGGAACTTCAGCAGTTCCGCTCGACTTGGGCTCGGCGACTGGTTCGTTATCGAAGCGGATGAATACGACACCGCGTTTTTTGATAAACGCTCGAAGTTTCTCCACTATCGGCCAGACATATTGGTCATCGGTAACGTTGAATTCGATCATGGCGATATCTTCGACTCGTTGGGGGATATCGAAAAACAATTTGGTTACCTGCTGAGAAGCGTTCCCAAAGATGGCGAGGTGATCATCAATGCCGACGATTCGGGGATTGGCCGTATCCTGAAGCGCGGCTGCTGGTCGCGTGTCACCTCCTATAGCGCGCAAGACGACACCGCAGATTGGTTTGCTAAGCCCCTTAGCGCCGACTGTCGCGCGTTTGATGTTTTTTGTCAGGGTCAACATGTAGGGACCGTGGACTGGAATATCATGGGTGCCCATAACATGCTGAATGCCCTGGCAGCAATCGCTTCCTGCCGTGCCGTGGGTGTTGAGGGTCAAACCGCTTGTCGAGAACTGCGTGACTTTCAGCTCCCCAAGCGAAGACTCGAGCGCCTGAATCCCACGGGATCTATCGCGCTATTCGACGATTTTGCGCATCACCCTACCGCGGTTCGCGAGACGCTAACGACACTGCGGCAGGCATCCCCATCGGGTCAGCTCATCGCGGTTTTGGAGCCTCGGTCTAACACAATGAAACGGGGCGACCACCAGGACGACTTGGCGAGCGCGCTGAGCCTTGCCGATGTTGCGATTGTGCGGCAACGATCGGATATGGGCTGGGATCCGGGCGCACTTGCGCTTCATCCCAATCGGACTAAACTGCTCGTGCTCGAAGACATCAACGCCATCGTGGATTCGGTCGTAAAAACGGCGCGCCCCGGCGATCAGGTTGTCATTATGAGTAACGGCAGTTTTGATGGACTGAACGATTTAATCCATCAGGCTCTTCCGGCCTGAACGTGCTTGATACCGACTAGGAAAAAGTCATGAAAAAACTTACCGGCATTCTGCTCATCATGTTTTCTCTGGTCATGCCTGCCCCGGCGCAGGAGTTCGATCAGGATGTGAACTACTTTGAACTGTTGGTGCCGCAACCGGTGAGCACCGGAGACAAAATCGAAGTGCTTGAGCTCTTCTGGTACGGGTGCCCGCACTGCTATTCGCTTGAGCCCTATCTGGTGAAGTGGCTGAAAAATAAACCTGACTTTGTTGAATTTGTACGCTTACCTGCGGTTCTTAACCGGTCCTGGGCTTTCGACGCCCGGGTCTACTACACCTTTATTGCCCTGGGACTGGTCGACAAGCTTCACGAGCCCTATTTCGACTCAATCCATAAGGAAAGAAAGCGTATGAAAAGCGTAGAGGAAGTGGCCGCCTGGGCTGCGGAGCAAGGCGTGGATCCCAAAGCTATTCTCGATACGTTCAACTCGTTCGGTGTCGATTCGATGTTGGCTAATGCCAATCAGATGTCGGGCCGCTATGAGACCGATGGGGTTCCCACGATCATCGTGGATGGCAAATATCGGACGAAAGTATCTCTGGCCGGTGGTCAAAACGAATTGATTGATTTGATGAACTATCTGGCTCTGCGCGCGCAGAGTGAACGCGCAAACTAGGATTGACCTACGCAAACCGGCCGTAAACGCTTTTATTTGTGGCTCGCAACCCAAACGACTACCAGATCTACTATCACGTAGGACTCGGGAAGGCGGCGTCGACGTATCTACAGAACCGCGTCTTTCCGGTGCTGGAAGGTATTCGATACGTTCACCGGGATCGCTACCGCCGCTACCCGGCAATTATTGATAAAACCTCGGACCGGCGTTACCTGATCTCAAGGGAAGCTGCGTTTCGACTTGACCAGCGCCTGAACGAATTCGCTTCATTCAAACCTGATGCCCGCGTCATTCTGGTGCTTCGCCGTCACGACCGTTGGATTGCCTCGCACTATCGGCGCTATGTCAAAAATGGAGGCAGTCTGCCCTTTGAGGCCTACGCAGATCTCGACTGCAGTGCACCTCGTATCTGGGGCAAAGAGCAGATGCGATTTCTCCCCATGATTCAATCGATTGAGGCACGCTTTGGATCGAAACCCCTCGTCCTCTTTCATGAAGACCTACAACGCGATCCCTTTCGACTCATCGATCAACTCTGTCAGTTCACGGGAGCCACCTACCGGCGAGAACGCATCGACCTTTCGGTTGTGCACAGCTCGTGGAGCGAGAAGCAGCTCAAGTTTTCTCGAGCGGTCGGTAAGCACCTGTTCGCTGAAGTGCCGGAGGCTCTTGCGCATACCGGACTGAACCGCATCCAGCGGCGCCTCAAACTATGGGCCTGCTACGGCGTGTTGGGCGCAGCGCACCTGGTTCCTTCGCGGTGGCTTGAAGATGGCCCGCTTATTGAACCTCTCAGCCTCGAGCGCGTCAGGGAGACCTTCGCTGAGGACTGGGCCGCATGCGTTGCCTACGCCGAGGCCAACAATCCCGCGCCCCTAACACTCTGAGACCTCGCAAGAGGTTGGATAATCCGGTCGATTCTCGGGATGAGCCTTTAGGCCTGACCTAGTGGAATGTCGCGATACCCTCTTTGTCGAGGTCGTCCATCGTCCGCGAGATACCCTCCCGCAAGATTCGCACCATGTCATCAATCTGCTCTGCCGTGATACACAGCGGCGGCGACATGACGCACATATTGATTAATGGTCGGACCAGCAATCCCAGTTCCTGGCAATGTTTGTCGATGCGATTACCCACTTCATAATCAAGCGTTAGTGGCTGCTTGCTCTCACGACTTGCGACGCACTCGAGACATCCCATCAGTCCCATTCCTCGAACGTCGCCCACAATGGGTAAATCGGAAAGGGTCTGAAGCTGCGCCTGCATGTACGGGCCGAGTTCGCGCGCATTCTCAAGCAATCCCTCAGACTCGATCAGATCCATGTTCGCAAGCGCTGCGGCGCAGGCGACCGGATGGCCCGAATAGGTAAAGCCATTGGAGAAGACCGCTGACTTTTCCACGCTGTTGCTGATATCTTCGATTAGTCGATTGGAAATCACGGTAGCCGCCAAAGGCACATACCCTGATGTGAGTCCTTTTGCAGAGATCAGAATGTCGGGCGAGATATCAAAAACGGTCTCGGAAGCATACCAGTGGCCGAGACGTCCGAAGCCGGTAACGACTTCGTCTGAGATGTAAAGCACATCGTGCCGACGACATACTTCAAGGCACGCAGCCTGATAGCCCTCTGGCGGGACGATGACGCCGCCTGATGCAAGAATGGGTTCTGCAATGAAGGCGCCGACGCGATCGGCTCCAACTTCAAGAATCTTTTCCTCCAGCTCCTTGATAAGCCCATCACGAAACACCTCAACGCTCATACCCTCCGGACGCCGGTACGGATTGGGCGATGAGATGAAATGGACGGTATCGAGCCGGGTGTCCAGCCAATTCTTATCTCGAGGCTTGCCGGAGACCGCTGCGGAGAGGTAGGTACTGCCGTGGTACGCGTTCTGCCGGGAAATAATATGTTTCTTTTCGGGCCGACCCAGAACATTGTTGTAAAACAGGACGAAGCGAAGCGCCGAGTCAACCGCGGTTGATCCGCCGGTCGCAAAAAAGACGTTTTCCAGATCTGAGGGTGTTACTGAGGCCAGGCGTTTGGCCAACCGGGCGGCGGGTTCTGTTGAGTGGCTCCACGGACTTGTGTAGGAAAGCCGAAGCGCCTGATCGTTCATGGCGTCAACGATCTCCTGGCGACCATGGCCTGCGTTGACACACCACATTCCCCCGGGCCCATCAAGCAGTCGGCGACCCTTGGCATCCCAGACGTACGCGCCCTCGCCGGCTCCGATAATCGTCTTCTTTTCCGGGGGCTGACCGAAAGCCTCCCAAGGGTGCACCTGATAGGTGTCCATCTCACCAATAACTTTGGAATCCAACTCCAGTGACTCCGACGTCATAAACTCTCCTTTTATTTATTTCTCTTTTGTATTTCTGATGGTTGGTTTCCCGATGAACCCGCCGGATGCGTGACCCCCGTACCCACCACCGGAAAAGCGCTTGGTCCGAGGCCAACCGTCGGTCTCTCGGCTTCGCTTTTGATTTTGTTGGGCCCAATCTAGCACAGACTTCGCTTGATTGATTCACCGGACTTTATGCGCTGACAAAGATCTTATAACCCTGCGACAATCTTTCGGACCCGATCCCAGTTTTATAAAACACCGAAGGATCGAGACATTTTTTCCATAAAACTTCAACCGCGAGGCGCTTACGACATCCGCTGGATAGACACAGAAGATAAATTTCTTAAAGAAGCGATATCTTGGTGATGCAATTTCTAAACGAGACGCCTTCACCGTTCACAGGATAAACTTCTTGGATATGAAAGTGCCCCACCCTGAGATCTTTAAGGCCTACGACATACGAGGCATCGTAGACCAATCCCTGACGCCTGAGATTGTCAGGCAGATCGGTCAAGCGATTGGCTCGGAAGCGTTGGAGGCGGGTGATTCGGCGGTTATCGTGGGTCGGGATGGACGTCTCTCCGGTCCTGACATGGTCACCGCCCTAACAGAAGGCATTACCGCAGCGGGGTGTGACGCCATCGATATTGGAATGGTGCCCACGCCGCTCACCTATTTCGCCACCCATCACCTCGGCATCGGCGCGGCGGTTTCCGTGACCGGCAGTCATAACCCGCCGAATTACAACGGTCTGAAGATTATGGTCGGCACGCATACCTTAGCCGGTGAGCGAATCCAGGGGCTTAAGCACCGTATCGAGGCACAAACCGTTGCCCACGGCGCTGGACAACAATCTCAGGAAGATGTGGTGCCGGCATATCTGCGGCGGGTTACAGAAGACATTCAGCTGGATCGACCGCTTCGGGTGGTGAGCGATTGCGGAAACGGGGTGGCCGGTATGTTGGCACCCAGACTACTGCGAGAAATTGGCTGTGAAGTGATCGAACTTTTTAGCGAAGTCGATGGGCATTTTCCGAATCATCATCCCGATCCCAGCGTTCCAGAAAATTTAGAGGACCTAATCGCCGCGGTCCATGAACACCGAGCGGATCTTGGCTTGGCCTTTGACGGTGATGGCGACCGGCTGGGAGTTGTTACCAACACAGGCAAGGTGGTTTGGCCGGATCGACAAATGATTTTGTTCGCGCGGGATATCCTGTCCCGCCACCCTGGAGCAGAGATCATATACGACGTAAAGTGTACGCGTCTGCTACCGGACGCTATCGCGGCCGCAGGCGGCAAGCCCACTATGTGGAAAACGGGGCACTCGTTTATCAAAGCAAAGCTTCGCGAAAGCGGCGCAGCCTTAGGGGGCGAGATGAGCGGCCATCTGTTTTTTAAAGAGCGCTGGTACGGATTTGATGATGCGCTATATGCCGCCGCAAGACTTTGTGAAGTCCTTGCCAAGACCGATGACTCCGCAGATACGGTGTTTTCTGCTATCCCAGATACCGTAAACACGCCCGAGCTTAAGCTCGAGATGAACGAGGGTGAGCATTACGAACTCATTGCTGAGTTGGTCGCGGCTGCGGATTTCCCGGACGGTAAGATCTGTGACATCGACGGCATACGCGTCGACTTTGACGACGGGTTTGGTCTCGCTCGCGCCTCAAACACCACGCCCACGGTGGTCATGCGGTTTGAGGGCGCTAATGAATGCGCGCTCAAGCAAATTCAGGATGCCTTCCGCCGTCAGCTCATCGCACTGCGACCTCATTTAACCCTGCCGTTCTAACGCACTCTTATCCGATAGCAAAGCGTGCTCGCTCAGGCGACAGCACGTTATTCGTGGGCTATAAGTTTTGCTTGTGGAATGCGTTGCCGAAGACGCTCAGCAATCTCTGGAATTAGGCCCAACTTCGGGCGTAGCGTCACCCACAGAAGATTGAGATTGAGATTGAGATCGGCAAAAACGATTTGATCGTATGATCCCAGTACGGCCTGAAGGCCCGAAACGTGATCACTTAACTCTGGCGCCGATAAATCCCGCATGCCAGGTATCAGCACCATGAAGTCGCTGTAGACACGTCCATCGTCGTCCTTTGTGGGGACGCGCTGATAAAGCGGTTCGCCAGCAGCGGTTATCTCGGGCCCGACCAAACGTACCTGAAGTCTCATCTACCGCCTCGTTCGAGCGCTATTACCCCTCACGCTAAGCCAAGATGGTCTCAATGGTCGGGGCGTTCTGATACCCGCGAGGCAATGCTCGTCCCCGCTGTGCTCGAGCGCCCACAAAGGTATCGATATCGCTCGGCTTTAGGCGCATATGCTGTTTACCTGAAAAAAGCATAATCGAATCGCCCTCACGAAATACCGCGATGCTGGCGAGGCGCTCCTGACCCGCCTTATATTTGCCCGACGGAATATTCATAATCTTCACGCCTTTACCGCGACCGAGTTCAGGCAACTCGGCGAGGGCGAAAATCAGCAGCCGCCCGGTACTGGTAACGGCCGCCACCCAGTCATCCTCATAATCAAATACGCGCTGTGGCGGCAACACACCGGCGCCGCGAGCACTAAGAACCGCTTTGCCGGACTTATTGCGCGTGAGTAAATCCTCGATCGTGGCGACAAACCCATAGCCCGCATCAGAGGCCAGAAGAAACTGGCTGGCGTTATCGCCAATCATCACGCCCGCAAAGGAGGCACCTGCCGGCGGCTTCAATGTCTTACCCACGGGCTCACCCAAGCTACGCGCTGAAGGCAGCTCGTGAGGCCGTAACCCATAGGTCCGACCCGTCGAATCGAGGCAGAGCAAGGGCTGGTTCGTCTTTCCTGGACAGGAATGCAAATATCCATCGTCGCCCCGATAGGAGAGCTCTCGCGGATCAATCTCTGTTCCCTTCGCAGCCCTGATCCATCCTTTTTTCGATAGCACGACTGTAATCGGCTCAGAGGGAATCAATGCTGTCTCGCTCAGCGCCTGTGCTGCCTCGCGCTCTACAAGCGGAGACCGGCGGTCATCCCCAAACTCCTCTGCGTCCGCGAGCAGCTCCCTCTTGACGACCGTCTTCAGGCGATCACGAGATTTCAATACCTTTTCGAGATCTGCTTTCTCGCGCGCCAACTCCTGTTGCTCGCCCGTTATTTTTATCTCTTCCAATCGCGCCAAATGACGTAATTTCAACTCCAGGACCGCCTCAGCCTGGGCATCGCTTAACTTGAAGCGCTTCATGAGAACAGGCTTGGGCTCGTCCTCTTTTCGGATAATGCGAATTACCGCATCGATGTTCAGAAAAGCGATCAGCAAGCCATCTAGGATATGCAGTCGCTTGACCACACGATCGAGGCGAAACGATAAACGCCGCTTGACCGTATCGAGACGAAAGTCGAGCCACTCCTTTAACGCTGCTTTTAAATCAAATACCCGCGGTCGCCCATCCAAGCCAATCATGTTCATATTGACGCGATAGGACTGCTCCAGCGATGTTGTAGCAAACAGATGATCCATGAGAGCAGTTCGATCGACTCGATTAGACCGTGGCTCAATAACAATCCGGGTTGGATTTTCGTGATCTGACTCGTCCCGAATATCGTCTACGATGGGTAGCTTCTTCGCGGTCATCTGCGTTGCCACCTGCTCGATAATCCGCTCACCCGAGACCTGATACGGCAGCGCAGTAATCACAACGTTTCCTTCTTCTTCTCGCCATACCGCACGCTGACGAACCGATCCATAGCCGGTGCGGTACACCTCACGAATTTCTTCGGCAGACGTCACCACTTCGCCACCGGTCGGGAAATCGGGCCCTTTCACGTGCTCACAAATGTCACCCAGGCTTGCTCGCGGGCTATCCAGCAAGCGGATACAGGCACTGACCACCTCTCTCAGGTTGTGAGGCGGGATATCGGTAGCCATGCCGACGGCGATACCGGAGCTCCCGTTCAGCAATACATTGGGCAAGCGGGCCGGCAAAAGGCGGGGTTCTCGTAAGGTGCCGTCAAAATTCAAACCCCACTCCACCGTGCCCTGACCCAGCTCGGACAAGAGCATTTCGGCGAACCCAGACAGCCGAGCCTCGGTGTAGCGCATCGCCGCAAAGGACTTGGGATCGTCCTGAGAGCCCCAGTTTCCCTGGCCATCGACAAGCGGATAACGGAAACTGAACGGCTGCGCCATCAATACCATGGCTTCATAGCAGGCGGAATCGCCATGGGGATGAAACTTGCCCAGGACGTCGCCAACGGTCCGGGCTGACTTCTTATATTTGGACGTGGCCGCGAGACCTAGCTCAGACATCGCGTATACGATGCGCCGCTGAACCGGCTTCAGCCCATCCGCCAGACTCGGCAGCGCTCGATCGAGCACCACGTACATGGAGTAATTGAGATAGGAGCGCTCGGTAAACTCTGAGACGCCCACCGCTTCCAAGGGGTGAGCGACGGATGTTGACTGGCGTGCTTTTGAAGCAGACGCTTTCTTTCGTTTCGATGAGCGGCGGGGTGCTGCAGGCATAACGGACCTCAAACCCAAAGCAGTCGAGTTAGACTTAATCCAGATAACTATTATAGCGGGCGACCTGCTCAATTCCGACGATGACCGATGCCTTGACTCAAGCCGCACAGCTGGTGGACGGCTCACAGCCGATGACCTCAGACGCATTGCTGGAGTGGTTAGGCGAGCGAGGATGGGCATGCCCCACCATCGATCATCCCCCCATGTTCACCGTGGATGACAGCAAAACCTTACGTGTCACGCCGCAGGGCCAAGGTGATATCAAAAACCTGTTTTTAAGGAACAAAAAAGGTGTAATGTGGCTTGTCAGCTGTCATGAGGACCGGGTCATCGACCTTAAGGCTCTGGCGACAGCCGTAGGCGCAGGTCGATTCTCATTCTGCTCTGAGCAGCGCCTGATGCACTATCTTGGCGTACGGCCAGGCTCAGTCTCGCCGTTGGCGCTCATCAATGATCGAGCGCGGGTCGTCCATTTTCTGATCGATCAGGCTTTGCTGGAGACACCGACAATCTATCTGCATCCTTTGATTAACACCCGAACCACAATGTTAAAGACGAAAGATCTCATCGACTTCGCGGTAGCCATCGGACATTCGCCCCGAGTCGTGCGTTTCTCAGAAGATGGCGTAGACTGCGCACCCTCACCCATCGAGTCGATACCCTATGAATAGTCAGCGACCCTCCCAACGGCCCTTGGCAGAGATAGCTCGCTCCCTTCGCGACGGATCGTTAACCGCGGTTTCCCTCGCGCAGGATTGCCTATCCAACCATGTTTCTGAATTAAACGCCTATCGCGACTGGACCCCTGATGCCGCCCTACGGCAGGCCGAAAAAGCCGATGCGGCGCTATCCCAGGCCCAGGATCTCGGCGCCCTTCAGGGCGTTCCTATCTCGGTCAAAGATCTTTACGGCTTAGAGGGTACTGAGACTTTTGCGGGCTCTCCGGCTGCGATGCCTGACCCTTGGCAGGCGGAAGGCGATCTCATCAAGGGCCTGCGGAATCAGCATGGCGTGTTTACTGGGAAAACACATACCGTGGAGTTCGCATTCGGGGGTCTTGGCGTGAATAGCCACTGGGGAACACCAAAAAATCCGTGGGATGCAAAAGAGCATCGGGTCCCTGGAGGTTCCAGTAGCGGTGCTGGCGTGAGTCTGTGTGAAGGATCGGCCTTAGTCGCCCTCGGGTCAGACACGGCGGGGTCCGTTCGCATCCCGGCCAGCATGACCGGCTGCGTCGGCCTGAAGACGAGTTTTGGGCGATGGCCGGTCTCGGGTATTTTTCCGCTAAGCCCAACGCTGGATACCGCCGGGATACTGACCCGTACCGTCGCCGATTCGGTAACCGCCTTCTCAGCGATCGATCCGCATCAGAGAAGCTATGGCCCGCGTCTTGCTCGTGAAGTGTCCCGATGCCAACCCAGTGACTTTGTTTTAGGGTCCGGAGAGAACGCCCTCTGGGCCGATTGCGAATCGGGAATCGTTGAGGCCGTTGACGCAGCCCTTAGAGAACTCAGTGAGGCTGGCGTCAGGATCGTGGACGCCGCCTTACCCGAGGTCGCACCCGCGATTGAGTTGCTCAAGGTAGGCAGCGTTGTTGCAGCCGAGATCGATGAAATGTTGACATCGACGGCACCGCAATGGCGTGACACGCTAGACCCATTGGTCTCCTCCCGGATAAAAGACGGAGGATCGATCAGCGCAACCGAATACCTGCAACGCCGTCGTAAGCTTCAATCGCTGAGCCAGCTTGCAGCCACTCGATTTGAGACGTGTCAGGTGATGATCAGTCCCACTGTCGCCATCTCTCCGCCCCGAGTCAGCGACGTCGACTCGATCGAAACGTATCGCCCTAAGAATATTGGCGCTCTAAGGAATACCTGCGCCGCCAACTATCTTGGGCTTTGCGCCATCACGATTCCGGTAGGTCTCGATAAATCCAAGATGCCGGTGGGCCTGCAATTGATCGCGCCTCGTCTCCATGAAGAGACGCTGCTCGCAATCGCTACCTGCCTTGAGAACATCCTGGGTAACGCAGCACAACGCCTGGGCACACCCCCAGGGCTAAAGGGCTGACTGAAACGGATGGTGATGGCGTCGCGAAATCCGAAAGGGGTTGATATTGATGACGAATCAGAGATCAGCTCAGGCTATCTAAAGATTCATCGCTATCGTATTCGCCATGAGCGATATGACGGCGACTGGTCACCTCTGCTGTCTCGGGAGGTGATGGATCGGGGGGCTGTGGGGGCCGTACTGCCTTTTGATCCGATTCGGCAAGCCGTCGTTCTCATCGAACAGTTCCGCATCGGAGCCTGGTCCGCGGCATGGCCACAACCCTGGCTGGTCGAATGTATCGCGGGCGTTATTGAGGACGGTGAAACGCCTGAGGCGTTGGCGATTCGCGAGGCCCGCGAAGAAGCAGGCTGTACCATCAAACGACTGGAGCCTATCGCCCGATATTTTTCAACGCCGGGGGCCTGCTCAGAACTGGTGTATCTGTTCTGTGGCGAGGTGGATACATCCGACGTCGGCGGCATTCATGGTCTCGAGACCGAACACGAAGATATCCGCGCTTCCGTCTGGCCGCTCGAGGAAGCGCTGGACCTCATGCACCGTGGTGAGGTCAGCAACAGCATGACGCTGATCGCTCTGCAATGGCTGGCCGCCCACCATCAAGACCTCAGCGATCGCTGGCAATGCGCCCGCTGAGCGCCGTCACGAAGCAGCTTAATCGCGCAGAAGGGTAATCAGGCTAGAAGTATCCCAGCGACCCCCACCACGCGCCTGGACCTGGCCGTAAAACTGATCAACAAGCGCGGTCACCGGCAATCGGGATCCCATACGTCGGGCTTCACCTAAACAAAGACCCAGATCCTTACGCATCCAATCAACAGCAAACCCAAAATTGAACTCGTTCTGGTTCATGGTCTTGCCGCGATTTTCCATCTGCCAGGACTGAGCCGCCCCTTTTGAGATGACCTCAAGCACCTGCTCTACATCCAGTCCACAGCGACTTGCGAAATCAAGACCCTCGGACAAGCCCTGCACCAAGCCCGCGATACAAATCTGATTCACCATTTTCGTGAGCTGACCGCTTCCGACCGGACCCATGAGGCCGACCGCGCGAGCGTAACTGTCGATCACTGGCCGGGCAACATCGAATATCTCAGCCTGGCCACCTACCATCACCGTCAATATCCCATTTTCCGCACCGGCTTGACCGCCTGAAACAGGCGCATCGAGAAAGTGAACCTGCTGCGCCTGCGCAACGGATGCCAACTCACGAGCGACTTCAGCGGACGCTGTCGTGTGATCCACATAGATGGCACCCGCTGCCATGGCCGGCAAGGCTCCATCATCGCCCATGGCGACCGCCCGTAGATCATCGTCATTACCGACGCATGAGAAGACAATCTGGGCATCCCTAGCAGCCTCTGCAGGGGTTGACGCGTGCTGCCCACCAAACTCTTTCACCCACTGCTCTGCTTTGGTTACCGTGCGATTAAATACCGTGACCTGGTACCCTTTTTTTGCCAAATGACCAGCCATGGGATAGCCCATAACGCCAAGCCCGATAAATGCCGCTTTGCTAATATTGTCGTCATGCGAACGTCCGGTCATGATTTGTACGCCTCCAAGCGATACGGTATTGAGTAATCAGGAAACTGTCTCATGAGCGTGTCTTTTAAATCGATTGTGATCCGCGGTGCCACGGCGGAGGACGCTCATGCGCTCGCGCAGTTTAACATCGCCATGGCAGAGGAAACCGAAGACCGCGCTCTTGATCCGGTCACTGTTCATGCCGGCGTCAAGTCTGTTATCCAGTCACCTGCACGCGGGTTTTACTTGGTTGCTGAGTCGGGCGGCGTCTGTGTTGGCGCACTCCTTATTACTTTTGAGTGGAGCGACTGGCGAAATGGGGATCTGTGGTGGATACAAAGCGTTTATGTATTGCCCTCCCATCGTGGAAGAGGAATTTTCCGGCAGCTGTACGAGCACGTTGTTGCGCAAGCGACTGAAAATAGTGATGTGCGAGGCATACGCCTCTATGTTGAAAAAGACAATCTCAAGGCACAAACCGTTTATGAACACCTGAGCATGACGCGAACGCCTTACCAAGTCTTTGAACGAATGTTCTAGGCCATAGCAATCTGCGCTTGGGATACGAGCATGATGGATTCCGCTGATCAGAATCGTTACAGCCGGCAAATTAAGCTGCCGCAGGTGGGTGCCGATGGGCAGTCGCAACTGCTCAACAGCCATGTGCTCATTATTGGCATGGGCGGATTGGGATCCCCCGTTGCGCTCTATCTTGCCAGCGCGGGCGTTGGTCGCCTGACCATCTCAGACTTCGACCGTGTGGACGAGTCCAACCTGCAGCGTCAAGTTATTCATAGACAAAGCATGATTGGAGAGCCCAAAGCGGCATCGGCTCGAGAAGCGATCGCTCAATTGAATGCGCGTTGCGCGGTTGAGGTTATCGATTACGAGCTTGACGGCGATGATCTCCTACAGGCCGTAATGGCTGCCGACGTGGTCGTCGACTGTACGGATAACTTCCCGTCCCGCTTTCATTTGAATGAAGTCTGTCTGCAGACGGGGACACCGCTGGTCTCAGGTGCTGCCATTCGCTGGGAAGGTCAGATCACCACCTTTGCGCCACGCGATCCTCTTTCGCCGTGCTACCGCTGTCTGTATCCCGATACTGGTATTGAAGGCGCGACCTGCGCAATGGAGGGCGTCATCGCGCCGATTGTTGGCGTCATCGGCACGATGCAAGCGCTCGAAACTCTCAATGTCCTGCTGAACACTGGAGAAGGATTAGTCTGTCGGGTGCTGATGTTTGACGGCATCGCGATGGAATGGCAATCGATACATCTGAAGCGAAATGATGACTGCCCATCCTGTCAGCGGCGTCCTAATTACCCCGGTTCCGCCTAAACGCTGGCGGTGACCCCTGAGGGCTATGGCGACTAGCCGCCGATGTGAGACATCTCGACCTTGCCTCGACCCGAAGCAGGGAGCGGAACATTTAATCCTCTAAGCTCCGAGTACCGATCGTCGCGACCGGTCCAGATCTGCGTTACCCGTGAGAGGAGCGCCTCGTCATCTGCGCCAGAGCGTAACAGCTCGCGAAGATCATGCCCTTGCGAGGCAAAAAGACAGGTATAGACCTCCCCCACGGCTGAAAGACGCGCTCGGGAGCACTCGCCGCAAAACGACTGGGTGACTGAGGTGATGAAGCCAATCTCCCCGCCGCCGTCTCGATACCGCCAACGCTTGGCGACTTCTCCACGGTAATTGGGATTGATCGGCTCTAGCGGGAATTGCGCATTGATTTGATCGACCAACTGCTCTGCCGGAATGACATCGTCGAGATTCCAACCGTTGGTCTCACCGACATCCATGTATTCGATAAAGCGCACGATACAGCCCGAGCCACGAAAATGCTGCACGAGGTCCATGACCGCATGTTCATTGAGGCCATTTCGAATGACCGCATTGACCTTGATGTCGCTAAACCCTGCCGTACGTGCGTTCTCAATCCCGTCCAATACGCGGGCGGCCGGATAATCCACATCATTAATTTTCTTAAAGGTTTCGTCATCCAGCGCATCAAGACTGACTGTGAGCCGTCGCAAACCAGCCTTTTTGAGATCTGCAGCGCGTCGTGCCGTCAGCATCGACCCATTGGTTGTCAGGCTGATGTCCTCAACGCCATCTATCGCATTAATCATCTCCACAAGATGCTCAAGATTGCGCCGTATCAGCGGCTCCCCTCCGGTGATGCGCACTTTACGCATCCCAATCCGCGCAAAGACCGTGGCAATTCGGGCAATTTCCTCCAGCGTCAGGAGGTCCTTTCGAGGGACAAAGGCGTAACCGGGGCCAAAAATCTCCCGAGGCATACAGTAGACGCAGCGGAAATTGCATCGATCCGTCACCGAAATCCGAAGATCTCGCAGCGGTCGGCTAAGCGTGTCGGTAATCATGGTCATCGCTGAAGGGCTAACTCGAGCTACCCCCCACCGCGTTGAAAGGTGAGATCAAAGCGCGATTGAAAGGCCTCCCTCTCTACGTCAGACAGGCCCTCAAAACGAAATACGGTTGGCGTATGGGGAATTCGAATCAAACCGATCCGACGCTCACACTCTGGCGCGAGTTCAATGGTGACGGTTCCGCCTCCATACTCGAGAGTAGCACCCGTTGAACGGGTCTCCGAGACCCATCCGTCGGGCAACTGTGCCAGCGTGCGGAAAAATACGGCGTGACTCACCCCAAGGTCTTTTTGAATTTCCATGGCTTCAGAAAACCAAATTGAGACCGTCTAGCCGCCAGCCACGGGGGGCCAAATTGCCAGAGTATCCCCTTCTTTTAAGACGTGACGCTCTCGCTCGGCGCTCTCGAGATGTCTGCCGTTAACGAGAACCAGGTGCACCTCGGCCCGTGGCACTTTCTGACGCTCAATAAACTGATCGACCGTTTCTTCAGGCTGTAACTCCATCGTCGCCGCGTTCCGGCGTGCGGACTGCGGAAGATACTGACTCAGGCCCGCGTACAGTTTGAACGTGATACCCATCAGACCGCTTTAAGACACCTTCAACTCTGACTGATTCACGCCCACGTAGGCATCGGCCAACTGAACCGGATTTTTCTTCAGGCGTTCTTTCCATGGTCCCAGAGGGATTTTTGTTTCAATCAGTCCGCGCAACACGCCCAGATGCTCGTGATAGCCAACCGAATTGGCTCCCACAAGTACATCGTCTTTAAACTGCAGGTTGATGTACTGGAAGTTATTTTCGTTATACATCTCGCCGCTGTCGCCGCCCTCGACACCTTCCCAAGCACCGAAAGAGCACGTGACCAATCCCAGCGTATCGAGAATATTCATGTTGAGGCTGCCTTTATACGGCAGTGCGTTGTTACCCACCATATTGGCCGCAGCTACTCGCCCGTGTTCGGTAGCGGTGGGCTGCACTGCGTGCACGGCTGTTTCGCCGGTCGAAAAGTCCAGACCCTGAGCGCAATCGCCCGCGGCATACACGTCAGCCACAGTCGTTTGCATGTGCTGGTCAACGACGATCCCCTGATCCACCGTAATCCCGGTCCCCTCGAGATACTGGATTCGAGGCTTAACGCCCGTCGAGACAATGACCACATCGGCCGGGCACGTCTCGCCGTTTTCAAGAACGACGTTTAGCTCCTCCGAAGAGGATTCGATTGCTTTTACGCGGGTGTTCGTATGAACGGTGACACCTTTGGATTCACACCAGGTCTGCAGCAGTCCACCGGCTTTCTCACCGAGCATGCGGGGCACCATACGCGGCCCCATCTCAACGACGGTCAGATTCACCTCGCGCAATACCCACGACTCCAGAATGATGCACCCGATAAAACCGGCGCCGACCTGTACCGCCCGGGCCCCCGGCTTCGCCAGGTCAATAATCCGCTCGGCATCCTCAAGATGCCAGCACTGCTGAACTCGCGGATCATCCATCCCCGGAACCGGCGGAATAATCGGCTCCGCACCCGTGGCAAGCAGTAATTTGTCGTAACTGATGGTTTGACCATCCGCCAGGGAAACTGTGTGACCGGAACCATCGAGACCCACAACCTCGCCATGCACGAAATCGATCCCTTTCTCTTCGTAATGCGTTGCCGAGCGCCGAAGATAGGTGCCCTCTTCCTTGACCTTCCCCGTCAGGTAATAAGGAATGGCCATTCGGGAATAAGGAGGCTGAGGCTGCGCTCCAATCATGGTCACCTTTGAGGAGGGGTCCAGTTCCTTTATGTGCTCAGCGGCCGCTACCGCGGCCGGTCCGGCACCGGCAATCACATAATGCATCGTTCGTTAACCCTTTAAATGAACAGTGCCCCGACGATCGATCGACCGCCGGGGCATTCGTTTCAACAGCTTAAGAGGACAGCGGCGCTATAGGCCAAGACGGGCAAGCGTCTCTGCCGAAGGCACGCCTGAGGCGTCCCAGCCGCGAAGCTCGTAGTACTCCGGCAACATCTCGGCGAGTCCGTTCACCTTACCTTCCGCCGGGCCGGTTTTGGCAGCGTCCTTCAACATGCGCTCCGGCAGCGTGTCATCCGCACCGGTAAACCCGGCGGCAATGTTGTACTGGCGCTCCATGTTCCAGATACGCTCACCCACTTCGACGAACCGCTCAACACTCCAGTCACCCTCACAGGCCGCATCGACCATCGGCGCAATATCCTCGCCGGACAGTGCGAAGGTCGTGAATACGCAGGTGCCGCTGGAATCCACAGCAGCTGTTGCGTCCTGGAACGCCTTCACGAGGCCGGCTTTTCCGTCCGTGACGAGGGGGTCCGTTTTTTCTGGGATACCGAGCACTTCCGAGGCAACGGTATAGCTGCGCAAGTGGCACGCTCCCCGATTTGACGTCGCGTAGGTAAGCCCCATACCCTGAATACCGCGGGGGTCATACGCCGGGAATTCCTGACTTTTTACCGTCATGGAAAATTCCGGATGACCGTACTTCTCGCACAGGCGGCGCGAACCCTGGCCGATTTCCTTACCAAAACCTTCACCGCGGGCGGTTGCTTCCACCATCGCAACAAAGGCCTCTGTGTTTCCAAATTCCAAGGCGTGTCCACCGGTATCTTCTTTGGAGATAGCGCCCGCTTTATACAGATCCATGGCCGCGCCGATCGTCGCGCCCAGAGAAATGGGATCAAGACCCTGCTCATTGCAGACGAAGTTGGCGTATGTCAATGCATCAAGATCGTTCACCCCGTTGGCCGCACCCAATGCCCACGCTGCCTCGTATTCCAAACCACCGCTGACAATCTGATATTTCGGCTTGTCTTTCACGGTAAAGTGCGTCGGATCGATCTTTGATCGTCTCGCACACGAGATCGGGCAACCAAAACAGGCGTGGTTGGAAACAAGGTTTGCCTGTCCATCGCTCTCTCTCACCTCTGCCATGGCTTCGGCGCTGATATCGTGGGCACCGTCAAACTGCACATCGTGGCCGTTTCGTGTTGGCAGTGCACCGACTTCGTTAATGACGTTCATTAAGACCTGAGTGCCGTGCGTTGGCAGTCCCTGACCGGTTACGGCGTTCTCTGCGAGGATCTCTTTGGCTGCGTTTGAGGTCTTCATCATGGCCATGGGATCCTTCACCTTGACGCCGACAGTTCCTCGAACCACCACCGCTTTCAGGTTTTTCGAACCCATGACAGCGCCGACACCGGAGCGTCCCGCCGCACGATCCATATCGTTCACGACTGCCGCGTAGAGAACGCCGTTCTCTCCGGCAAGGCCGATCGACGCGACGCGCACATCCGGGTCACCGCGGCGTTCCCGAAGAGCGGTTTCCGTCTCCCAGACTGATTTACCCCACAGGTCGGATGCGTCTTTCAACTCGGCGTCATCGTTGGTGATGTCCAGATACACCGGAGAGGCCGATTTCCCTTCAAAAATCACCATATCCCAGCCGGCGTTCTTTAGCTCAGCGCCAAAAAAGCCGCCGGAGTTTGAACAGGCAATGGCGCCTGTCAGAGGCCCCTTACACACAACCGACCATCGTCCGGAGGTTGGGGCGATCGTGCCGGTCAACGGTCCGGTGGCGAAAATCATTTTGTTGTCGGGTGAAAACGGTTCCACTTTCGGGTCGGTCTCCTCGACGAGATATTTCGTCGCAAGACCACGCTGCCCCATGTAATCGTTGGCCCACTGCATGTTCAGCGGCTCACTGGTGCATGTACCTGCGCCCAGGTCGACCCGCAATATTTTTCCAGTCCAACTCATTTTCAACTCCTCCTTCTCTGGTTATTCAAGATGTTTAACTTGTTTTGGCTTGTGTCTCTGGGGAAAGCGCCTCATGGTTCCAAGCCTTTACAAAACTGTAATCTATGCCTAAATTCAAATCGACCAACACGAATGCCGGCCTGGATCAAGCGCTGCCTTCCTGCAGACCCGCTGACAAGACTGCGTGGCGACGCATCTTTTCATACCCGGTACTGTCCTCCGCCATGTAAGCGAGCGCCGTGGTGGGACAAGCTTCCACACACATAGGCTCACCGCCACAAAGATCGCACTTCGTTACGACGCCAGAGTCGGGGTCATAGTTGATGGCGCCAAAAGGACACGCGATCGTGCAGACCTTGCAGCCAACGCAGACCTCAGCCGACACTTCCTTCGCGCCCGTCGCGGGATTCACCGTGATGGCCTGTACCGGGCACACGACCATGCACCACGCCCCTTCGCACTGGGTGCAGGTTGATGGCACATTAAGCGCCCCGCCCTCGAAGACCGTAATATCCATTACGGATTTAGAGGTGTTAAAAGCGCCTACCTTCCCGTAGGAGCACATCATTTCACACTGGTGACAGCCCGTGCAGGCGTCTGCTTCCATAACCAATGCCTTGTGCATGCCTTTCCTTCTTCCTTAATGATTGACTGAGTGGTTGACTGAACTACTCGCTCTTTGCCCTGCCGAGGTAAATACGTGCTCGGTTTAACGTATATTACACGCCTCGTCCGAAAATAGAACCTTCGCAGCATCACCTCGCCGTCGATCAGTCCATAACCCCACAGTCACCGGGATTTTATGGACCGATCAGGACATCCCTGGAGAACCAAAGAAGCGAAGGGCCGCCTATCATGACAAAGAAAAAGCTACTTTTCGGCGCGATCAAATTGACGGTCATCGCGGGACTCCTAGCAATTATCGTCACCAACATCAATTGGGTCGATACGCTAAGCCGAACCGCGCCCGACGGGTCCGTTGACGCCACGGCCGGGCGCATCATCGGAAAGTGGGATCAGGATCCGGTCCAGTTTCTTATAGAGGACTCCGGCGAACCCACTGCCGTATCTCGAGGCGCACAAACGGACGGCTCGCGCACCACGATATCACCGGGCCTTGTCACCTATGTAAAAAACCTGGACGGCTCACTCTTCGCACTCGGAGCGCTACTTTTCATCGTTTTCTTCGTCTGCATCAACTCGCGATGGTGGTTTTTGCTGAGAGCAAATGGGCTGGACGTAAAGTTCACCGAAGCTCAGAAATATGGCTGGATCGGCCTTTTCTTCAATAACGCGCTTCCCGGCGCGACCGGTGGCGACGTCGCGAAGGCGGTTTACATCGCACGGCGATGTTCTGGCGAGAAGATTCGTGCGGTCGTATCGATTGTGGTCGATCGCATCATCGGATTACTTTCATTGATCTTCGTCGGCAGCCTGGCCAGCCTCCTCGCGATGGATCGCTTTCCCGTCTTTGCGAGCACGATTTGGCTTACCGGTCTTGCTGCGCTCTGCTTTTGCTTTCTGTTGATAAGCCCGGGTCTGCGTCGGCTGATACGCTTTGACCGCTTAGTCTCATTGCTGCCGATGAAGATAGGGACGATCATTCACGAGCTCGATCAGGCGGTCATGCACTACCGAGGTCACCTCGGTGGCATTGGTCTTTGGATCCTGATGAGCCCGATCATCTATACGCTCTTTATCGGGAGTTTTTTCTGCATGGCGGAGAGCCTCGGTGTTGGGATTACCCTGAGCGATCTTTTTTTTATCGTCCCCGTCGCCTCTGTCGTTCAAGGTATACCTATCGCGCCAGCGGGATGGGGGATTGGCGAAGCCGCATACGGTTATCTGATCGGAAAATTCGGCGCGGTAAATCTTGTGGGCGTAGCGGGCGCGGAGGAGATCATGCGAACGCGAGGCGTGGCCCTCTCAGTGCTGCATCGCATCCACGTGGTGGCCTGGTCGCTGTTGGGCGGCATATTTATGCTGACTGAGAAGAAAATAGAGCGGCCTGAGACCGATTCGCCCAAAACGGGCGGCACGACCCAGTAAACTCCGCCGATGGCTAAGACACCTATATCGTTCGCGACCACTCCGCAGCCCGGCCCCGACGGTAATTTATCGGTAACCATTACGCAT
>Ga0181574_10000602_pt1 | contig 33378 bp, 30 predicted proteins | sample 101ome_24_FD_145600 | JGI IMG/M metagenome (GOLD analysis project Ga0181574, IMG submission 145600) | Coastal salt marsh microbial communities from the Groves Creek Marsh, Skidaway Island, Georgia - 101410AT metaG (spades assembly) | ecosystem: Environmental > Aquatic > Marine > Intertidal zone... | reverse complement strand
GTTGAAATGGGCCGGAGTCTGTATCTTAGTTTGGTTGGGATATACTTTCCTTAATCATGCAAGAAAGGGCCCCTCTTCGGAAATAGAATCGGGAGGTCATGGGAATAATGACAAGCAAGGATTCATTCAGGGTTTTTCAATTGCATTACTAAACCCAAAAATCTTGGCTTGGATGCTTGCACTATATACTCCATTCATAGAAAATAACGTAAGTATTGAGACACTACTAGGTATGGGATTTCTGGGGATGATGATTGATGGAACATGGTATGTGACTGTGGCTCTTGCATTAACCACCGGTGGACGTGTCGAGAAACTAAAATCAATCTCACATATTATCGATGGAGCAATGGGAATCCTCATGTTCGTATTTGCTGGTTTAATGATTGGAGGAGTGATTTAGAAAATCACAAATCCCAGAATAAAACGCTCAAGAACATTATGAAGCAAAATGAAAATGGTGCCACAAATATACCACCAATTAGACCTAAACCTAAAGATTTCTTATTTTTAACAAAGCTCCATATTATCATCCCGAGATAGGCTATTGGGATAATAAATGGAAGGAAATCAATTAAGATACCATCTAAATCAGGATCTATGTCTCCTGAAACATCTGCATTATCTATTTGAGAATCATAATCAGTGGCATAGGTTATTGATTGGCCATTCTTAAGAAAATAGAAGCTATAACCTTCGAGTGAACCGTCACAATCCATTGGGTACCAAATCCTGTTATCATCTGATTGAACAGATAATCCTAGCCACTCTATATCAAATCCACAATAACCGTAATCTTCCCAATCTTCCCCCCATACATTTACACTGGTATAGAAATAATAATCTCTGTCATAAATATCATATAAGTCAAGATCTCTTACGCTAGGGATATAGAAATCGACTGTCATGGTATTGTATTCTTCATTATTTATTGTAATATAATTATCATCAAAACTCGGTTGATATCTACTATCATAATACCAATTATCATCTACTCCACCTGGTTCTATCCATAGTATCATCAGAGACATAAAAAATGCAGCGATTGTAGGAACTAAGAATAATCCAATTAAAAAGTGTGAAATTAAGAATTGATTGGGATCTTGGGTTTGAGGGGCGCTCACAGTTTGCAAATTAGAAAAATTACTTACATCTCCAGAAAAAACGTTTTTTGATGAATTTTCTTGGTTTGGTGACGACTGTTCTTTGCTAGAATCCCACCATGGACTTTCATTATCTGTCATTTTTGAAAACTCTCATTATAACAAAACAAATGGTAGATGAAAAAGTAAATCGAATACAACTGCAAGTGCTCTAGCCTCTGAATCAGTATTCTCATTTTTATCACCATTGGGTGGCGATAATCTCTGTAGTTCTCCAGAATCAAGCCAAAATGATGAGCATTCAGGGCATCCGTCAATCTCAATTAATTCGGTTAATGAACCATCAATTTTCCTAAATGCGAAATCTCGAACTTTCATCTTGATTTCACAAAATGGACAACAAATATCTGTTGGAGTTCCTTCATCCATAAATCCATCATGCATTGACTCTAATTTTTTGCTACAAATCTCAGATGACGCAGCCTCAGAGTTTAGTGCCAATCCTGCACATGTGGGGCAATGAAAAATACCATTTCTAGAAAAAACTGACTTACCACTTTCTTCTGGAGAAATTAGTATTGTACCGTCTCTTGGGCATAGCATTGTATCTTTCACTAAATAACCGAAGTGACGATACCTCTTGAATACTTACCCGGATAAATCATGCATTTTTGGAAAAATGAAACATATCCAATCTAAAATTAAATTTTAGGAGGAAATAATTCTAATCTGCCAAAATTAAGAATTTATTCTCTAAAATCACAAAAGTAGGCAATCGGCGGATTAAATGGGGTACATAGTGTCCCAAGTTCATGCAAAGGTCTGCCGAGGCAGGTGGAACGCCGTTGAGAATCATCACAGCAGCCGCTATTTTCGATGGACATGATGCTGCAATTGGTATTTTCAGAAGAATTTTCCAATCAATGGGATGTGAAGTAATTCATCTTGGACATGACAGAGGTGCTGATGAAGTAGCTAGAGCTGCAATCCAGGAAGATGCACATTGTGTTGCCATTACTTCATACCAAGGAGGAGCGGTTGAAATGTTCACCCATACCAAACAAATTTTGGATGAAGCAGGCTTCGGACATGTAAGCTTAGTTGGAGGTGGTGGAGGAACAATTCTACCACATGAAATCCAACATTTATTAGATTCAAATATTGCAAAAATTTATTCTCCGGAAGATGGTAGAGAATTAGGACTTACTGGTATGGTTTCAGATGCTATCGATAGGGCTTCAAAGAATGATTTACTTGACCCAGTCAGATTTGAATCATTAAAACAACCTATCAATGCTAGCAATCATCCATCTGTCTCTAAATTATTGACTTTGGCAGAAAATGCTGATGAGAAAATGTTCAATGAAATTCTAGAACGAGTCAGATCTACTGACGGTTCAAAATGTCCGGTAGTAGGTTTAACTGGAACCGGGGGTGCTGGAAAGTCTAGTCTCACTGATGAATTGATGTTGAGGATACAAAGAGATAATCCAGGAACAAAAATCGCTTTACTTGCTACAGACCCAACACGTAAAAGGACAGGGGGTGCATTACTCGGTGACAGAATTAGAATGAATTCACTTTCAGATGAGAACCTATTCATGCGTTCATTTGCCAGTAGAGATAGCGGTAGAGAGATTGCAGATTGTATAGGTCGTTCTATTGAAGCATGTAAAGCAGTAGGTTTTGACCTTGTGATAGTTGAAACTAGTGGTATTGGACAAGGTAACGATGCGATCACAGAAGTTGCAGACCTTTCACTATATGTTACTACTAGAGAATATGGAGCACCTAGTCAATTAGAAAAATTAGAGATGTTGGATTCGGCAGATATTGTTGTACTGAATAAGTTCGATAGACCTGGAGCAGAAGATGCACTGGCTGAAATCAGAAAACAATTCAAGAGAAATAGAGAGATGTGGGATGCAGATAATTCTGAACTTCCCGTTGTTCCTACAATTGCAAGTCAATTTGCAGATGCAGGAGTAGACCAACTTTGGCAAAAATTATCCAATATGTTAAATGAAAAATATGCTCAATCGTTTTCAGCAGCGGAACCAAGACTTGGAGCAGATGGTCTACCTCACAGATCATCTCCAATTCCTCCAGAAAGACAGGGTTATCTTGCTGAAGTATCAAGCACAGTTAGGAATTATCATACAAGAACGGAAGAAGTGGCATCAAAAATGCGGTTGGTTCAACAATTAGAAGCTGCAGCTGAACAAATGGAATCGAAAAAGAATAAGGCGGCGGCTGAAGGTTTGAAAAAGGAAGCAAAAACAGTTCGTTCAGAGATTCCAGAAAGTGCTTGGGAATCTTTAGAACACTTCAGAACAAAAGCTGAAGAGTATCGTACAGGATCGACAAGTTATACTGTACGTAACAAAGATATTCCTGTTAAAACAACCAAAACTACTCTTTCAGGATTAGATATGCCAAGAGTTGCATTACCTGATTATAGTGACTGGGGGGACACATTACAATGGATTAGAAAAGAGAATATGCCAGGATCATTCCCTTACACAGGAGGAGTCTTCCCATTCAAAAGACAGGATGAATTACCTGTGAGAATGTTTGCAGGAGAAGGTAGTGCAGAGAGAACTAACAAAAGATATCACTTCCTTTCCAAAGACCAAGACTTCAACAGATTATCAGTAGCATTTGATTCCCCTAGCCTGTATGGAAATGACCCACAAGAAAGACTGGATATATTCGGTAAAGTTTGTGAAAGTGGAGTATCGATAAGTACTGTTGATGAAATGGAAAAATTATTCGAAGGATTTGATTTGTGTGCTGCTAATACTTCAGTATCAAAAACAATCAATGGAAATTATTGGTGGCATCTTGCTGCTTTCTTTAATGTAGCAATTAGACAACAAGTGAAGATATTCGAAGAACAGAATGGGCGGAAACCTGATGAAAAAGAATATGCTGAGATTAAAGCAAGAACACTGAGTACAGTACGAGGAACAGTACAGGCGGACCAATTGAAAGAATCAATGGGTCAAAATACTCTAGTGTTCAATCTAGATACTGCACTTAGAATGATGGGAGATGTTGCTGAGTTCTATGTTGATAATGAAGTTAGAAATCATTACTTCGTTTCAATCTCAGGATATCATATTGCAGAGGCAGGTGCTAATCCGATTTCTCAAGCAGCCCTGACTCTATCTAATGGCCTAACATATGTTGAGTTATTCAATTCTAGAGGATTAGATGCAAATAAATTCTTGAGAAACTTCAGTTGGTTCTTCTCGAATGGAATGGACCCTGAATACGCTGTAATTGGAAGAGTCTGTAGAAGAATCTGGGCTATTGCTATGCGTGACATGTACGGAGTTGATGAGCGAGGCCAGAAACTGAAATACCACATTCAAAGCAGTGGTAGATCATTACACGCTCAAGAATACACATGGAATGACTACCGAACTACATTACAAGCACTATATGCACTTGCTGATAATGCTAATTCACTCCATACCAATTCTCGAGACGAGGCGTTTGGAACGCCTACTGAAGATACAGTTAGAGATGCAGTAGCAATCCAACTTATTCTTTCGAAAGAATATGGATGGTTGCAAAATGAGAATCCACTACAAGGATCTCATGTAGCAGATTGGTTAACCGATTCTGTCGAAGAAGAGATACTGAAAATATTCGAAGAAATGCACAGGCGTGGTGGTGTTCTTGGAGCTCTTGAAGTAAACTATCAAAGAAACAGGATACAAGACGAGTCAATGATCTATGAACATAGGAAACATTCGGGAGAATTACCAATTATTGGAGTTAATACTTTCGAAGAAGGAGTAGATAATTCACTATCGGTAGAAGAGTTCGATATCGAAGTTACACGTTCAGACAAAGAAGAAAGAATGATGGTAATAGATAGGAATAAAGTATTCAAAGAGACTCATGCTAAAGAAGCCGAAGAAGGTTTAGCAAGACTCAAACAGGTGGCTAGAGAAGGCGGAAACTTGTTTGAAGTAATGATGGACATTGTGGAACACTGCACTGTTGGACAAGTCACACAAGCTCTTTTCGAAACTGGTGGAAAGTTCCGCAGAAATATGTAAATGAAATCAAGATAAGACGCTAGAAATTTGACCTTGCTTCAACATAAGCACAATGTTCACAGAACTCTCCTGCATCAGGTACTGAATCCATATCGAGACAATTTTTAGCAGTGATTACGAGATTTTCAACCCAATCTAAATCAATTCGCTCTCCTTCAATAATTACATCCTCATTTGCAATATCGATTTCAATAATCAAAGCAGGTTTCAGAGGTATTCCTCTTGGACTTTCATCAGTACCCTCACTGAGTAAAGATTCGGCATCATTATTCCCATTCTCATAAACGAAAAATCCTCTAGTTGAAACAGGGTGCCCAAGTTCTCTTAGTAACCACTGATAGATTGCCATTTGGCGAACATATCCTCCCTTGTATATATCCTCGAGAAATAGTTCAGCTGATATATTGGCATTCGAAGCAGTAGACTTGTAATCTACTACATACCACTCTTCTGTATCTCCATCTCCAGATTTCCATATATCGTCGACTGCCCCAGTAATCATCAAGCCATATTTAGGAGCTCTGACTCCCTTAAAATTCTCACGCCACTCATCCATCATTGGATGATCTAGTGGCACCATATGGCCCATCCCATTTTGAACCATGTATGGATGTGGAGTTCCAGCCTCTCTGTGAGCGTCAAACTCTCTCTTAAGTAGAGTATCAACTAGAGTATTCAGTAAGAATCCGGGGATTCCTGGTTTACCAATTCCCTTGACTCTATCTAACCAGAAGCATCTTGGACAACTATGACATAGTTCCAACTTTGATCTACTTATTGGAAATGGATCTCTAGAGCCAGCATTACCATACATCGAATTTTCTCGAGAACGGCGTTTCCACTTCTTGCGTTCTATTGTAACCATGATTTTGGAGACAAGGGAGGTATTATCAACTATTTCATTGAGTAGATTTGTATACATATGTTGCCATTACTGCACCTACAAATTGCGGCACAAAATGCATCCATGAATCTGCAAGTGTCAATTTACCCGAAACTATCAGCGCGCTGGTTACTGCAGGATTGAATGATGCAAGTGATATACTTCCAACAGTAATTGCACCAGCAAGGACAACAAGAGCGATTGCAGCCCCATAGTATCCGTTTCCTGAGGTTGATTCAGTTGTTGCAACATTAAGGATAACATAAGCCAACGCGAAGGTGAATAGAAGTTCGGCAACTACCGCATCAGTACCTAATTCAAAGGCTACAGGAGATAACTCATCGGGTCTCAAAAGATTCTCAACAACTATTGCTGCAGAAACTGCCGCTATAAGTTGTGAAGCAATGTATGGAAGAACCTCATCTTTATCACAAGCCCCTCTTAGATAAATAGAAACTGTCACAGCAGGATTATAATGAGCTCCTGAAATATGTCCGCCAGCATAGATCATCACCATAAGGGTTGCAGCTATACCGAAAGGTGCATAGTCTCCAGCAGAACCATAAACCGCTGCAGTACAAATTGTTAGTGAGAGGAAAAAAGTCCCAATGAATTCAGTGGTTAGTTTCTGTTGTAAGTTATGTGCCATGAATCATATTCGAAAATAGAAGACTCATCAATGTTGTTCTACTAGAACTCATCGAAGAAGCCATATGGCCTGTCTGGAGGAGGTGGGAGACGGAGGAATTCAATTGATTTAGGGCCACTAATTTCTATTTCATAAAAATCATGCAATGTTTTTTGTTCATTAATATCGCCAGACAGAATTTTACCCTCAGATAATATCCATGCAAGTGTTCTATCGTCAAGTGGACTTATTTTAATCCACAACTGACTTGGCATAAATTCAGACCAAGGATTCGTACCTAACTCAAAAGTATCAAAGCCATCAAAAATCGAGAAAATTGCTCTTTGAGAATAATCATATGGAGAAGATTTAGGCTTAACCGACATCACCTGCTCAAATCTAAACCACTGTTTTCGAGACTTCTTTTTCATGGATATCTCAACAATAAAACCAGTTTCAAGTGCAACCTTGTCCATTTCACTTCGAATTAATAAATTCACTATTCCTTTTGGTAAACGACATCTTGGATGTTCTTTAACTTCGTTGTAATTTCTACCGAATGCAAATAAGGCATCCTCTAATTCATTATTTTTTGTATACCCTCCAGACCTCACCAATGTTAAACTCCAAATATTCTTCTCAATTTTTCTACCTATTCTTTCACATCCTGATAAAATTCATAATTTCTAAATAAAATTTAGATACCAGCAATTGAAAACTACCCCCAAATTGGTCAACTAATTTGCCGGACAATGAAGGTTGTATCGACGGTTAATAAAATTATTGAAAATTAAAAAATCAACTATAATTTTACAATTTAAAACTAAACATCATATGAGATGGACGTCATCCATCAAATGTTAGACATGGGTGGACTGAGAGAATGCGCTGTTATCACAGGAGCCTCAAGTGGAATTGGGTTAGAGATAGCAAAAGTCCTAGCGTCTCAGAAATACGATCTGATAATTTCTGCGCGTAGAGAAAAGGAGTTACTAGAATTATCGAATTATATCTCTGAAAAGTACTCAGTTGATTGCAAAGTTGTTGTTGCAGATTTAACTACTGATGAAGGCGTTGACTTGTTAATCAAAGAATCTTCAGATGTAGATATTTTAGTCAATAACGCAGGTTTTGGAATTCTTGGCGAACATCTTGAAATGGATTTAAACAGACAGTTAGAAATGATCGATTTGAATATTCATGCCTTGACTAGACTTTCTCATGAAATTGGAAATATGATGGTGAAAAAAGGAAAAGGGAGAATAATGAATGTTGCATCAATCGCATCATACATTTCTGGCCCTAGTTTTGCAGTTTACTGTGCAACTAAAGCATATGTTCTTTCATATTCGAGGGCTCTACATAAAGAGTTGAAAAATAAAGGTGTAACTGTCACGGCGCTATGTCCAGGTTACGTAACCACAGGATTCCAAGAAGTAGCAGGTATGGAACTGAGTAAAATGGAGAGATTAACAGCGGTACCAGTAGAAAAGGTTGCAAAAATTGCAGTTAAATCCATGAATAGAGGAAAAAGAGAAGTTATGCCAGGGATAATCAATAAACCATTGCCAATAGTTACGAAAATTATCCCTATGTGGCTACATTTGATTATTGTCAAATGGGTGCTTAAATAATTCATTTCTGACATTTAGGACAATAAAATGTTGATCTCCCGGATTGAACTATTCTAAGAATTTTACCTTTACATTTTTCTTCAATACATTCTTCACCTTCTCGATTAAAGACTCTGAAGTTCTGAGCAAAGTAACCCAAATCTGAATCTCCAGAAACTCCTCTGAAGTCAGAGATTGTAGAACCTCCAACCATTATTGCTTCAGCTATCACTTGATTTGTATTCTCAAAAATTCGTTCTAACTTTGAGTTAATTCTGTTACTCTTACCTGCAACTTCAGCCGCCGTTTTGATTGGTGAAATCTTACTACGAAATAGTATCTCGCTAACATATATGTTTCCAAGACCTGAAACAACTCTTTGATCGAGTAATGCACTCTTTATTGGAGAGCGCTTACCATGAAGATTTGATTTCAAAGTTTGAACTGTAAACTCGTCGGTTAGAGGTTCTGGCCCTAGAGTTGACAACCACTTCTGCTCTGATTCTTTTGAAGTGAGAAAAACGTCCATGAATCCAAACCTCCTATGGTCTGTATACACTGCAGTCTTCATTCCATCGTCAAACTCAAAGTAAACATGATCGTGTTTCTCTTTACCAGCAGAACCTACAGTCCAAACTCCCGTCATACCCAAATGACTCATCCACGTGTAACCATTAGAAAGACGAAATAAAAGATACTTCGAACGTCTATCAATTTTCTCTATCTTAGCACCGGTCAATATCTCTTCAAAATTATCTGGAAATGGAAATCTGAGGTTTGGTCTACGTAAATCGACGAAACTTACTACTCGACCAGAAAGGTGAGGGACTAATCCTCTACGTACCGTTTCAACCTCAGGCATCTCCGGCATGAATCAACCATTGAAAGTAATTACATTATATTGTCTGTGTTAATATTTCAGTAATATTTTGAGAATAATTGATATAACAATCTCTATTCGAATGTTTATGAGTAATGATGAAGAAGAAATTCCTTGGTCTGAAAGTGAGAATGAGATTCCATGGGCGAATCCAACAAAAAATGCAGTTAGTTCTGTACAGGTACAAGGAAATTCAATGGTCGGACAATACACTGAAACCAATGCAGTAATGGCCATGATTCTAGCAGCAGTGTCATATTTCATGTGTGGTATTTGTAGCGCTATTCCAGCAGTAATCATTGCTAATGGTGCATTACAGATAACGTCAAATCAACCTGGGCATCCAGATCATGGTTTGGCAAGAGCTGCTCAAATTATGGGCTGGGTAATGATTGCATTAACCATACTTGGAATAATAGCTTGGGTCTTTTTCGTTGTATTAATAGGCGGAGTTGGGCTATTAGCAGGTGCCTAATTATCATCTAACCTCTTGATAACGAATATTCTATGCTGGCTTTCAAAATGGGAGATATCAATAATTTCTAGAAGTTTTAGATTCTTATTTTGATTGATTAATTCTTCTGCTTCTTTGAATCGAGAATCATCTCCACCCTCTATCCACCTCTCGCTAGCTGCTTTGAGAGACAAAATTCCAATCCCCTCAGATTTCAAAAAAATATCTGAGATTTTAAGAAATGACTTTGTTTGTTCTGCAACACTAATGTCTTGATGAATCCAGTCTACTTTATCTGTAAGATATGGAGATATCACAAATGGATTTCTACCATCACCCAACACTGGAATTAGTCCTGGTCTAGATTCGGAAAGTTTACTCAAATTCCTCATCATTCTAGGTGAAATTTCTACCGAAATAATTTGGCCATTATGGTGGTTTCCAGAGCCACAGACATTATCGTGAATGTGACTAACTGTTGTTCCTGATGAGGCACCTAAATACAAACAAGTAGAACCAGGCACGGGTATAAGTTCAGCCGGATCTAACTTAGTTTTCAATAAACATGCGGCGACTTTGGATTTTCTTGGGTCCCACTGACGCCATTCTATACGGCTATCTTTTTTCCTTCTTTCATCTCTAACTGAAACACCCTTTACTGCATTTCTAGTCCAAAGTGAGCGGCCTTCTTTTCTAACTCCCCAGGAAAGTTGAATTGGTTTTCTTCTAGACATTAATTCACTTCCTCTTAGGAGGTTTAGGGAATTTATTCTTGATTGATTCTGCTTCTTTGTGAATCTCTGAAATTTGTTCTTCCGTCAATTTCTGACCATTGAAATGATCTATTCTAACTGCTATACTTGCTTTACCCGCCAAGAATCGAGCAACCTTACCCCTAACCCAACGTGGACTACGACTAATTGCAGGCATCGAAAATAGAATAGCCCCATGTTTAGGTGGAGGAGCTCCTTTTCTATGTGCTGACATTGCAGCACTAGCACCCAATACCTGTAAACTTCCAGAAGGCATTCTTGCTAAACGCTCTCGACCACCCGCTATGACAACTAATTTGGCTGCACTAATTGGACCAATTAATGCTGATAAGTTTGGTAAGTAATCATTAGCTAATACTCTGATACTCTCTTCCGATTTAGATATTTGAGCTGACAAATCAACAACCATTTTAGCTTGGTTATGAATAGAATTCCACTCTTCAATCGACGGTTGGTGTTCAGGCTTAGGAACATTGAATTCTTCTGCTACTTGATTAATTGATTTGGATTTAGAAACTATCTCTGGTATTTTCTTTCTCTGCTCATCTAAATTTAATTCAGATAAGAATAGTCCTGTCCATTCAATACATCTGGCTTCTAAAGTATTCCAAGAAGATCTTAATTCATTATTTGCAGATACTAACATATCCATCCTTCTATCAATATCTCCAGAAGACTCTGCGACTCCTCTTTTTGCTAATCTAGTTGATGCTTCGATGAATTGCTTCGTTTCTTCATCAGATAATTCAGGCCAGTCATTAGAAGATAATACTCCTAATGGATCATTAACTGCATCAGGAAATCTATCTTTGAGAGACCTGGCTTCAGGAGTAAGTCTTCCTGATTGTAAATCAGATAATCGATTGACAAGGCTTTTTGTTGAAATTCGGCTCCAATATAACTCATCAAGAATTTCATTATCGTCGTTAACGACCCTAGCTAATCTCCAATCGTAGATGACGCGCACGACCTCTCGACATGGACTTCATGCTTCAATCTCACGATTATTGCGAAGGCATGAAAACTGATACGTTGTAGCCAGTTCATGGATGTGCGACTGGTTCTATTAGTAGGTCTAGGTGGTGCTATAGGTTCAATGTTAAGATATCTAGCAACCGAAATAATTCCTTCTAATCATATGCCTTATGGAACAATTTCTGTAAACTTGGTTGGTTCAATGCTACTGGGAATAATGTTTGGCGCAATTGCAGCAGATGTAATTATTAATCAAAACTATCTTTTATTATTTGGAACTGGAGTTTTGGGTGCTTTTACGACAATGTCTGCATTTGCAATGGACACTGTAACTCTTTCAGAAGATGAGTTATCAAAAACTGTAATTTACATAACGATAACCATCGTTGGAAGCATTGGTTTTGCTTGGTTAGGGTACAAATTAGGATTTTCTTTATTATCTTGATTTTAATTATTAAGAGTCCATGTATTAGTAATGTTCAATAAGATGGTGAATCACCACTATTCGGTTGGTTAGAAACAACCGATGGTGTGAGTCATGTTTTGTCCTGAATGTGGTACGTTAGGTTTTATGGAAGGTAATGGAAATATCAGATGTACAAATTATACCTGTGGGTATGAGGGACCTTTAGCAGGGAAAGATGGTAAAGGTGCTGAATTCACAGACCCTATGACTGGAGAAACTATTGATTTATCTAAAGCCGCAACCTCAAGTGAGACATCATCTCTAAAACATTTGAATGAAGTAGTTCCGGAAACGGTTGCTCAAGGCACACTCTGGGTGGGCGATTATCTGTGCCCAAAATGTGATGCTGATAGAATATTTGTAGTTCTGATGCAAACAAGATCATCTGACGAGCCTGAGACAAAAATTTGTACATGTGAAAGTTGTGGACATAAGTTCAGAGAATATCAATAATTGGCTAAAAATAGGGACTTTTGTCAACTAAATAACTAAACGCTCAAACATAAGCATGAATAACCCGCAGTCTAGGGTATAGTAGGAAAGGGGTGGCATGATGTTGAGAGTCACAGCAAATACGCAATTAATGAAAGAAATAGTAGATCTACTTTCTGTACTGACAGAAGAAGCAAAATTAGTATGGAAAGAGAATGGTCTACACATCAATGTAGTCGATGGTTCCCATGTTGCCTTACTATCAGCAACAATTGGAGATGCTTGCTTCGAGACATATGAAGTTGAACCAGTGGAAATAGGTCTGGAACTAGCAAAATTGAGAGACTTATTGAGTCTTGCAGGACCATCGGACTTAGTAGAATTAGATTATGACCAGGCAATTGGGGCAATTAATGTCAGAGTAGGAGCGGTCCACAGGATTCTCAGAGGATTAGATACAGGCACCATGAATGAACCAAAAATGCCTCAACTATCATTTGACAGTAGGGCAACAATAGATGCTGCAAAACTCTCGAATGCATTGAGAGCCGCAAAATTTGTTGGAGAACTAGTAGACCTAAGTTTAGATTCCAATCAAATGAGTGTCTCAGTAACCGTTGAAGCGGGAGAATCTGTTAATGTAAGATTTGATGCTGGAGAACTTAGCGAACTGGTCGCTCCAAATCCTACACAATCAACATATTCTCTACAATTTTTAGACCCACTTACAAGGAAGCTAGCCAGTGGATTAACCGATTCTGTAACTTTAGAATTCCAAGATAAATACCCTCTTCGACTCACTTGGAATAGTAACGATGGGGGTGCAAGTTGGGTATACTTCCTAGCACCAAGAGTAACTAATGATCCATGATTGGTCATCGATGTTATTGAAAGTGTAGTCGCTTACGATAGCCCGTGAGCAACCCCTCAGTATCTGTGATTATTCCTAGCGTTAGGAATCATGAAGAGCTAGACATTGTTCTTCAGGGACTGAAAAAACAGAATTATTCAGGGGAAATGGAAGTCGTTGTTGTAGGGCCTAAAAATGACCCAGGCAGAGAAATTTGCGAACTACACAATATTCGATTCATTGACGATGAAGGTTCGAGAACTAGAGCAGACGCATGTAATATAGCAATCAACTCTACAAGTTCAGAATTAATACTATTCACTGATGATGATGTTATTGTTCCAGAAGATTGGGTTAAAAAATTAGTTTCATGGTTTGATAATGAGGAAGTCAGCGGGGTAGGAGGACCTAATTTTGCTCCTGTAAATGAATCTACAATGTGGCAACAAGTTATTGATGTCGCCTTTTGTAGCACAATATTTACTGCCGGAACTAATTACGGCAAGGTGGGAAAAAGTGATCTAGATGAAGTCAGTCAACTACCTGGAGTAAACTGTGCATACAGGCGCTCAGTTCTAGAAGAGGTAGAGGGTTTTGATGAAGGCGCTATTGGGGCCGAAGATGTGATGCTCGACCACAGAATAAGAATGACTGGAAAAAAATTATGGACTGATAGAACTGCAGTAATGTGGCATAGGAGAAGAGATTTATCTAGAGTCAAGAAGCAAATTAGGAATTATGGACTAGTGAGAACCTTAGCCAGTCATCAGTACCCTGAACTGAGAGCTCCAACACATACCGCAGTTGCTTTATTTCCACCTATAGTTATCTCAGCTTTCCTATTCTTTTTCTGGGGTTTAGCAAATGGAGGATTAGCTTGGCCTGAATTTTGGGATATCAGATTAAGCACTGTTCCAATGGGTCTACCTAGATTGGGAGTACACACACTACCAACACTAATCGTAATTTACAATTTATTAGCGTGGTTTGGTTCATGGAAAGGAAATTCTCCTAGTAAAACAAAGAAAACTATATTCCTATCATCAATTGCTACATTTACTTTACATTGGAATTATGGAATGGGAGTTCTTACTGGATGGATGAGAATCTTAAGAGGGAAATCAGGACTTCAGATTGATGATCGGTCTCGTTAAATTATCTTCATCTTGCCACAATTTTCCCCGACTCTCCAAGATTTAGTTTTGGGCCTCCAGAATGTAGCACTAATGACTCCGATGAATAAACCACCAAATACTAAGTTTAGCCAACCTTCAGAGATATAACCAGGACTGGCGTTGAAATGAGCCCAGATAAAAGAAGGAATGATTCCAAAAAGTAGCGATATCAACAATTCCTCGAATAAAACTGTTGATTTGTTTGATGAATCTGGTAATTTTGGTGCTGAGGAATTAAAATTATCTTTATTATTTCTTCTTACTAAACGTAAATAATTACAACTTTCATCTCTTGGAATCAATGAAATTGAGGGTTTTCCTGATTTCCAAGTGCGACAAACTTTCATGATCCAATTTTCTTCGATAAACGGTCTTCCATCACAATATTTTGACCAATATGAGCCGCGAATTTTATCAGATAATTCTTCTACCTCATTTTCTCCTGAAATTAATTTATTCTCCATTGCAAGTGTCCATTCTGATTCTGAGGCAATGAAACAATCTTCACTCTGGATGATTTCTTGAGCGATTTTGATATCAATAGGTAAATATGAAATTTCGTAATTATAGTCAATTTTTACTTCATGTCTAGGCCCAACACCACCGAAAAGTATCGAGCGATTATCTGAGCCAATAAACACTTTACCAGGACTAACTGATATCCATTCAATATTCAAAAAAAATCCCGCCTAGGGTTCTATTTCTCCCGTTTGTATAGACCATTGAGATGCATAGACGCTCTCATTACTGAGTAATTCCTCATGCTTTCCTCTTTCCACAATTGCACCGTCAACCATTGAAATAATTTCATCAGCATTTCTAATTGTAGCAAGTCTATGGGCAACTGCAATAGTAAGCCTCTTCTTAGCCCCATTAGTTCCACCGAAAAGTGACTGTTGTATTCTCTTCTCTGTTTCAGCATCCAATGCCGCGCTGGCCTCATCCAAAATTAGTAAATCAGGATCATTTAACAGGGCCCTTGCGAGACTAATTCTAGCTCTTTGTCCACCAGATAACATAACTCCCCTATCTCCTACCATCGTATCCAATCCATTAGCTAATTGTGAAATAAATTCTGAAGCTCCTGCCATTTCGAGAGCATTGAAGATTTCCTCATCAGTGGCTTCTCTAGCATATGAAACATTTTGCTTTATAGTACCATAAAAAAGAAACGGATCCTGTGAAACGAAACCTATTTTTGACCTAACAGATTTTATTGAATAGTCATTAATATCGTTTCCGTTAATCAAAACTTTTCCATTTTGCGGTTCATAGAACTTCTCAATTAATTTCAGAATTGTACTCTTTCCCGCTCCTGTATGTCCCATCACACCTAGGAATTCTCCAGATGAAACCTCGAAATTTATATTATTCAGTACATTTGACTCTGAAGAGGGATAAGAGAATGAAACATCTTCAAAAGAAATACTTCTAATTGGTTCTTCCAGTGGTAATGCATCTTCTTTATCATAAATTGAAGGCTCAAGATCAATTACAGCAAATACACGACGTGATGCTGCTTCACCTTTCTGTAGTTGATTCAGTAACATTCCTAAAATCCATAGCGGCATGGTCATTCTAGTAGAAATCAACAGGAATGTTACAAATTGACCCACGCTAATTTGACCTGAATTCATAAGCCATCCTCCCGCCGAAACTAAAAGACCGAATGAGATTCCTGCTACGATATGAAATCCTGGTATGAAACGATTCCTAATGAAAGCCGCTTGAATTGCTTGATCTCTGTAATTTCCACTTTGGCCCTCAATTCTAACTCTCTCAAAATCACTCGCGTTATAGGCCTGAACTACAGTGATTCCAGATAACACGTTTTCCAATATTGCAACTATACCACCGGTACTTTCTCGTTGTTGACGATACTTTCTCTGAACTCTTGTAGAGAACCAAATTACCATTGGGACAATCATAAACAAAGGACCAAAGAGAATCATACAAAGTGTCGGAGACATCCAAAATAGAATAAAAAATGCAGTACTGAGAGTTGTAATTATTCTGATGATGCTAGTAGTGGAATCTGAGATTATATCTTCTAACTGAGCAACATCAGCAGACAAAACTGACATCAAATTCCCAGTTTGTCTAGTTTCAAAGTATGAAGCTTCCATGTCCATTAGTGACTTAGTTGCATCCATTCTAATATCGTGTTGAGCTTTGTAGGCTATTGATTGCCAAAGTTGGTTACTGAGACCTTGGAAAATTGCGAGGAAAAGAAATGATGAGAAAATCAGCAATCCAAAACCTAGTTCTGTAGAATCAATTGGTCCTAAATTCGGTATCGAATCAAGAGTTACAATTTTTTCAATATTTGAGTTTGTAAACTGAGAATTATCAGGATTATAATAATCTGCAGCCATTCCAATTGCTATAAATGGAATCAAATCAAAAATTCTTGCACCAATATTTGCCAATAAGCCTCCTAAAGCCCTCTCCCAATATCTAGTTACATAGGGCAAAATTCTCCAGATTTTCCTACCTACAATTTGCCTCTCTTCAACAAGGTCTGAAGCATCTTTACTAATCGAAGATACTATGATATCTTCTGCTGAAGTCGGGCTAGTGGCTTTCGACATATTCTGCGGGAGAATCAATAGTGTTTGAATGCTTCACTTGCAGACTTCGATTTGGTGCGCCCGCCGGGATTTGAACCCGGGACATGAGGTTGGAAACCTCAGGTGATAACCCCTTCACTACAGGCGCGTAAACCCTCGGAGGATACGACCTTTCTAAACTAATTCGGTTACATCCGTTCAAATGTCAATACCATATCCGATGTTTATGCTTGTACGTCAAAGAGTGGGAATTCTCCTAATGATTCTATTTTTACCCATAAATGGACCTTTACTAAGAATTGGATTTCAGGAAGTATTTGGAAAGAGTGTTCCAATAGGAGAATTTTATTTTTTCGCCCTATGTATAATTTTATTTGTTCTAGGAGGATTTATGACTTTCACTCCAAAATTGAAGTCTCCTTTTCAGGAATAAATAATCTTTGGCCAATTTGAATGGATATTATTGATTATTTCATTAATCTGAATTTCGGAATAGCCAGAAGAAGCTAATTTTTCAGCTAATTGATGAGTCCGTTTTGGAATTGTTTTGGGTCCAAGTACCGCTCCAGGACGATTCATATCGTCGAGAAAATCTGTCTCCATACCCCAATAAGATTTACAATTTGGTAAAGTCTCAATTATTTCCTCAATGCTACCTTTCCCTACACTAACCGTAACACTAAGACCATGGGTAAATTCTGTACTAATATTAGCCGGAGCATAATGTCTGATTGCTAAATGTCTTGGTAGATTTGCTTCATCACATAATTTGGCTAAATCAGAATATGTTTCTTCACCATTATCTTCAACGTGAAGTTGTATGCTAATCTTTGCTTCTGCTGCTAATTTCATTATTTCTAATAACATCTCATTGGCAGATTTCCATACTTCGGAGTCTACTGGATAATGTGGTCTACCTACTTCACCGAGACAAACCGCATGTCCTGAGGAAATATATTCAATAGCTAGTTTAACGGCCTGTAGGTGTAAAATTGTTGAATTCTGTATACCAATATCATGAATTTGTTTTTCCCAAGAAACAGGATGAGGTCCCAAAATAACCGAAACCTCGATTCCAAACTTTTCTCTGATCTCTTGAGCCATTTCAAGAGTATTTTCATATGCAAGTTTGTACTCTGTAATATTTCGTGGTAGATTCGTGAAATCTGGTTTATGGACTAAATTTATTCCAGTCCCACCTGAGTTTATGAACTCTGAAATAGCATCGAGATACCTATTGTTTCGATCTAAATGAATGTGTTGATCTAAGATTGGCCCTTTCCAATGGCCATTAACAAACATAATCTCACGCCAAAGCGCCCTCATCTTCTAATTGAGAAGACCAATACCTAATTGCCATCTCTGCAATTCTTTTCGATGTTTGCTTCAAAACAATACCTTGACCGTTGTTGAATAATAAAATACTACACTTATGCCTTTCAGCATCTATCCTCAATGCCCCAATCCTAGTATCCAAATTTATCTGTGAAAAACGATCCGCTGCTAAATCCATTAAGACTGCTCTACCTAAAGAAAAACGAATAATCATTTCCCCAGATTCTACCAGTAACCATTCGTCTGACATTCCCAGTGTAAGTAGTAATTCTTGCACCGCTAAACGTGCAACTTCACTTCTCGAAATACCGTGAACTAATACTGAGCCTTCCGGTTCTATTACGAGAGTAGCATGAGGATTCTCATGATTAATTATAACAAAATCTCCTGACTTCATTCCATTACCAATACTCACTGCTTCCTCATGAACAATTGGTTCAGATGGAGTAAAACGGAAGGTCTGTGTCTCAACGTCAAGATTAATTTTACTTTCATCCATTAGGATTCCTCCGGAGTTATCTCCTCAACATTCGTACATGAACTAATCGCTTTCCTAATCGAGGGTAACCATGCTTGATGAATAGGTACCATCAAAGTTGTTTCTTCGGAGTTAGAATTTTCTTTATTCCTAAGATTTTCTAGAGCACCTCTCAATCTTGAAACAAATCTTTCATCTCTAAGCTTCTTTAATTCGTCTGATATACCCCTTTGTTCTTCTATCCACCAAGTTAGACAAGATGCTGAAGCAGCCCCTAAATCAGCATTCACAAACTTGGAACTTGTGACTGATTTTATGGCATTTTTTCTGATTTTTTTCCATCTTCTTCCTGTAGTTAATGTCAAAATCAGATTTGAATAAGTCACCTGCTGATCAGCACTTTCTATCTGCCATTCAACCCATTTCTCGTCTTCTAAATTAGGTTCAATAGCATAAATTGGAAGCCCCCCCCTTGAATTTTTAGCATGTAAAAGTAAACGTAATTGCTCTGGATCCGGAATTACTGGACCATCAACATCTAATTCATTTAAGTCTGTCATGAGACGACCTAAAACAGTCCCAGATGCAATTGCAGAATCTCTGTGCACCCCAGGGCTTTCCTTTTCCTGTTTTTCTTCTATTATCCAAGATTGAATATCTATTGATGAAGTCAAGAAAGCAACACCGTCGAAATTAGAATGTGAACGTAGTTTAACAGGCATTCTAATGCATGGAATATGTGGCCAAAAGATAATTTTTCCACCATCAGGGTCCTGAAAGTGAAACTCATCCCATACCAGAGCTGGCAATTCCATGTCTCTCGGAAACAGTACTTAGGATTGAATACAACGGTCTAAAAATGTCACAAAATTGACAAAATAATATGATGGGTTCAAGTTTGATGAGGATTTGAGAGGGGGTGATAGACATGAACGAGGCCTATTCAACAGACCCGGTTATTCAGCTAAATGAAGTATTTCCAGGAGACACAAATGCACTAGATACATTATTTGGAGGAAGGTTGATGTCAATAATGGATACTGCAGCGGGAATGGCTGCATCCAAATTTGCCCATAGGAACTTTGTTACAATTTCTGTCGACGCTCTAAAGTTTAGAAGACCAGCATATCAAGGAGACGTTATTAGAACCACTGCAAGAGTAGTTTGGACTTCTCCTAGAACTGCCGGTATACATGTCATTTCATGTAGATTGTCAAGATCTGAGTGGGTAGGAGAAGAGATATGTTCAGGATTTTTCTTTATGGTGGCTATAGATAGAGACATGAAAGCAATTAACATACCTCAATTCAAACCTGAAACAGACGATGAAATTGAAATGTGGGAAGCTGCTCAAAAAGCTAGAGATGCAATGAGATAGTCAATTTGTCAATTCTACCACCGTTCCTTTCAACAAGGGGGGACTACTCGGACAAATATGGCTGTACTCAATGTAGCTTTTATCGGTTCTGAATCCTTAGCAAAAAAAATTGCTAAAAAAGGAGATGTTAGAGATATTGAGTCTTATGTTTACAAAGAAGAAAGAGATGGTGAAATCAAGATTATTTCATTATTAAGGCCGCTTAAACACCCGGAAAAGATCAGGCCTTTACTGTCCGTATTGAATGTTGCTAAAGCAGGAATAATTGAAATTTCAAAGATAGATTCTGCTACCGGAGAAATTTGTGTCTCATTCGGTTGTGCTGGTATCAATAATGGCTTAGTAATAATCAATTCTCAAGATGGAGATTGGATAGATCCAGAACAAGTGAGGATAATTCTTGAGCAATCAGGATTGGAAAATTGGAAGTTATATGAGCAAGTACCAGATGAACACATTATTCGTGAAGATCTATTTTCTCTAATGGAGAGAAAGGAAACTGATGATTCATCTTTAATCCTTCCAGTTGACCAATTCTTTAATGTGAAAGGAGTAGGTTTGGTAGCGATAGGTTATGTACAATCTGGTATTGTGTCAAAACATGATACGATTCAAGTTCTTCCAGCAGATGAAAATGGTATAGTTCGAAGTTTACAAGTAATGGATGACGATGTTGAAAATGCTATTTCAGGAGATAGAGTAGGATTGGCAATAAGAAATTTGAGAGAAGAAGCCCTACATAGAGGTTGCATGATTGTTCATGCAGAATCAAATGTATTGGTAAAAAATTTGTCATCAACTATTGCTATCGATAAAGCACCATTCCAAAAAAGAATTTTACAAGTAGGAGATGTAATTCATGCAGCTGTAGATATGCAATTTGTTGTCGGTAGAATCAAAATCATTGACCAAGAAAATGTAACTGTCGATTGGGATATTCCTCTTTGGACAAGGAAAAACAATTCACCGAAAATAATCATTACTCAACTAGATGCGACTCCCATGAGGATTATTGGGACTACAGTTTTACAGTAGAACGGCATATGAAAAAAACCTCGATAAGTTAAACGAATTTATACTCAACGAACCGAGTTATTATATCGTTAAAGAGTAACTCGCGTGCTGGATGCACACGTTCGGGCGTAACGCCCGACCGGAAGAGGGAGAGTCGGCAACGTTCGGCAACCTCTCTTTGGTTGGGGTAGGGGGTAAGTTCAGGATTGAGATTACCCAACGTCAGTTAGTAATTTCAAATGATGTTAGAAAAGGAATAAAATTAGATCTAGCATCCATATCTAGAACAAGAAGTATAGACATTCCTGCAGTGCCTGGCGGAATAATAATTTGGGGTTCTGCAGCATTCTACCTAGGTGCAACAATCCTGATACCACCTCTAGGATATGCTGTTTCTCTATTAGGTGGACTTTCAGTTTTATCTCATTTTATTTTCAAATCTCCAGCATTAGTAATTGAAACAAACATTGGAGATAGGCATATAATTCAATCCAGATTGAATGATCAAGAAGTATTACTAAAAGTTCACATGATGATTGAGAAAGTAAGTAACGGTCAATCTGTTAGAGATGCAAAAAATAGCATGGAAAGAGAATTTAGATTCGAAAAGAGAGAGAATATTAGTCCCAAAGCTCTGCTAAGTGCGCCAGATTTGGATAATTTAGCTCCTGAAGTCGATAAAGAAATCCAAACTGTTGAAAGTTTTGTCAGCCTACCCAATGATAATTATGAAACTATAAATTTTAATTTATTTGATGAACAAGATTCTATTATTGGAAGTCAATATGAAGAAACTATAGTTCCTGAGAAAACGTTCAATGAAATACAAACAACTTCCGCATATGAGCAAGCTTGGGGTAGAAATGAACCTGAATGGTATAACGAAAAGAAACCCGTTAATCGATTAGATTCTGCGTTAGAAGATGTTACTGAGACAATGGAAACAGATATCTTTGGATTTGGGGCAGGAGGTCTTTTTGATGCTGAACCTGCAAAATCATCATTCACTGAACCTGTGAATTATTCTCCACCTTCAACATCTGCTGGACCTGAACACTACATTACAAATCAGAATAATGTAACTAAAAATACGAATTCAATTTTTGGTTCAGAATATAATAACCAAGAAATAACAACTAGGAGAAGTATGTCTAGTGCTGAAATGATCAGAGCAGCAAATGGATTAACTCGTAGTCCAATGAATGATTATTCTGAAACAAGAGCTCTACCTGAACCTACTGATGAAGCAGTTAGAACTGAATGTAGACCAGGTCTAGTAAAAAGAGCGAAAGCACAACAGTCTCTGTATAGGAAAGCGGAAGCGATTGCTTCTCTGCCTGCACCTGCTGATCTTGGAGATTATCCAGGATTATCTAAGATTGCAAACTCTTATGGAAATGGAAGATTATCTCTGAGAAAACAACCTAATAAGAAAAAGAAAGTAGGATTAATTGAAAAATTATTAGTTCCAAGACATCGAAACTATGAACGAAGATATTTAGATTATTCTTCTGAATATGGGGACCCAGATGGAATACAAGCAAGTGAAACATCTAGATTTCAATCTAAACAACATCTAAGGATTAGAAGTGACCAAGAGCATCAGGCAGACATTAGCAATAGAATCAATAGGATGAATAATACTGAACCATCTTCTGCAAAAGATGCATTAAACAAAGTTGTGAATAGAGTATCAAGAGGAGAGGAACATAGCCCGACGGAATTGAATAGTGGACAACTACTACTGAGATTCAATCAGATGCGTAGAACATCAAACAATAGCGATGAGGGACATTTAAGAGGCATTAAGAGATTAAACTAAGTTAATCCAACTATTCTTCTATATCTATCAACCCTAGCATGATATTGCCCACGTTCCAACTTAGAAATTCTCGAACTACCCAAGCCATCCAATGTAAATGAGGCAGTAACTGTTGCATGAACTAAAGCGTTACGAATAACTTCTATATCATTCAATGCGCCATCACGACCAGAAATATTTGCTAAAAATGCTCCTGCAAACGTATCGCCACAACCTGTTTGATCAATCACATTACTGATTGGATAAGCAGGTAAAGCAATTAAGCCAAATGGGAACTTACCAATGACACCTCCACTCCCTCTCTTAACAATAATACAACGAGGGCCCGGACCTGCATTTTCCCCTCCATGTAGTGCAGAACCGGATTGTATCGAATTAATTGCTCGAGGAAGTATCTCATCATTAGCAATCGCACATACTTCTTCTTCATTCAGTATAGCTATATCCACCTTACGTAATGCCTCTGATAATTTTATTTTTTCAGTATTAATCCACAACATGAAACTATCCAATGCTGTGATGGCTGCACTAGGACATTGATCGAGAACAGAAACCTGTGTTGCCGGATGAGTATTTGCACAAAATAGAATTTCGGGAGTCTTCCATGAATTAGGAACCTTAGGATTGAAATTTTCTAATACGTTAACATCTGTAGAAATAGTTTCAGCATCTTCCATAGAGCCTTGATATCTACCAGACCAACGGAATGTGTTACCATCCCTCATTTCGACACCTGCTAAATTGAGACCAACGGATTCTAACTTCAACTGATCAGAAGTCGAAAAATCATTGCCGACCGCACTAACTATTCCAATATTTGGATTATTTGAAATATCTTCAAATTTATGAAAAGCTGCTGAAAATCCTGCATATGTGGCAGCTCCTCCTAGTAGGTCCGAACCTTCTGCTTCAGGAGTGGAAATGTCATCATAACCTATACTGCCTACAATTACAATCTCCAAAATCTAGCCTCCTGAAAGTAAGTCTGGGTGTTCTTCGAGATAATGTATAGTAATATCTCTCTTACGGAAATCTTCTTCAGACAATATAGCTAGATGTAATGGAATTAATGTATCTACACCTAACAACTTAATCTCATTCAAAGAAGCCTTCAATTTAGAAATAGATTCTTCCCTAGTTGGGGCCCAGACTATCAATTTAGCCAGTAAACTATCAAACGATGCTGGCATGTCATATCCAGTGTATGCATGGGTATCAATTCTAACTCCAGGACCACCCGGCCAGTGACATTCCCAAATTTTCCCTGGAGAGGGGGACAGAGTGACTGGGTTTTCTGCATTCAGCCGTACTTGAATTGCATGACCTCTAATTTGTATTTCATCTTGAATCAAATTTATTGATTCTCCGGAAGCTACTTTTATTCCTAATGAAACTAAATCTGTACCTGTAATCATTTCAGTTACTGTATGTTCAACTTGTACCCTAGGATTTACCTCTAAGAAATAAAAATCTCCACTCGAGTCTCTCAAAAATTCAAATGTTGCTAAACCTCGATACCCAACAGCTTTAGCTCCGGCTACGACTTTTTCTCCTATTTCTTTCCTGATTTCTTCAGATAACCATGGACCCTCTTCCAAAATTTTCTGGTGTCTCCTTTGTATTGAACAGAATCTCTCTCCAAAGTGGATGGCATTTTTACCATCGCCAAGTACTTGAAATTCTATATGCTGTGCTCCTTCGATAAATTTCTCAAGAAATACCCTGTCATCTCCGAAAGCAGATAACGCTCTCCCTTGACATAAAATCATGGCTGATTCAAATTCATCCTCAGAATCTACCACCTGCATCCCAATACCGCCGCCTCCTGCCGCTGCTTTAATGATGACAGGGAAACCAATTTCGTTCGCAATCAGTGATGCTTGTTCAGGATTGGAGATGGGTCCGGGAGAGCCCATAGCCACAGGCAATCCTGCTTTGACCATGGCTTCTCTAGCTGTAATTTTATCGCCTAGTAATTTCAATACATCTGAACTTGGACCAATGAAAACTATTCCTTCTTCGGTAAGTCTTCTAGCAAATGTAGGGTTCTCGGCTAGAAAACCATATCCCGGATGGACTGCATCTGCACCTACTTCCTTTGCAGCAGAAACAATTGCTTCAATATCTAAATATGAGGCTAATGGATCATCCCTAGGAATGTACACAGATTCATCAGCCAACCTTACAGGTGTGGATATACGGTCTTCTCTACCGTAAATCATGACGGCTTCAATCCCCAATGAATGTAATGAACGAATAATTCTCAAAGCAATTTCTCCGCGATTCGCAATGAGTACCCTCCTAAACATCATAGATTGGCGGACAAAGACACACTATCATTGCATCGGAAAAAGAATGTTAATTAGAACGATTAATATACGTCTCTCAAATATCTTTTTTCTTGTTTCATCATAACGTCCTCAACAAATGATTTCGCTTCATCTGGACTCATCTCACCATGTTCTGAACAAATATCAATCAATGTTTGATGAACGTCTTTAGCCATTCTCGATTTATCACCACAAACATAGAAGTATCCGCCACCATCAATCCAATTCCAGATTTCTGAACCATTCTTTTTCATTAGATGCTGTACATATACTTTCTCAGAACCATCACGAGACCAAGCAAGATCATGCTTATCTAAAATTCCTCTATCCTTCCAGTCTTGCATTTCTTCTTTGTAATAATTTTCTCCTGACTCAGTCCAATCTCCAAAGAATAACCAATTTCTTCCATTATCTCCATTAATGTCTCTTTGTTGTAAAAAGGCTCTGAACGGCGCTATACCGGTTCCAGGACCAACCATTATACAATCTACATCACCATTTTCAGGAAGAATAAATGATCTTGTAGGGGACATGAAAACACCGATAGGAGTCTCTGCAACTTTACACCTATCGGATAGATATCCTGTTGTCAGACCAGCCCTATCTCTATCATGGTAACTGTATCTAACTATTCCAACAGTTAAGTGCACAGTTCCTGGTTCATGTTCGGGACTACTTGCAATTGAATAGAGTCTAGGTTTGAGTCTATCCATCCCATCAATAAATTCTTGTGGAGTGAATGAAATACTACTAAAATCTCTCAAAGTATCGATATAATCTCTGGTCCAGATATAATCTTCCATGGCATTGGAGTCGGATGTCAATTTATTCCAAAGCTCTTCAGAAGGATCATTTGGAGACATAATTTGAGAGTACCCCGAAGGAACATCATCTGTTTCTCCTGTACCTTCCCATTCAATTAATGAGCTTCCATCAGATGTTGAGGTTCTGTTCCTACTAACAATTTTTATTTCGATTGAACCATTATCACTAACTACTTTGTTTCCTAGATTCTCTATCCACTTTTTAGATACCCTATGAACCTCATACCTCGTTGATAGTGCTTCTCGTAGACTACAAATACCGAGATTGGTCTCAACTTCTTCATCGCCAGTGAAGCCCCCAAGTGATAGGAGATCAGAAACAATTTCTGGAGGGCAAATAGGTATTACTCCCAATGCATCCCCTGCCTTGTATTCTAAACCTGAGTCGCCTAAATCGAAAACAATATGCCGGGTTTCTTTGCCTGATCCTTCTCCGTTTAGAATATAATTTTCAGTGAGATAAGATGTGTACGGATTTTTAGCACTCCATTGAGAATTAGTTGTAGACATTGCATGACCCCGAATTAACAAACTGTCCGAGTTGAAACATGTTTATGAATAGATGCTGAAGAAGAGTTGAAGTTTAATGACTTAGAAGCGATTAAGTCAAGTCTTAGATGTATAGTCGACAGACATGATTCGCATCGACTTCTTGGGCACTGGGAATGCTTTTACTCCTTCCGGAAGGCTCCATGCACTAACCCTAGTTGATAAAAAAATCTTAATTGATACGCCTCCAACTCTAATCACACAACTTAGAAGGAATGGCCTTAGTACATCAGATATTGAATATTTATTATTCACTCATTGGCATGCAGATCATACTTTTGGATTCCCTTTCTTTTTACTTGAGAGAAAATATATTTCTGATCCCAATAATGAACAAAAATTGAAAATTTATCTCAGGCCGGGAGGGAAAGAAAAATTATCATATCTGTGTAATCAAGGATTTCCAGGAAGCTTAGAAAATATTGAGCAATTAGCAGATTGGTATGAAGATGAAAAAATACTTTTAGAAGGAACTAAATGGAGATTTGAAAGGTTTCCTGTTTGTCATACTCCGGAAACTGACCCTCATGGATATGAACTTGTACATGAAAGTGGAATCAAGATATTACATTGTGGCGATTCTGGACCGTGTGAAGAGATAGAGAAAAGGGCCGAAAGTGCAGATATTATTATTCTAGAAATGGGAATGCCAGATATAGGTAACTTTCCTTATCACTATACACCTAATGATATTAGGAAATTTTCAAAAAAGTATTTGACAAGTTTAATTTTAGTTACGCATAATTATGCTAGTTCAAGAGATTCTTTAGAAGGTTTCAGGATTCCAGATTTACCAGAAAGAGTCTATCAATTGGAAGATGGGGATGCAATTGAGATTGATGACTCTGGTGAAATAAAAATAATAATGAAAGAGGGAAAATTTGTTAATTTCTGAGGGACTTTAAAAATAAAAGTTAGTTCATTTAATAATGAAACTGCAGACAAAATCATACTCTTTCTTCACTTCGGTTTGGAATCACTTATTACCTCTAAGCGTCTCGTCCAGAATCCCCATTGTTCGAGCGACCATCTCAGAGTGTGTCAATGGTACATTGGAGAATATGTAGAACAATGGTGAGAAAAAATGGATGGGAATATTTTCGAGAAAATACTCGGACAAGACTCATTATTTATCGATAGGAAAGCATTTGAGCATGCATTCGAACCAAGTAATCTTCCACACAGAGAGCAAGAAGTTGATTCATTAGTTAGAAACTTAGTTGATGCACTAAACGGACATATTCCATCAAATATGTTACTTTATGGAGTTCCAGGGTCTGGAAAAACAGTAGTAACAAGGTTTGTTCTAAGTCAACTATTGGAGAAGGGGAAAGAAATGGGGCATCCCGTTCAAACCTATGAGATTAATTGTAGAAATGTAGATACAAAGTACAGAGTTGTGCAAACACTTGCTAGTCAATTAAAACAACAAGGAGACTATCCAATACCATTTACTGGCTGGCCCACAGATAGAGTTCTTGAAACTCTAATTGAAAGAATGGATAGATCTGGTGGAGTACACATTTTAGTTCTAGACGAAATTGACAATCTTGTAGCTAAGGCAGGTTCTGACTTACTCTACAGTTTAACAAATATGAATACACTATTGAGAAAATCTAGATGTTGTATTATTGGAATAAGTAATGACCTTAACTTTACACAAGAGCTTGACCCTAGAGTAAGTTCAAGACTTAGTCAAGAAGATGTTGTTTTCCACCCATATGGTGCTCAAGAAATACAAGATATTCTTCAAGAGAGAGTGAAGATGGGACTTAAGAATAATTCTCTAGATGCAGGAGTAATCCCGCTATGTTCTGCCTTAGCAGCACAGGAACACGGGGATGCTAGAAGGGCTCTTGATCTGTTGAGAATTTCTGTTCAAAAAGCTGAGCAAAGATCGCAAGATAAAGTGGACCCTAAACACGTTCGGTTAGCTCAATCACAACTTGAGCACGACCAGGTAACTCCTGTTTTACGAACACTACCTTTGCACCAAAAATTGGTTCTATTCTGTATCGTAATTAATGAAGAAAATGGATTAAGGAATATTTCTACAGGTGAAATATTTAGAACATATTCTGAAGCCTGTATGAAAATAAATATTGAAGCATTAACTCCAAGAAGAATTTCAACATTGTTAAACGAATTAGATACGCTTGGATTGATAATGGCTAGAAATGTGAGCAAGGGTAGAGGTGGTAGAAGTAAACAAGTGAATTCTGCAATACCCAAAGGAATTGATTCTATCAAAACACTTAGTAAAAATGAACCTCTAATTGAGGAAGCTGCTCAAGGAAAATACATGCTACAAGGAAGACTTTAACTTCATTCCATAAATGAAAGCGTTAAACCAAAAGTGTAAGTCGCCAGTCGTGATAAACATGGTGCAGGATGACTGGAATGAGGCTCTAACTAAGCCAAGTAGTATGATATCAACTGCTGCGTTAATGCTTGGTTCATGGATTGTTTTGTTATCAATAGTCAATATGTTTGGAGGAGGTGCAGGTCAAGCAGGAGATAAGGTGGCCTGGATTGGATTCTTTGGATTTGGAGGAGATGCATTTGTTCCTTATGGTGATGGTTTTCTCTTGGATGATGCAATCTTTGTTATTCTAGGTATTGCTCTTGTAGGTATGGGACTGAGAAATTCTGATGTGAAGAATTGGGCATTGAACTTCTCAAAAAGTGATTTTATGAATAATTTAACCAGAGGCAATAATAGTAAAGAAATTTTTTCTAGTTGGTTGGTACTGATTGGTGTTTTATTCTACATTATCTGGAGTATCCAATATGGGGGATGGGTTGACCCAGGAGTATACTCCGTAATGATATCAATGGTAGCATTTGGAGTTGCCCTGGGTATCAATTCAAAAGTAGAAAATTAATTTTTTTTATTTTCACAAAGTGATAATATATTCCTACATCTTCTTTTTGAGTCTAATCCAGAGATTCTTACCACTACTCCTTTATTCGGCTGCCCATAGATTATTGCAGATTTAATAGGGGCCAAAATATGCAAGAATATTGGTGCTAAGTCTTCTTCACCATCTACAATTATTAGAGTTGATTGATCTTTCTGCATCCAATTATTGACTGCTTTTTTACAAGTTTCGAATAAGGACTTAGTTAGTAAACCCGGAGGATTTTCGCATTTCAACACATTATCAAATAATGATTGATCAATTTCTTTAAATCCTTCCCATTTTACTCTCTTTGTCTTTTCATCGATTATAGCAATAGTTGCCCCAGTACTAACATTTTGTAATGCTCTAACTGTAACATCACCCACACCAATAATAGGCATATTATACTCTTCTAAACTACTTAATGCACCCTTGATAGCTACCGAATGATCATCTTCAGGACCTTCAAATAACTTACCAAATGGATCTTTAAGCATTGATTCCACTTCCTTAGTTAGATATAGGTCTGATTCAATTATTTGATAATTGAACCAATATTTACCTTCCCTATCTATTTCCCCCTCTCTGATTCTTGAACTGGAAATTATTTCTCCATTTTCAGATAATTCATGTGGGACTGAAATTATTGTTAGTGGATACAACCCCTCTTCTTCACGCATAGAATTTATTTTTTTACAAGTGGGAAGAGTATCATCTGTACAAAAAATCATTTTTGCAGAAGGATGAGAGGTGGCAACTCCGAACTCATCTAGTAATTCATGAAAAGTAACTCTAGAGTTTTCTTTTGAGGAAAGACTGTGTCTAATTAAATTACATCTATCAAACCAAGAAGAAATTCTTGGATCTTTTTGTAAAGCGATTTTATCAGATAAAACCCAAATTTCTAATAAATCGCAATTTGAAAGACACGAACTAATCAGTTTTTGATGCCCCACATGGAAAAAATCGAACGTTCCACCGACCAGTCCGATACTACTCATAGTAGTCGAGAGGCGTACATATGACTTGAGAACTACGGAGAAAATGTGTGCCCCGGAGTGTAACGGAACCTTTCACCGTACTTTCATACTCTGGTTCCTGACCCCACCCCGGGACGTATGTTGGATTATGGGGTAGTCCCTAGAATCATCCCTTTTGGTCAACAGGGGACCTTACATAATCCATACCGTCTGTATTGCGCCAGAGGTCATCCTCAGAGGAATAATCTCTTCAATTATTCACAAATAGTCACTCTGGTCTTCGACAGACGGAGACCCAAATCTGTGGTACCGAGTTTCATCCTATCACCTCCGGCTGGGGGTTTTGTCAACTCGGTGTTGCCAGTTGGGCAGACATTCTAAATGAGATTCATTCAATAACTCATCGATTACAAAAAATATATTTTCTAGAAAAAAAAGGATAATTAGAGGTTTATTGATGCTAGATTATCATGAAAACCCGTCTTTCTTAATAGCAACCGTTCACCAACTATTGAGTCTCCAAGAAAAATTTCCTGAGGGGAGAAATTTGGCCATTTCTCAACTGGCTGAGCTAACCAACCGGAGAGGTGATGTATTCTTCCAGTTAAAGGAGGGGTTTTTCTTATTGAACATTCAACCGCATCCAACAAGTCCAATAATGAATTTGCAGAAATTGGTAAGTTATCTCTACCTCTTCTTCCCCTGAGTCTTCGTACTAGAAGTGGGTACAATTCTGGATCAAAACCAGGGTGTAGAAAATTTTCTAACCCAGGAGCGTTGGAAGATTCTCCAATGGGCCTTAGTACTAGAGCCGGCCAAGGATGTGGATGTGAAAATAACCACTCACTGGATTCTTCACTACTAAGCATCTTCAATAGAATCTCAGATGATAGGGGAGACCACCAGTCATAAGGCAATCTCTTGGTAATAAAATCTAATTCTCCTTTAGATAATTCTCTACCTTCTACAGAAAAATTTACCAATGAAAACCAAGCTCTAAGATCGTGATCAGATGGTAAATTTTTTGCAGTTAATTTGATCTTTTCAAGAACTTTCTTAAAATCTTGATTATTATTACGTTCAGAATCGAATAACCAAGATACACCCTGAAGAGCTGCTAAAGATTTTTTTGGAGGTAAAGATATCCAAGCTTCTAATGACCAACTAATTAAGTCATCATGAAGAGAGTCTGGAATCCAAGCAGCATTGGCCAAAAATTGAGCGGCTACCCAAGAAGTCCCAGGTGAGGCCTCAAAGAAATCTACTACAGGTCGTGTCTTAATGGTGGTTTGACTATCTTCTCTAATTTTTTGTCCAAGTTTTTCTGCAAAATATTCTAAGATATCTTCACTTGCCTGGTCTGCTAATTCTGCAATTTTATCCAATGGGATATGATCAATATCAAACAAAATTAGCCAATCAATAGGTAATCTATCTCTCAATCGTTGCCATCTTGGCCACCTTGTTGCCTTAGGAGATGCTATCCATGCTGCAATTGGATATCTTGCTTCCATCTGATTTGCCCATTGTTCATTACCGCTAGGGAATTGAGAAATGGCTGAATTAATCATCGAAACATATCCCGGCGCTAATTCTTCTAATTCTGAATTAAATGGTTTCTCAATACCTATTAATTTCCAAGGATTAATCTCAATTTGTGTATCTTCGTCATTACTATGAATGATATTGGGAATACTATCTATCAATTTCAAACATATAATTTCGTCACTTGAAGTTTTGAGTCTTAACCAGGGAAGAGGTCTCAAAATATCGTTATATAGAAGATTTGAAGACTCTGTAACTGAACAAATTTTCCCCTTTATCAGAATTCTTAATTTAGGATGGTTGAGAACGTTTGAAGTAATCGAATCTGGGAAATTTTCGTCAATTTCCAATACCAAAGAAGGACGGTTTTCATCGGCAATAACCCAACCAATCAATGATTCAATCGCATTTTGACCAAGAGCCCTTGTATCTAAATTTCTAATTTCGGATTCTTCATTCGTAAAGGATTTATTACCCCAATCCCTTCTAAATTTACGCCAAGTAGAGTCATCAGTTCTAACCTTCCTGGTTGATATGATTCTATCTTTAAGAGATTGTACTCTTTTTTTTAACTCGCTCTCAGGTAGTCTTGGATGCGCTTTATGAATCCATATATCTAATGAAGAAAGTGGGAAAGAATCTCCTACAATATTCAATCCAGCAAGATTTGCTATGACTAAAGAGTTGACACTCGTTGTCCTAATTAGCATAGTCCGGGACAAACTATCAGGAAGTATAGCAACTATTGGCACCTTAGGCCTTATTTCCTGACTTAATTCATGACACTCTCCGAGTATCCAATCTCCTCGATGGAATGTATTTTCATTTAATGGAGGAGGTTGTCTTGATTTTGGTAAATCATACCATACACCGAAAGTCATTGCTAATTGCATATTTTTGTTTATCAAATTAGCTCTAATAACGCCGATGACTGAAGATTGACCTGTGTAAGTATCGATTTTTCCTAAATCTGTAGAGATTGGTGGTGCTTGAGCAGTTTCCATTGTCTGTAAGTCAAACCATCTAGGATCTTTTTCTTTGAAAACGGCCCAGTTCCAACGAACCCCATCATTTCCGATGGAATCATTGTTACTATCTTCTGAGTTAGGAGGCCTATCCGGAATAAGTATCATTGGAGACTTTGGAGTTGAAGATAAACCAACTAAAACATTGCTTCCGTCTCTATCCAAGATACAAAATTTACCAGGAACTGTCGGTAATGGAAGCGCTTCTAAAGCCCTACTTTTCTCATCTGAACTAATTCGATTCCATCCTAATTCAGTCAGATGAAGATAAGCCCCCCTACTTCCAGCAACTAGGTCGCTGGAGACTAGTCTCTCATTTC
>Ga0181574_10000597_pt1 | contig 33542 bp, 29 predicted proteins | sample 101ome_24_FD_145600 | JGI IMG/M metagenome (GOLD analysis project Ga0181574, IMG submission 145600) | Coastal salt marsh microbial communities from the Groves Creek Marsh, Skidaway Island, Georgia - 101410AT metaG (spades assembly) | ecosystem: Environmental > Aquatic > Marine > Intertidal zone... | reverse complement strand
GACGTGCTCGGGGGAGTCAGCGAGATTGTTCCAATCGTGCCAAGCCTTGCCGACTTCGTAGAGTTCGATACTGGGGCGGTGATGATATTTTTCCACTAGCAGCTTGGCTCGCTCGTCTCCCGCCTCGGCTTTTTCTTTCCAGGAAAGAAATTCCCCTGACTTCGTGCATGCGTTCGTGAATTTCGTCTTGGGCGTAAGATTGAGAATGAGGTTGTGAGTTTTGGATCGAACGCGGCGAATCCCGTAGGTGTCTGAGCCATTGATGATCCCGCGAGTCGTCATAATGCCGAAAGTGAAGTCCTTGTGCTGGTCAGTTTCGCCTTTCAGCACGGGAAGGAAACTTTTTCCGTCGAGCGGTCCCGTTGCCTCAGCCCCTGCTGCATCCAGCAGGGTGGGAACGACGTCGACGTATTCGACGATCGCGTTAGTGCTCGATCCGTTTTCCACTTTCCCCGGCCAGCGCACGATGAGGGCAGTCTGGAGGCCGTTATCGTAGCAGGTCCATTTTGCGAAGGGCAGGCTGTTTCCCTGTTCGCTCGATAGCATCACAATGGTGTTCTCGGCGAGGCCGTGCTTGTCAAGCAGATCGAGGATTTGTCCAACCTGACTGTCGTAATAAGTGATCTCGGCGAGATACTTCGACATTCCTTCGCGGGTTTCGGGAGTATCGAGAAGCCATGGTGGTAGCTTGATTTTCTCGGGCGGATATTGACTGGCATCGCCGTAGGTCCAAGGTGTGTGTGGCTCGTTGGAGCAAGCGAAGAGGCAGAATGGCGTGCCGGCTTCTTTCGACTCGATCATCAGCTTGTCGATGACTTCCATATCGGGATTTTTCTTTCCGGAATATTCAAAAGGAAAGACGCTCTTGGGAGCAATGTGAGTTTTTCCGCTGAGGGCGACGCGATAGCCGTGTGGCTTCAGGTGGTGAACAATGCTTTTGGTGTCTTCCTTCGCGAAGGTGTGGTTCGGGTAGGCGCCGCTTTTCACAGGATGAATTCCCGTGTAGAGGTTGTGCCGTGTCGGCGAACACATGGGCGCTGCTTGAAAGCAGTGCGTGAATCGCATTCCCTCTGACGCGAGTCGTTCAAAGTTCGGCGTTATCGCCTGGCCGCCGTAAACACTGAGGTCGGTGTGAGTCAGATCGTCCGCATTGATGAAGACGATATTGGGCTTCTTTTCCGCACCAAATGAGCTGCTCGCTGCACAGAGGAGTACAGCGAGCAGACAAAACCGTTTCATCTTGGGGTGAAAATAGGACTTCAGGCCTTGAAGGCTTCGATCGAAGAGATCTTGTATGCCTTTGCCACTCCTTCAGCACTGTGGAACTCAATCTCGTCCCCAGGCTTTTTGCCGAGGAGCTCGTTTCCGCGCTCAGACAGGTAAGCAATAATGCCTCTGTCAGGATCGGAGTCCCATGCGCCAAGAACAGTGTAAGTGAGAGCGTCGCCTCCGTCTGTGGATTCGAGCTTCACCACCGTTCCGATGGAAACCTGTGAGGTGTCGGTATCGGAAAAGTCGGTCGGTTGCGCGAGCTTGAGATCGCGCTCCCAGTCGCCTTGGCGTTTCATCAACACGCGCTGGTATTCCTTGGCAGACTTGTACTCGAAGTTCTCGCGAAGGTCGCCGTAAGAGCGCGCGACCTTGATGTCTTCACGGTTTTGCGGGATTTCTTCCTTGATGAGCTTGTCGTAGGCAGCCTTGCGTTCGACGAGGCTTTCTTCGGAAACAATGAGAGCATCGTCTTTTTTCTCTTCGCGTCCGGCGAGCAGATCCTGCACATCGGGATGAAGTTTGATGACTCGAGCCACGAGCGACTTACGGGTCAGTTCGTCGAACGAAGCAGAGTTGATGAGACGACCTGTGAAGTTGCGAATCGTGTTAATGTTCGCTCCATCGATGAGATCGGGGATCAAATCCCGGTCGTCTGCAACGAGGTCACGAAGACGGTTGGCTGAGCGAACCGCACCTTCATCATTCAGTTGGTCAGACTCCAGTGAACTCATCACGTTGAGGCTGAGCGTTGGAGTGAAAACGGTCTGAGAAAGGCCCTTACGCTCGCGACAAATCCAAGCGAGAGCGTCGGAAGCCAGCGTGCGCTGCTGCAGACCCTCTTCCATGTATCCGACGAATGCGTCTTTTTCTCCCTCGGAATCGAGGTAGTTCGCAATCTCTGAAATGGAGCGGAGGTTGCACTCGGGAACGAGCCCGAGTAGTTTCTCTACCCACTCGTCGCCAAATGCATTCGGGAAACTGCGGAGAACCTGGCGAAGACGAGTCAGCGAAAGATCTTCGAAAAGTCCGGGGATCGCACTCTCGTCATCCGAAAGAATGTCGGCAACGGTGATCTGACCGTCAGGACGCTCGTAGTCCTTGAGTTTGCCCTGGAGTTCTTCGCGAACGAGCAACAACTCGACAGCAGGAGCGTACTGAAGCTTCACACCTTTCTTCGCGATGTCAGAAATTTCGTCAGCGAGATCGACCAATTTTTCCGGGTTGTCTTTAAAGGCGGCGATGTCCTTAATAACAGCCTCGACGGCTTTCACTTTAGCCTTCAGGTCGCGGGCTTCGCGGAAGTCTTCAATGAGCCCTTCCGATGGGTCGAAGTCTTTACCTCGCATTTCGAGCGGCTCCGTTCGCTTGGCAGGAACAATGAATCGGTTGTCCTCACGAAGTTTCTTTTTGGTACTGTCCCACCAACTCTTGTATTTGCTTTCATCAACGACCCGGCCTTTCACCATTTCCTCGAGCTGATCGAGGTAAAGTTTGTCGTCGTGGCTGCTGAGTGCGAGGCCGACAAGGTTAACCGGATCAGCTTTCGCCATGTCCTGAAGTTCCTCAAGTGAAGTGAGGCGACGAGCGAGAAAGGAATCATCCGCAATCGGTGTCAGGGACATTCCTGCGAATTTCATCCCGAGTTCGTGACCGGGTTTATCCTCGAAGTCGACGACAACTTTCAAATTCAGTCGGTCCCAATTGGCAACGCGGCCGACGCCCCAACTCTTGTGGCGGCAAAAGGTGCCGGGATTCAACGGTTCCAATTCATCGGCGGTAGCCGCTTCGATTTTTCCCCTCGAAAGGAGTTTTTCTAGATCTGGGTGCATTATGTTCAACATAGGATGAACCGCGTAACAGCCAAGCGAAAAAAAAAATTTGGTTGCCAAGCCCGAATCACCTGTCTAATCTCCTTGCATCTATGAAGAAAATTCTGGCTGTTCTCATGCTCGTTGCGTTCTCGTCTGTATCTCTCGCGGACATACACGAGCCGCCCACGTCGAAATACACAAAGACTCGCAAGCTTGCGCGAGGCATGTCCAACATACTTTACGGATGGACTGAGGTTCCTACGACGATGCATCGTTGGGGTGAGCTTCACACCGAGCAGGCTGCTGGAATCTACCACGCGGGCTTTCTTCAGGGCTTTCAGCGCGCCGGTGCACGCCTCAAGTATGGCTTCTACGAAGTGATTAACTGGCAACGTCCTCTTTACAAAGATAGCTATCGTCCATCTATGCCTGACATCGATTACCTTCCTTGGCGCGGTTACGAAGAGTTCCCTCCTCAGATTGGGTATCTCTCCACTGCCGGCTACACTCGAGGCCGGACCTGGTAAGAAATCAGGCTCAGAAATTTTCAAAAAGCCGTTTCTCCCCGGGGAAACGGCTTTTTTGTTTTGAATAATCGAACGATCAGCTCTCGTAGGTTCGAATGAAGTTGGAGTAAAACTCGACTCCCTTCTCCAGATCGGATACTGCGATAAATTCGTCTTTGGTGTGGGCCTGAGCAATCTTTCCAGGGCCTACTGCAATTGCAGCGAGTCCTTTTTCACCGAATCTGCCCGCATCGCAGAACCAGGGTGCAGTCGTGAGATTCGATCCTATTGACTGAAGTCGACGAACACCATCTGTTTCCAAATCGGTAAAAAGCGGTACGGAGTGACCGAGAATCCGAGTCGAAATGGAACCCTGCGGATCCAGATCAAGCAGGATGCGTTCGACGAGAGTTTGGCAACCGCCCGCTTCGTGAAAAGCCGGAGTCTCGCGGAAATCGAGAGATGCGCGGCAGCTCGAAGGAACAATATTGGTGCTCGATCCGCCCATCATCTCACCCAGGCTGACAGTAGGGTTGCCGAGAACCGGATCGGCATAATTCGGCAGCTCGTGTTCTATCGCGACGATCAAGGGCTCGAGAATCGGCAATAATTTCCGGATCGCATTTTCTCCGCGCTCCGGCGTTGAGCCGTGACATGAAATACCTTCGGTGGACAGTTCGAGCCAGACGCATCCTTTTGAAGCATAGACCGTTTCCAGTTCCGTCGGTTCGCCGACGACAGCAAATTCGAATTCATCAGCGTGATGTTTCGCGAAATGGATCGAACCGGGTTGGCCAGCCTCTTCGCCCATCAGCCCGACAAAACTGACCGAGTGTGTCAAGGTCGGGATCACATCGCGCAACTCGTACAGGGCCCAGAGCATAGCTGCCATTGTCCCTTTGGTGTCAGATGCTCCTCGTCCCCAGATTTTTCCTTCTCGAACTTCTCCGGAAAAAGGTTCGATCGTCATCCCACGAACGCTGACCGTATCGGTATGGGGTGCAAAAAGAAGACCTGGTTTGTCTTTTCCACCCGGAAAACGACCAGTCACATTTGGCCTGCCGGGAAGGACTTCTTCGAAAGTGATCGCCGCTCCACAATGTTCGAGAAATTTCCCCAGCCAGACGGCGCAATCCCTCTCTCCAGTCGCACCCTGATCCGGAGCGCTGTCGGGGTTGATACTTGGGATTTGGATCAATTTCTGGAGAAGAGAAACGACAGAGTCGGGGGCATTCATCATCAATCAGATAAGGGTTGTAGGCCGATTCCGCAATCCTGCGCATCAAAAAAGCAGAATTCGGACAATTCGATTCGATTATGCTGTTGACATGAAGCCCTGATTCTGGCCTAAATATCAGCTCGAAGTTTTTAAAATTGTCTTTATGAGCGACACAGAACCTCAAAAGCCGTCGGTTAGCACCTCTACAGTTCCACTAAAGAAGGAAACTGTTCGTATCAGCTTGCGCGCACCAGCTGAAGATTCCGGACCGGTTACCCCGAAAGGCTCCACTGCACCACTCCCATCGGACGCTCCTACGACTGCGCCTCCGTCACCAGCGCCTAGCGCGTCACCTGCACCACCTGCTGCACCTGCACCACCTGCACCACCTGCTGCACCTGCACCACCTGCTGCACCTGCACCATCTGGAGCGCCTGTTCCTCCTGCAGCGCCGACTGGGGCGAAGACAATTCCTCTTTCCAAAGGCCCTGATCCGCTTGGTCCGACCAAGCCAGTTGAGACTGCACCTCCAGCCGCCGCACCAGCCGCACCAAGTGGGCCGGATTCGCTTGAACCCGCTGCTCCTGTAGCTGCAGCTCCCTCCGGTGCATCTCCCGTAGGTGCAAAGACCATTCCGCTTGCGAAGGCGCCAGCGGGCGCTGGCCCCGGTCCAGTCGGAAAAGCAACTACGCCTCTCCAGCAGGGCGGACCTAAGCCGCTGCCGCAAGCGACTGTGAAAATGGGTTCAACCCAGCCAATGGGATCCACTGGTGCTCCCGCCAAGACCATTTCTCAGAAGCCAAACATTCAATCCACTGCTGAAGAGGTTGAGGAAGAATGGGAGGAAGAATACGAGGAGTCAGGGCTTATGCCTTTCGCCATTATTGCGTTGGTCCTGTCTCTTGCCGTGCTGGCAATCCAGTTGGTTGTATTTAAAATTGCAGGTGGAGCCTAAATCGCACCGCAAATTCTAAGTCGCGTCCATCCAGGCAAACACAAACAATCTGAATCATGCCATTTGCAATTATCGTTCTTATCCTCGCCATCGGTGTGCTCGTTATTGAGGTTTTCACGAAGATGGCAGGCGGCTGATCCGTTTCGGTCGCTCCTTACCTCATTGGGTTGTCGGCAGGTTGCGGAGATCTCGTAATCTTTTCCCGGGGATCGATCGCTGCTGATTTTGGGTTTTCTCGTAGGCGAGTACTCTGATTTCTGGCTTGCCCCTGCATCGAAATTAGCGGAACAGTTGGCGCGTTGCTTATGAATGGTGGCGTAATAATCCTTCCTGAACACTATTTCTCAAATCACCATGGCTCACGAATCCATCGTAAATCTTACCGCTGACAACTTCGCCGCCGAGGCGGAGGGCGCATCCGTTCCTGTCGTTATCGACTTCTGGTCTGAGCACTGCGGTCCCTGTAAAATGCTCGCTCCTGTTCTCGACGAGGTAGCCGGAGAAGTCGGCGAGACCGCCAAAGTAACTAAAGTGGACGTCATGGACCAGCGCGACATCGCAATGAAGTTCGGAATCCGCGCTGTGCCGACCCTCATTTTCATGAAAGACGGTGAGGTCAAAGAGACGAAGACCGGCATCATGACGAAGGACGCTCTCATCGAGAAGCTTCAGTCCCTCGCCTGATTTCTTTTTCCCTGACTCAACCCTGTTTGGTCGATGAGCCAACAGGTTTGGACGTCTCACCTGATCCTCTTTGATCGGGTCTTCGGCGATCTGGAATCGCTGAAAAACAAAAGACGCCGCTATCGGAGATGCCCAACGCCAAAACAGATTTGCGCCCCGCATTTGCCGCGATCCTATTTCTGCTGATCCTGACGGTAGGCTATCGGCTTGCTGCGTCGCATTGCGATTCTCTTGGGAATACGGCACCGCTGATGGCGATCACCTTCGGTGGCGTTCTTCTGCTCGGGGCCCGATTCTGGTGGGTTCCCCCTCTATTGCTGATCGTTAGCGACATCGCTCTTGGTATCTGGCACGGATCGGGTGGGCTAGGGATCTACACGATTTTCTCGATTGTTTTCTACCTCGGCGTCGCTGCTGTTGCTGGAAAGTTCAGTCGAGATGGGATTTCCTGGCCGAAACTCTGGTGCGGAACCTTGCTCTGCAGCCTTCTCTTTTATCTTGCTGCAAACACCTTCAGCTGGATGGTATTCGGAGGCTATGAAAAGTCTCTCGCGGGATGGTGGCAGAGTCAGACGACCGGTGTTCCCGGAATCAATCCCCCTGCTTGGATGTTTCTGAGAAATGCCCTCATTGCAGACTCGATCTGGTGTGCGATTGCGGCTGCAGTCGTGCTTTTAGAGCGCAAATTTACGAGGGAAGAAGTTCCCGCTTCAATTAGATAGCAGGATTTTAAGTTTGTCATAATCCGTCAAACGAGTCCCAAGCTTCTTGCACTGCTTCCCCTGCAGCGTACCGTTGCGGCATGTCTGAACCTTCTCATCCTTTTCTGCAAGACGATTTTCATATCGGCTGGTCGAGCCTCGTCCCCTCGGCGATTGAAGCGGATATTCACAAAGCACTGGTGGAGGCGCAGGCGCGCATCGATTCCCTCGCTGGTGAGTTTGATGCTTCGGAACTGACTTTCGAAAATACGCTGCTTGCGCTCGAAGAAGCGACCGAAGATCTATCGGCGGCCTGGGGATTAGTCAGTCATCTCGACTCGATTCGCAACAGTGAAGAGCTTCGCGATGCGCAAAACGCGATGCTCCCCGAGGTGACGCAATTCTTTTCCCGCATTCCTCTGAACGAAGGACTCTGGAAACGAATCAAAGCCTACTCGAAATCAGATGGTGCAAAGGCCCTTGAGGGTATTCAGGCGCGATTCCTCGATGAGACGGTGAAGGATTTTCTCCGCTCTGGTGCGGATTTGCCCACAGACAAAAAGGCGCGACTTGAAGAAGTGCAGTCGGAGCTCGCCAAGGTGACACAGAAATTTTCCGAGAACGTGCTCGATTCGACAAACGCGTGGGATCTGGTTCTCGAAGACGACTCGAGGCTGGGCGGATTGCCTGACACGGCGAAAGCGGTCCTGCGTGCGGAAGCTGCGGCAAAAGACCTGGGATCGGATGATGCGCCGGTCCACCGCATCACCCTGAAGGCTCCCGTTTTCATACCTGTTCTCGAATACGCCGATGACGAGTCACTGCGTCGTGAAGTGTGGGAGGGGAGCATCACGATTGGGCGCGATGGCGATTTTGATAATACCGATTTGATCCGACAGATTCTGACCCTGCGTCAGGAGAAGGCGGAGATTCTCGGAAAGAAAGACTTTGCCGACCAGATCCTGGAGGAACGCATGGCAAAAAATGGGGCAACGGCTCTCGGTTTTGTAGAGGATCTCGCTGCGAAGACGCGACCCTTTTTCGAGAAAGAGATCGAGGCGCTGAAAGCGTTCCGGGCAGAACAAGAGGCCGATTTCGCCGGCGAGTTTCAGCCCTGGGATGTTGCCTATTGGTCGGAAAAATTGCGTAAGGCCCGGTATGATTTCGATGAAGAGGAGGTCCGCCCCTATTTCGCGATCGATAATGTGATCGAAGGAATGTTCCGTCTCACCGAGGAAATTTTCGGATTTCGGATCGAGGAGAAAAAATCAGTCTACGCGGCTCCCGGCGAGTCACCGGAGGAGGAAGGCATCGAGGTCTGGCATCCGGAGGTGAAGTTTTATGAATTGTGCGACGAGACGACGGGCGAGCTGCTCGGCTCATTCTACGCAGATTGGCATCCGCGCGAGGAGAAGCGCGGCGGTGCCTGGATGAATTATCTCAAGACCGGGGAACCCCCGCAGGAAGGGCAGCCACGCAAACCGCATCTCGGATTGATCTGCGGAAACCTCACCCCGTCATCCGCGGATAAACCGGCTTTGCTGACCCACAGCGAAGTCGAAACGGTCTTTCACGAATTCGGGCATCTGCTGCATCATTTGCTCGGCGATGTCTCGATCAAGTCTTTCAACGGGGTGAAGGTGGTCTGGGATTTTGTGGAGCTGCCCTCACAGATCATGGAGAACTTCTGCTGGTCCCGGGTCAGCCTCGACTTTTTTGCGAAGCATTACGAAACCGGTGAACCGATTCCGGAAGAGTTGTTTCAGAAAATGCTTGGAGCTCGCAATTTCCACTCGGCGATGGCGCAGATGCGACAGCTTTCCTTTGGCAAGATGGATCTGGAATTGCACGTGAATCACGCGCCTCCAGCGGAAGATGAAAATCTCGATGCCTTGGTCCGCGAGTTGCTCGAAGATTTTGTGATGCCACTGGCAACTGATACGCCGACGATGGCCCGGAGATTCACACACTTGTTTGCAAGTGCGACGGGATACGCGGCCGGTTACTACTCGTACAAGTGGGCTGAGGTGCTTGATGCAGATGCCTTTACAAAATTTGCGGCGGCAGGCGTGCTGAGTTCCGATGTAGGGCAAGAGTTTCGAGCGAAGATTCTCAGTCGCGGAAATTCTCAGGAGGCCGGAGAACTCTTCCGCGACTTCATGGGCCGCGATCCAGATTTGAGTGCGCTTTTGGAGCGCAGCGGGCTGGTGGCGTAGGGCGCTTCGCGTGGAAAAAGTTGAAATGGAGGGAGGTGAAAAGTTTTTCACCGCCGTCCTGCTTCACCCCTTCCGATTCTCCAAGGCAGCGGCTACGAATCCTTTGAAGAGGGGATGGGCAGCGGTCGGCTTGCTCTGAAATTCCGGGTGGAACTGCACGGCGATGTAGAACGGATGATCGGCGATCTCGACGATTTCTCCGAGGGTTCCATCGGGTGAGGTCCCCACGAGCTTGAGGCCCTTCGCTTCAAAATCGGCTTTGTAGTTCTGATTGAACTCATAGCGGTGACGGTGGCGTTCGTTGACTTTGTCGCTGTCGTAGAGTTCCGCTGAGCGACTACCCTCAGCAAGTATGGCTTCCCATGTGCCAAGACGCATCGTCGCTCCTTTGTTTTCGACTTCCCTCTGATCTTCGAGCAGGCAGATCACAGGGTGCGGTGTGTCGGGGTCAAATTCCGTGCTGTGGGCTCCTTCAAGACCGCAAACATTCCGCGCGAACTCGATGGTTGCGATCTGCATGCCGAGACAGATGCCGAAGTAGGGGATATTGTTCTCCCTCGCATAGCGGGCAGCGGTGATTTTCCCTTCGATGCCGCGATCACCAAAGCCGCCTGGGATAAGAATCGCGGAAACATCCTTTAGGATTTCCTCGGGTCCCTTTTTGGTGATGTCGCTGGAGTCGACTCGAACGATATCGACATGAGCGTCGTTGGCGGCACCAGCGTGAGTGAGGGACTCATAGATGGATTTGTAGGCATCCATCAGGTCAATGTATTTGCCGACTACGGCGATCTTCACGGTGTGTGTCGGATTTACAATCCGGTCGACCATGTTGCGCCACTCAATGAGATCAGGTTCGCTGGTTTCCAGACCGAGGCGCTCGCAAATGATCTCGTCGAGCTGGGAGTCTTGCAGCTTCAGAGGGGCCTCGTAGATTGTTCCCTTGATGTCGAGAAAGGGAACTACGGCCTCGGGTCGGATGTTACAGAACATAGAAATCTTGCTCTTAAGCTCATTATCGATTGGAAACTCCGAGCGACAGACAATCACATCAGGAGCAATACCGATTTCGCGCAACTTCGCGACGCTCTGTTGGGTGGGTTTCGTTTTGAGCTCCTCAGCAGCCTTGATGTAGGGGATCAAGGTCGCATGAATGAAAGCGACATTCTCGTGGCCAACTTCGTCTTTGAATTGTCGCAGGGCTTCGAGAAATGGTAGACCCTCAATGTCTCCAGTTGTTCCTCCGATTTCGGTAATGATGATATCCGCATCCGTCACCGCAGTGACATCGTGGATGCGCTTTTTGATTTCGTCGGTGACGTGAGGAATGACCTGGACGGTTGCGCCGAGGTAGTCTCCTTTGCGCTCGCGCTTGATCACGTTCTCATAAACCTGACCGCTGGTGAGGTTGTTCAGTTGCGAAAGTTTCCCGCTCGTAAATCGCTCGTAGTGGCCGAGGTCGAGATCGGTCTCAGCTCCGTCGTCGAGCACGTAAACTTCACCGTGTTGAAATGGGCTCATCGTGCCCGGATCGACATTGAGATACGGGTCAAATTTCTGCATCAGGACCTTGAGGCCCCGGCGTTCGAGAAGGGTCCCAACGGCGGCGGCGGCGAGGCCTTTTCCGAGAGAACTGACCACTCCTCCTGTAACGAAAATATATTTCATGTGCGCAACTGTTCGTCGAGTATCGCTGCCTGCTCGGGCGTGTCAACGCCGGGAGACTCATCGTCGGTTAAAACCACGCGAATCCGGCCCCCATTTTCGAGGGCGCGGAGTTGTTCCAGTCCTTCGGTTCGCTCGAGCAGGGATGGAGGCCAGGCAACGAAGTCGGAGAGAAAGTCCCGTCGAAATCCATAGATGCCTTTGTGCCGGAAATACTTCAGACCTTCCGGCACGTTTCGCGGGTGGGGGATGAGGCTGCGGGAAAAATAGAGCGCGTTCCCATTCGCGTCGATCGTGACTTTGACGACGTTTGAATCTTCGAGATCGGGATGGTCGGGCGAAAGAGGGTTTGCCGCAGTGATCATAGGAAGCCCCGGTTGGGCGAGGAGGTCCCCGGCGATTCGATCGATTAGGTCGGTGTCGATGAGAGGTTCATCTCCCTGGATGTTGATGATATGGCTCATCTCGGGGAAGGCCTCCGCGACTTCAGCAGCGCGATCGGTTCCCGAAGGGTGATCATCACGAGTCATCGTGACGTGGCCTCCAAACTTGCGAACGGCATCGGCAATACGATCGTCATCCGTGGCGACGGTGAGGTGGGCGAGGTTCTTGCATCCAAGACACCGATCCCAGACATGTTGCACGAGCGGCTTATCGGCAATGTGATGGAGTGGCTTTCCGGGAAAACGGGTTGAGCCCCAGCGAGCGGGAATCACTCCGAGGACTTGGGGGGAATCGGTGAACATGCTGGTAGTTATGAAGGGGTGGGAACGTCGCGAATGCAACGGGAATCTGACGGCGAAGCTCGTGATATTGCCTTCTTAATTTTATTCTTAATCTTACTCTTAATCCTCGACGAAGCCCATCAGCCATAGAGCAAGATCAAAATTTTGATCCTACTGGGTGAAGTCACCAACAAATCCGATTGAAATCCCGCTCGCCTTGGCTGACGGATACTCCGAACCCCAAACCATCTCTCGCCGTGCAACTTGCCTGTCTCGACCTCGAAGGTGTCCTCATTCCGGAAATCTGGATCAATGTCGCTCAAAAAACTGGCATTGATGAATTGCTTGTGACGACACGGGAAATCCCCGACTATGATGAGTTAATGACTCGCCGGCTCGGGATCCTCCGGGAACACGGCGTCACGATTCGCGATTTCCAGGAGGTGATCGAGGGGCTCTCTCCGCTCGAAGGCGCCAAGGAATTTCTCGATTGGCTCAAGTCGGACTTCCAGGTCATCATTTTATCCGACACCTTTTACGAGTTTTCGAAGCCGCTGATGCGGCAGCTCGATTTCCCGACCCTCTTCTGCCACAAGCTCGAGATCGATGAAGGCGGAAACGTGACGGACTACCACATCCGGATGCCGGATCCGAAACGAGAAGCGGTGAAACGCTTTCACGAGATCAATTTTCAGGTCATCGCGGCAGGCGACTCCTATAACGATACGACGATGCTCTCTGAGGCGGACCGGGGAATTCTCTATTGCCCGCCGCAAAATGTGATCGATGAATTTCCGCAGTTTCCAGTGGCGACGGATTATGCGGAGTTGCGGTCGGAATTTGAAAAGGCGCGGGGGGATTTGCAGGGCTGAGGAGTATCGCTGCGGGAGTTCTTTCTACTTTTCCGGTCGCGAAGATCTGGATAAAACGGTGTCGGACCTGTTTGAGGCTTCGGGCGTAGATTGACCGGGATTCCTCCTGCTTCGATTGGGGTGGGAGAGCTACGGAACAAGTAATGTCCCCAGGGGATGGGTGGTCCCGTCCGGGTCCAGATAGGCGATCGCATAGGCCCCCGCTGGATATTCCGATAGCGAAATGCTGTCGCACTCGGTGCTCATTCCCTTTTTCCATGCGGCAGTCACTACCGTCAGGAAGATCGTGTAATCGGATCGGGAAGTCTTCAGCTCCCTGATTCCCATTCCGGAATTGACTATCGTTGGCCGGGTCGTGATCGTCTTGGCTCCGGAAACATTACAAGCTACGAGCAAACGATCTCCGGCGAGCTCGACTTTCATTCCGCCGACTGATCCAATGAAATTCCAGTCCTGGCTCTCTGTCGTAATCAGACCCGGGAGTCCGATCTTGGTGAGGACGAAAACGGCGATGAGAATGGCCAAGAGAATGAGTGGAAGGAGTTTCTTTATGACCTCACCCTAACCGCTTTCCCAGCCGGTATGTCAGGAGCTTGTAAAAAGAGAGTCAGCGAATTGTTCGATTAGAATTGAGGGGGCTGGCGTTTCATGGAGAAACGTGTGGGTCGAAAATGAAAAGGCACCGGCCCTTACGGACCGGTGCCAAATAGATTCTAGATTTGGAGGCGGCTTAGTGAGCAAATGGGTCCGCCTGCGCCTTGACGTTCCTCGCGGGAAGCATCATGCCACGATCAAACTCGGTGCGGCGCACTTTTTCCAGTTCTCTCTGGAGGTTGCGGAACTCATTGCGCTGGCGCCATGCGGTTTGTGAAAACTCGTAGGCCTGGTTCCGACCCCGGGCGGCTCTCAGGAAACTGGACGTTTCGATCTGACTTCGTGACTTCAGGGTATCCGCGTAACGGGCAATAAATTCATAGCTGCGGGCGGCATAGTATTCCGTGGCCTCCTCAACTTCGAATTGGTCCACCAGCGCGCTTCCTTTGATGAGGGTCTCTTGCACGAAAGACAGGTAGCTGACGGTATCCTGGTCCGAGTCTGGTAGCTCCATGGTTGCGGGGATCAGGCCGCGGATTCCATGCGCGATTCCATTTCTTGCCAGCAGGTCGGTCTCGACGATTTCAACACCCTGGACCCATCTCTTGTCGCCATCGCGAAGAACGTCGACTCGAGCGTAAAGGTTGGTATTGAAGCGTTGGAACGCGACTGCGTTGGTAAGAGGAACTCTTCCATCGACAATGTGTCTGTAGAGCAGTCCACGGAGGATCTCCTTGGAATCGTCCTGGCGGATTTTCTCGAGAAGTTCCTTGTTCTCGTCTGCGGCAAAGGCTTCATCGACGGGAGCAAACACAGTAATCTGGTCGTCAAACTGTCCAAGGAGATCGAGCAACCCGCCTTGGCTTAGAAGATCGAGAAAGATCCCGTAGTTGCCTTCGTCCTCCAGGGTGGTGATCAGGCTCTGCCGCTTGGCGGTAATCGGGCGAGCGATGACATGGTAAATTCCATTTCGGGCCACTCGATCGGTTTCCGTCAACTCGACTCCGTCTATCGTCAACAGATCACCGCGCTTCCGAAACGTCAGCTCTTGTCCATATTGATTGCGGACGTCGATGCCCTCGGTCCCAAGTGGGCTGAGGCCGGGAATCTTGCTGACCGTCTGCGTTCCCTCCACAATGTGGGCGAGGATAACTTCGTTGAGAAGGTCAAGGTTCTCAGGCGCCATGAGACGATCGATTGTTCCCTTGGGGAGCGTGGCGAACGCTTCGTCAGTCGGAGCGAAAACCGTGTAGTTCTTATGACGGTTTTGAAGCAGCTTGGTCAATCCGCTTCGCTTCAAGAGTTGGGAGAGAATGCCGAAGCGGCCATCCCCCTCAAGTGTTTCAAAAAGGTCTGGCTCGACTGGATCGAGAACCTCGTCGATGAAGTGAACGACACCATTCGAACAGATGAAGTCGGTTTCGTTGACGGAAACGTCGTCGATCGTGAGGGAATCTTTCTCTCCCATTCCAACCCGCAGGAATTGGCCGACGCCGTTGCGAACCAGCCCGATCTTTCCAAGAATGTATCGATCGACGCGGGATCCATGAACTGCATGGTAGGCGAGGACTCGCTCACGCCAGTGTTTGTTGCCAGGAGAAAAGAGTGCTTTCTTCGTTTCCTCGTCGAGTTTCTCGAACGCGGCATTGGTCGGGACGAAAACGGTCAGTGTCTGGCTCGGATCGAAGAGCAGGTTTTTGCTGTTGTCCGTGTCCTTGAGAAGCTGGATGAAGGTAGAGGCCTCGGGGGAAGATTCGAGGCGTCGACCGATCGTATTTTCTTCCTCCGGAGACTCGGCGTGCAGAAGCGTAGTTCCGCATAGCGCGACGAATGCGAGAGAAAGGGAGTGGTGACGGACACTTCGGAAGAAATGTCCCTGACTGGTGGTGAACGGGATGACAAGGGTTTTCATGATACTTACGTGTTCGCAGCGAGAAGGTTATTGGATTCAACTTTTTTTGAGAGTGGTGAAATTCCTATGTCGGCTCAGCCAAAAAAAGAGACCTCGAGCTATCCATCTCCTATGGAAGGAGACTTCAAGATCGAGGTCGAAAGGTGTTTCCCAGGTAGAGACGCCTGCTCAGGGATAGGAATAAACTCCGTTCTTCTCAGGAAGCCTTCGCCAGGGCCACGACGACTTCCTGCTTCGACTTTACGACCCCACCCGGTTGCTCCAGGGTGATCACAAAGGCCTGGGGTTCGTCTACCCGGAGCTTCGCATTGATCGGAATACGAACCATTCCGGCATCGACAACATCGAACACGCCGCCGTCTACGGGAGCTTCATCCCGCTCCGGATCCACGATCCAGAGCTGGTATTGACGCTTTGTCGGATCATTCACCGGCATCCCTTCAAGGCTCATGTAGCCTTGCTGCAGTTCATCACTCCACACGGCGTTACCAGATACTTGCTCGTAGTCCCCCAGCCCTGCGAACGAGGTCTCGACACGGTCGGGAGAACCGTCAATGTCGACCAGCACTGAATTTGTTGCCGGACGGATCGTCCAGGAGAGAATGAGAAGTAAGGCCAGCAGTGCGGCCACGGCCCAGGCGATTGGTGCAGAATTCCGGGTAGAGAAGGATGGCGTTTCAATGGTTGCCGTTTCAGGTTCGGCCACGAAGTCGGTTGTCCCTTTCTTGACCCGGTTGGTCAAACCGGAAGGCATTTTTTTCTCGGAAATTTCGGTCGAAAGAGTGGAATCCAATTGAGCGGCGGTCCACTCAAGGGAGCCGTCGAGAATGTCAGGGTGTTCCTTGGAAAGGGTCTCCCACTCGCTCCACTCTTCTTTCGACAGATCTCCGAAGATACGACCTGCTTCAAGCTCTTCGAGACGCTGAATTGTAGCAGAATTACTCATGTCGCGGGAAAGGTTGTGGTTTGGTTTCCATCGAGGCGGCGAAGGCGATCGCGCATTTCGATGAGTCCACGTCGGAGTCTGGTTTTCACAGTTCCGAGAGGTAGTCCAGTTCGTTCAACAATTTCGGGGTGGGTCAAGCCCTCCTCGAAATGAAGAGTAAATAATTCCCGAGTTGCTTCGGGCAGTTCATTAAGCATTTCAAGAAGCGAGGAATGTTCGACCTTGCCCTCCATCGAGGCTTGGGTTGATTCGTCTGGAAGCGATTCGGCAGCCATGAGCTCTACAGCCGGAGGTTGCCGGCGTTGCTTCCGTATATAATCAATCGAGCGGCGCCTGGCAAGAAGACCGACAAAAGTCTTCTCACCGGCGATTGCCGCATCGAAACAATGAGCTGAGCGCCATACTTCCATAAATATTTCCTGTACGATATCTTCCGCCTGGGAACGGTCGTCTGCATAGCGCAGCGCAATCGACCAGATCAGGCCTCCGTAGACTTCGATACACTTTTCCATGGCCGCTTCTTCTCCCAGTGCTACTCCGGCGAGGACGGTTCCGTCCTGAGTATGTGGAGAAGAAGCGGACACGGCAGTTGGGTTGGTAGGTATCAGGGATTGATATCCCGGGCGATGACCCGGGACCTCAAATTGCTGGCGGTTTGCAGATCACTTCGCAGGAGGAAAAATCACTGCGTCGATGACGTGGATCACACCGTTAGTAGCTTCTACGTCTGCCAGTGCGACTTTGGAGTCACCATTCAAGGTGAGAGCGCCGTCCTTCACTTCGAGAGCGATGACCTTCGTGTTGAGAGCGGTCGCCTTGTCGAGAGTGACAGCCGTCTTGGAGGGGATATTTCCGCTGACGACGTGGTAGGTCAGAATATCGATGAGCTGATCCTTGTTCTCGGGCTTCAGCAGGGTCTCGACGGTGCCTTCTGGCAACTTTGCGAAGGCCTCGTCTGTAGGAGCGAAGACCGTGAAGGGACCGTCGCCTTTGAGAGCATCCACGAGACCGGCTGCTTCCAGGGCCGCAGCAAGAGTCTTGAAGGAGCCATTCGCAACTGCGGTATCGACGATGTCCTTTTTGTCTGCACCGAGGGCGATGGAGCTCATGGCGAAGATCGAAAGAGTGGTGATCAGGAGTGTTTTCATTTTATGATTTGGAGTTTGGTTTTTTTGTTTTTGTTTTGTGGCCCGGTTTCTCGAGGTTCCGCACACGGGTTCGGCGATTCGGAGAATTCAGATTCAAAAAAGTGACGTTTTTTGATTTGTTGTTCTGAGCGTTCGCCATGACTCCATCGATCGAGGAGGGTGGGCGGCTGTCGGAAGGATCGTCAATATCGCGACCCAAGGGCGCGTGGATTGAGGAGACGCAACCCTGCCAGGTTCTCCTACCTCAAAACGGTGGATGCAGGGGAGTCGGGCCGAAATCCTGCAACGCTAGCTCTATTGAGTGACTGCTGAACGCAGTGCCCTTATGACGGGATAGATTTCTCCCTTGAAAAAGCAATTGACTCTCAATTGAGTGAAGAAACCGACTTTGCTTTTCCTTCAGACTCATGCATTGGCTGCATTAGCCAATGTATTGCGAGATTTTACTCTTCAATCTGCCTGAGCTGAAGTGTGTCGATTACCTTTTCGTCGGCCAGCGCATTGGTGATTACGACCAGCCATTGCCCCTCCTTTTCCCATCCCTTTTCGGACAAGACTTTGATCGACTTCTGAATTGTCTGCTCATGGGAGTCGGCAAATTCCATCAGAAACGGCTCCACGCCCCAGGGAAGCAGCAAATGCCTGAAGACGTGCTCCAAATCGGTGAATGCGTATATGGGAACTCCAGAGGGACGAAGCGCTCCGAGCACATAGGGAAGGAAACCGGTTCTCGTAAAAACAACAATGCCAGCCCCACCCATCTCCTGAGCGAGAACCGCAGCTGATCGGAGCATCTTTGCTTTGGGCTCTTTTAACTTGATCACCTCGTTCAAAGGGCGCTTCACCGATGGCTCAATGCTCTCGATGATATTCTTGAAAACATCGACTGACTCAAGAGGATAAGACCCCGTAGTGGTTTCCCCTGAAAGCATAACCGCATCCGCCTGCTCACGAATCGCGTGGGAAACATCGGACACCTCCGCCCTGGTCGGCATCGGTGAACTGATCATCGATTCCAGCATGTGTGTCGCGACGATAACTGGCTTTCCCTCAGCCTGACAGGCACGAATCAAATCCGACTGCACCAGCGGCAATTTGTGATAGTCGATCTCCACGCCGAGATCGCCACGAGCGACCATGATCCCATCTGCTTCACGTATGATCGCCTCCATGTTGCGGACTCCTGCCTGATCTTCGATCTTGGCAATGATGCGGGCCTCCGACCCCAGATCGTCGAGAAACCGGCGCAGTGTTTTCACGTCATCCGCTTCGCGGACAAACGAGAGCGCCACAAAGTCGATGCCCGCCTTGACGCCGGCCCGCAGGTCGTTTTCGTCTTTTTCGGTGAGAGCAGGCAAATCAACCTGAATTCCCGGAAGATTGATATGACGCCGAGAAGTGACGCTACCCGCTGTTAAGACCTCTAACCGGATTTTTGCCTCTTCTGTATCAAGCACTTTTAATTGAATCAGGCCACTGTCGACCAACACGACATCGCCGACTTTTACCTCTCCCGGCAGCCCCGGATAATTCACCGAGACGGCAGGGACGTCGCCAGTTGGTTCGCCCCTCTTGGTGTAAAATTCGATCACGTCCCCGACGGCTAGATCGATTGGAACCTCAACCACCCCAGTTCGTATTTCGGGGCCTTTCACGTCCATCATCACTGCGACGTGACGTCCGACCTCCGTTGATGCTTCGCGAATGTACCACATCGCATTCTCGACCCACTTGTGGGAAGCGTGCGCCATATTTAGGCGCAGAATATCCACTCCGCCGAGAATCAGCTTGGAGAGCATCTCCTTTGACTCGGTTGCAGGACCGAGTGTCGCGATAATCTTGGTGTGTCGATACGAATGTCCCATGGCAGCGTAAGAGAGCACATCCGCGGCCAAATATGATGAAAACTTCAGAATCTTCCGTTACAGCCCCTCCCAATTTGTAATCAGGTCGATTTCACAGATGCCGTCGTCGATCGCGTCGAAGTGAATTTGAGCACTCTGCCTACCCCGAATACTCCGCCCACGAACTCGACGTCTCCCAGACTTTCACGGACACGACCCGAACGGAATCGCGCAGCGTAAACTCTTCCTCACCATCAGCGCGGTAGGCTTCGAGAGACCTCACGAGATGGTCATAAAATTGCCGCGCCAAAACTTCGGTGGTCGGATCCTGCGATTCGTAGCCAATGACGCGGTCACCGTAGCGTTCTTTGAATTCCTCGAAAGCCGGGTCGTCGGTATTCATACACATGGCATGATCGAAGCGGTCGAGGTAATCGTTAAGGATCAGTTTGAGCACTTTGAAATCGCAGACCATTTCCCGATCGTCGAGATCGGGCGCCTCGAGAACGCACTCGACCTTGCGGGAGTGGCCGTGAGGAAATCGGCATTTGTCGGGATGCTTGCTCAGCATGTGACCGTTTTCGATTTCAAAGAGTCTGCAGATTCGATAGGGCATGGGAAGGTTCGAAGTTGCTTCGAATGAGGAGGGAACGCAAGAGGGATCGAAAAGACAAATGAAAGAGCAGCTCTGGTCGGTCGTATATAAAATCGCCAAGATTGTTCCAAAAACCGCTTGGCGAAGGCTTCGTATTTCGTAGGAGTCGTGGCACGGGATCTGCGGAAACTTTCTCGACGCAGCCTCCGCACATTTTCGAGTGACGAAACATCCCCTTGAAGATCGAATTGGTTTTAACGGCCAGGCGCCGAAACCTGGAACGGGTGCAGACCAGTCTGCTCGCGATTACATCAACCTGAAGCTCGCGGCTCGCGGTTACCCGATTGTGGGGGAGGAAGAGGATTTTCCCTTTCTCGACATGGCGCGCTCGCTGCTCCTGAATCTTCGGGAACGTCTGCGTCAGTTGAAAACCAGCGGGCCCCAGTGGACAAGATCTGAAGGATCGGTTGGAAAAGACGAAGCAATCGCTCGCTGACTTTGAGGCGAACCCGGATGTCTACATCGCGAGGATTCATGGATCCATCGGAGCGGAGCCAGGATTATATCGGGAGGGGTGATCAGCGCCGCGCCCGGTAATACCTCACCAAGCCCGCTGTGATTCCATCGGCGTATTCCTGGTAAATATTTTTCCGATACACTCCATTGATCTCGCGGAGGCCGGGGTATTCACCTTCCTGAACTCGAGCATGGATCTCTTTGTGATTCATGCAGTAGGGTTCGAAAAACAGGACCGGGCAGAAAAAGACGCGATTGGCGAGCAGGTTTCTGGCCCAGATAAACTCGTTGTCATTCACGGCCATACCGTTTTTACCGTCGTAGTGGAAGGCGGGCAGGCGTGTCTCGTTCTCCATTGTCTTTGCCACGATGTCTGCCATGGCTAATTCCTCGTGATAGACGCGCTGGAGAATGCGCATGACCATCTCGAAGCGAGTATCGTCCTCTTTGATTTCTCCACCGCTGTAGCAGCCGTTGATGAGCAGGTGCAGGTGATTCGGGCTGCGAAAAGCCGGGCGAGGCGATTTCCACGGCGAGGCATTGAAGTGCAGGCACAAGGCCAGATCAGGTTGCAGGGTTTCGTTTACTTTCACACCGCGGGAGCGAATCTCGCTGGAGATTGCGAACATCTTCTTTGCGGTGCTGGCCAGCAGGCCGGAGGAGGGGACCAGATTCCGGGATTTCAGATAATCACGCGCTTCATCCTGCAAGGTCTCGATACGTTCCGTCGTGACCGGATTGTTTGAGTCTCGAGTCAGGACGACTGTTGCGCCGAGCAAGGCGAGATCGCGTTGGAGAATCTTCGCTACCTTCAGCGTCATTTCTCCTTCCCGAACTTCGATGGTATCTTTGCCGATGCGAAAGTGTCTATCGTCCCAAGTCACCCATCGTCCGCCAATGTGGCCCGGATCTACCGCGATGCGAAGGCCTTCGAGAGGGCGGGTCGAGTTTGCGGGCAGGTCGGGCAGCTCGGTTGGGCGTCTCCAGAATTTCGGAGCGTCGGAGGGGAGCTTGTTTTCGGTGCGGAAGCGCAGGTCATACCAGCCGCGCTCGGGAAAGTTGGACTGTTTTATGATGAGGGCGCGGTCGGGTTCAATATGAATCAGATTCGCAAACTCCTCCGGACTTCGGGCATAACAGTGTTGGAGAAGATACACGAATTCCTCTCTCGTGATGGTTTGCTGGAAAGCGTCGAGTTGCGACCAGTCCGGTGGATCACCGAGCCTGGCGACGTAGGGTTGGGGAGGAGTAGAGGCTGTTTCCGGATCAGCGAATGCCGGAAATAGCGAAGCGATGGAAATAGCAAGAGTGAGACCTGCCGTAGCGACATGGTGGAAAAAAAGGGGTGGCTCACTCACGGCGATGAAAAATTTTGGTTTCCTCCGGGGGAAAACACCGGTCAAGTAAGTGAAGCATGCTGAGGATTTTATTTCTAGGAGATATTGTCGGAGAACCGGGCCGCAAAGCGGTTATCGGGAATCTCGCGGCGATTCGCGAAGAGGAGCAAATCGACTTCGTCATCGCCAATGGCGAAAACGCGGCAGGAGGGCGGGGGATTACCCCGAAAATCGCGATTGATTTGATGAGGGCTGGAGTTGCAGTTATCACATCGGGCGATCATATCTGGGATCAAAAGGAAATCGTCGAGTTCTTTGATTTAGAACCCCGAATGCTGCGTCCGCTCAATTATCCTGATGGAACCCCGGGAGAGGGAACCATGGTTCTCGACACCGCCAAGGGCACAGTGGCAGTGATGAATGCGCAGGGACGCAGTTTCATACAGCCGCCCTTGGAAAATCCCTATCTGGCCGTAGAGGCCGAGGCAAAACGGTTGCGCGAGGAGGAAAACGCGAAAGTGATCTTTCTCGACTTCCATGCCGAAACGACGAGCGAGAAAATCGCGATGGGCCGGATGTGTGATGGGCTCGTATCTGCGGTAGTAGGAACGCACACCCATGTGCAAACAGCAGACGAAACCATCTTCCCTGGAGGGACAGCCTACCTGACCGATGCGGGAATGTGCGGACCAGTTGATTCCATTCTCGGTCGCGAGATTGATCCTATCGTAGAACGCTTCCGCACATCGACTCCACAGCGCTTTCCGGTAGCGCGCGGAGTCGTTGGATTGCGGGGAGTAATTGTTGCCGTGGATCCAGAAACGGGAAAAGCAGAGAAAATCGAACGTTTTTCGCGTGATATTGACCCTGATTTGGGCTGATTTTCGCAAGATACGGCGAGGGAATGGGCCGTAGAACGAAAATTTTAGCCTTTTGGCAATAATTTTTTGACAGATGCGACCCGTCGAGTAGTTTGCGCGGCTAATTTTGGCGGTTTTCACCATTGCCTCCGAGTTTCCTCCCAAAAAGGGGTAGGTTTCCGGAGGTTTGTTGCCTACCGGTAGAATTAGAACCTGAGTTACCGAGGCCGCAAAATTCGGAAAGATTTCGAAAGGTCTCTCTCGCTCAAGGTGCTGAAAGGCTCTTGTAGCTCAGGGGTAGAGCACTTCCTTGGTAAGGAAGAGGTCACGGGTTCAAATCCCGTCAAGAGCTCCATCTCCGTCTTACAAGAACCAGTCAAAAACAACGTAACGAAAACACATTGCGAATACGCAGCGGTAGCTTACCAAATCCTGTCGCTGGAAAGTCGAATTTTTAATCCGACACCAACCAACTAACCAACCAAACGACAATGGCTAAAGAATCATTCGAACGGAATAAGCCGCACGTGAACGTAGGCACCATTGGTCACGTTGACCATGGTAAGACTACCCTCACCGCTGCTATCACCACCACACTTGCTGACAAGGGCTTCGCCGAGAAGCGCGCTTACGACGAGATCGACGGCGCACCCGAGGAGCGCGAGCGTGGTATTACAATTTCAACTGCACACGTTGAGTACGAGACGGAGAATCGTCACTACGCTCACGTTGACTGCCCTGGGCACGCTGACTATGTGAAGAACATGATCACCGGTGCTGCGCAGATGGATGGAGGAATTCTCGTTGTATCCGCTGCTGACGGCCCCATGCCTCAGACTCGTGAGCATATCCTTCTTGCTCGTCAGGTGGGTGTTCCTGCTCTCGTGGTTTTCCTCAACAAGGTTGATCAAGTTGACGATGAAGAACTTCTCGATCTCGTTGAGATGGAAGTTCGTGAGCTCCTCAGCCAGTATGAGTTTCCTGGTGACGATATTCCTATCGTCCGTGGATCTGCTCTCAAGGCTCTCGAGGGAGATGCAACCCATCAGGAGAACATAATGAAGCTCATGGAAGCTGTGGATGAATACATCCCTGAGCCAGATCGCCCGGTCGATCAGGACTTCCTTATGCCAATCGAGGATGTTTTCTCAATTGAAGGACGCGGAACGGTTGCTACCGGACGTGTTGAGCGTGGAATCATCAAGAAGATGGAAGAAGTCGAAATCGTTGGTATCCGCGACACGCAGACCACTACGATTACTGACATCGAGATGTTCCGTAAGCTTCTCGACGAAGGTCGCGCAGGCGACAACGTCGGACTGCTTGTTCGTGGACTTAAGAAGGATGATATTGAGCGCGGTCAAGTTATCGCCAAGCCCGGTTCGATCACTCCTCACAAGAAGTTCACCGCAGAGGTTTACGTTCTCAGTAAAGACGAGGGTGGTCGCCACACTCCGTTCTTCAACAATTATCGTCCGCAGTTCTACTTCCGCACCACGGATGTGACCGGTTCCGTGACTCTTCCCGACGGCGTCGAGATGGTCATGCCTGGTGACAACGTTTCCGTTGAGGTCGAGCTGATCACGCCTATCGCCATGGAGAAAACGATTCGCTTCGCGATCCGCGAAGGTGGTCGTACTGTTGGTGCGGGCCGTGTTGCTGACATTCTTGACTAAGAATCGACGAACTATACGGACCAGTTTTTTTCCTCTGCCTGGTCTCTCCTATTGGGAAGAGACTAGGTAGGGAGATCAAAGCTCGCGAGGGGATCTGATTCGTCGGCTCCCCTCTTTCCGCCACTAGGTAACGCCCTTAGGGGTGAGCCTACCAAGGAACAATAAATGTCAGTGAAAGGGTAGTAGCTCAATTGGTAGAGTAGCGGTCTCCAAAACCGTTGGTTCCGAGTTCGAGTCTCGGCTGCCCTGCCATTCGGCGACTTTCTTAAAAACCCTTTCTAACCCCCCAGACACAATTCGATGAAAAAGTTGATGAGATACTTCGGTGAAGTTCGCGCAGAGCTGAAGAAGGCGACTTGGCCGTGGGATCCCAAGGAAAAGGGGTTTAAAAAATACAAGCAGCTCATCGATTCGACCATCGTGGTCATGATCGCCATGGTTCTGCTTGGTGCTTACGTTGCGACAATTGACTTTGCGATGCGGCAGTTCATGACCTTCCTCACCACGGGATTTTAACTCCAGAGGTAAGTCACTACTCACACCAATTTACGCGCTATACTGATGCCTACCATCCCTGCACCAAACGACCAGTGGTATGTGGTTCACGTTCTCTCCGTACAGGAGTTGAAGGTGCGCGACAGCATCGAGCGACGCATCGAGGCCGAGGAGGCTTCCGATGTCATCTTTGAGGTTCTTGTCCCGCAAGAGAGAGTCTCGGAGGTTAAGGCTGGTCAAAAGCGCGAAGCAAACCGAAAGTTCTTTCCCGGTTACATCATTATCAACATGCACCTCTTGAACGACGACAATACGCTCGTCGACAAGGCGTGGTATTTCATTCAGGAGACTGACGGAGTTATCAACTACGCTGGAACCAAGGACCACCCGATGCCGATGCCGATGCACGAAGTTGAGGGCATGCTCGCACAGATCAAAGAGCGCGAAGGCAGTGTCATGCCCGCCGTCGCTTACGAGATCGGCGATACCGTGGTCGTATCCGATGGTCCATTCCAAGGCCAGACCGGAATCATCGCCGAAGTAAACGAAGAAAAAGGCGAGCTCATGGTTTCGGTAAACATCTTTGGACGGGAGACGCTCGTCCCACTCGAATACTGGCAGGTGGAGAACGGCTGATCGTAACATTTTGGCATGACTTAATCCTATTGGGATCCCCCCTCTTAAGTCGGTCGCTAAACCTCCCAAACGCGAAATTTCACAAAAAGCAGCACGATGGCTAAAGAAGTGGTACAACAACTGAAACTGCAAATTCCCGCAGGTGGGGCGAATCCGTCTCCACCCGTTGGGCCTGCCCTTGGACAGGCAGGTCTAAATATCATGGAATTTTGCAAGGAGTTCAACGCACAGACACAGCAGAACGCCGGAGATCTTCTCCCTGTTGTGATCAGTGTCTACGCGGACAAGAGTTTCTCTTTCGTGACGAAGAAGCCGCCTGCGGCAGTTCTTCTTAAAAAGGCTGCTAATCTTGCCTCTGGATCCGGCGAGCCTCACAAGGTAAAGGTCGGAACGCTCAGCAAAGCAAAGCTCCTTGAAGTCGCTGCCGTAAAAATGGACGATCTCAATACAGACGATCCTGAAATGGCTTGCCGCATCCTCGAGGGAACGGCCCGTCAAATGGGTCTTGAAATCGTCGACTGATTCTTTCCGGAAAACCTTTCCCGAAAACCTGAATAAACAAGCAGGAGGGCGCGCTGGCGTCCGTTTGCACTGCACCCAAAACAATGGCTAAAAAACGCAGCAAAAGATACGAAAAGGCCGCCGAAATGGTGGACGCAGAAAAAGCTTACTCGCTTGAGGAAGCGATCGCGCTGGTGAAGAAACTCCCAGCTCCCAACTTTGACCAGACCGTCACCATCTCTTTCAAGATGGGTGCCGACCCTCGTCAATCAGACCAGATGGTTCGCGGATCCTGCCCTCTCCCTAACGGAAGTGGTAAGGAAGTAAAAGTTCTTGTTTTCGCCGAGGGCGAAGCAGCAACTGAGGCGAAGAACGCTGGTGCTGACCATGTAGGTTTCGATTCTTTGATCAAAGAGGTGCAAGGCGGAATGATGGATTTCGACGCCGTTATCGCAACACCTGCTGCTATGTCCGAAGTTCGTAAGCTCGGTAGGCAGCTCGGGCCTCGCGGTCTCATGCCCAACCCGAAGACGGGAACGGTGACCGACGATACCGCAGCAGCTGTAAAAGCGGTCAAGGCAGGTAAGATCGATTTCAAACTCGATAAGAATGGCAACATTGCCGTGCCAATCGGAAAAGTTTCTTTTAGCGAGGAAGATCTCGTTGAAAACGGAAAAGCTGTAGTCGAGTCAATCGCGGCGGTTCGGCCCGCATCTGCGAAAGGCGACTTCCTCGTCAATGGAGCCGTCGCTGCGACGATGAGCCCCGGAATCACCCTCGACGTTTCACCGTGGAGATAATCGAACGGAAACGAAAACTGAACGTTATTTCTACTACCCATTTTAGACCATGAAAGAAGTCAAACAGGTCATTATCGACGAGATTCTCGAACGCTTGAACGATTCGCCGTTCATGTTAGTTGCCGACTATGGTGGCATGACAGTTCCCCAGTTCGAAGAACTCCGCGGAAAGCTCAAGGAGAAGGGCGCCAAATTCCAGGTCGCGAAAAACTCATTCGTTCGCAGAGCTGCTGAATCGGCAGAATACCCCGAGGGTATCGGTGATATGCTCTCCGGCCAGACTGCAGTCGTCACTGGTGACAGTGATGTTTGCGCAGCAGCCAAGGCTCTTAAGGATTTTGCAAAATCCGCAGGCAAGCCGGAAATTCGTGGCGGCGTTCTCGATGGAGAATTGCTCGACGAAGCCAAGGTGAAAGCTCTTGCAGACCTTCCACCAATGGAAGTTCTCCAAGCACAGTTGCTCGGAGTGCTCAACATGCCTGCTCAGCAACTTGTTACGGTCCTGGATCAGCCGGGTGCATCGCTCGCTCGCGTTCTCCAAGCAAAGCACGACCAGGGATAATCCACTTTCTCATAATACACAGAAAACCTTTTCAGGAAATTCCCAATGGATTTCCTGATCATCCAAAAAAACAAACCGGGTTCCTTGTCGAGGGCCAAGCGTGGCTCCTTAATTGTCTGAACGCTTTTTGACGCGGCGAAACCCATCCAAAAATATGGCAGATACAGATGCATTAGTTGATCAGTTGAGTGGGCTTACAGTTCTCGAGGTCGCAGACCTTGTGAAAGCTCTTGAAGAAAAATGGGGAGTCAGCGCTGCTGCACCCGCAGCCGTTGCTGTTGCAGCACCGGGCGGTGGTGGTGGTGGCGAAGCAGCAGAGGAGAAGGATTCCTTTGATGTTGTTCTTGAATCCTTTGGAGACAACAAGATCGCGGTGATTAAGGCGGTTCGTGAAGCAATCTCCGGTCTCGGCCTCGCCGACGCCAAGAAGATTGTGGAAGGTGCTCCTGAAACCATCAAAGAAGGCGCTTCCAAAGAAGAAGCCGAAGAAATCAAGGGCAAGCTCGAAGAGGCAGGCGCTACCGTCGAACTCAAGTAAACGAGAAAACGAGACATTTCTTGTTCGACCCGGCCGGGTGAAAGTCCGGCGGGTCGAGCATTTTTTCGAAAAAAAGATAAGAAAATCCTTGCTTTAAGCGTATTAGTTATAGAGAGCGTGTTGTCTGTCCTTGCAATTTTCTGAACCTTAGACGTCGAATCCTGGCCACTTTGATGTGGTCGGGCTTCGTCGTCTCGCGTTTGAACGACTTGGCTTCCAGCTACTTAGCGTTTCCCCCTGTACAGATGCGACGGGTGAATTGCGATGAGTTTGGAAGCTTAAATGAATGGCGCAGGCGAGAATTAGACCAACCACCATCGCAAATATGTCAGCCGTAGCGAAGAAACTTGAAAGATTGCAATTCGGGAAAATCGATGAAGCCATCGACACTCCAAATCTCATCGAGGTCCAACTCGATTCCTATAGGGAGTTTCTGCAGGAGGCAACAGCTCCGAAGGATCGTCTACCTACCGGTCTTCAATCAGTTTTTCAGGAAGTGTTTCCTATCCAGAGTTACGACGAGAAGTTCACTCTCGAGTTCGTTAAGTATGAGGTCGGCGAGCCCAAGTTGACTGCTCTCGAATCCTTGCGCGATGGAGAGACCTTCAGTGCTCCTCTTTATGTCACCTTTGCTCTGACTGATGAGTCGGGAACTAAAGAAGAGCGCGTCTACATGGGCGAGCTTCCCATGATGACTCTCCGTGGAACATTCGTCATCAATGGTGCCGAGCGTGTTGTCGTTAGCCAGTTGCATCGTTCACCCGGTGTTTGCTTCGAGACAAACCTCCACCTCAACGGTAAAACTCTCTACGGCTTTCGCATCATTCCTGATCGTGGTTCCTGGATGGAAGTTCAGTTCGACACGAACGACCTTCTCTATGTCTATCTCGACCGCCGCCGCCGCCGCCGCAAATTCCTTGCGACGACTTTTCTTCGGGCTATGGGATACCCGGGTGACGAAGATATCATTCGTCAGTTCTATGACATTGGTAAGCTCAAGATCGATCCGAAGATGGACGAGTCGGAACTTGCCAACAAAGTCATCTTTGAGGACGTCCTCGACGGTGACATCGTTGTTGCGAAAGCATATGAGCCGCTCACGGAAGCTGTGATTGCCCAGCTTCACGGTCTCGGCGTTAAATCAGTGCCAATTGTGGAGGCTTCTCACGATGATCTTCTCATTAAATCACTGAAGAAAGATCCTGCGACGAACGAAGAGGAAGCACTGAAGGATATTTATCGCCGCCTCCGCCCTGGAGATCCTCCCACGGTGGCTAATGCGCGCGCTTTGCTGAAGCGTCTTTTCTTTGATCCGAAAAAATACGACCTAACTCGCGTCGGACGTTACAAGATCAACCAGAAGCTCGGCCTTCCGGTTGATGATAACACGCGTGTCGTGACAGATGATGATTTCATCGCTGCGATGGCTTACCTTTTCGGTCTCCGCCGTGGAGAGGGTGTTTTGGACGATATCGACCACCTTGGTAGCCGTCGCATTCGTGCGGTTGGCGAGCTTCTTTCAAATCAGTGTCGCGTTGGTCTTGCTCGGACAGAGCGTCTTGTCAAAGAGCGCATGACTCTGTTCGACATCAATCTTGATGGCATGACTCCTTCTAAACTCGTCAACCCCAAGGCTCTCGCTGCGGTGGTGCGCGACTTCTTCGGTCGCTCTCAGTTGTCGCAGTTCATGGACCAGATCAACCCTCTTTCGGAGCTGACTCACAAACGCCGTCTCTCCGCGCTTGGACCCGGTGGTCTCAACCGTGATCGTGCCGGATTCGAGGTGCGAGACGTTCACCCATCTCACTACGGTCGAATTTGCCCGATTGAGACACCGGAGGGACCGAATATCGGTCTTATCAACTCGATGAGTTGCTTTGCGCGAATCAACGAGTTCGGATTTATCGAGACTCCTTACCGCCGCATTATTAAAGGCAAGGTTTCCAAGAAAATTGATTACCTTACGGCCGACCAGGAAGAGAGCTATCTCATCGCTCAGGCCAATAACCCGATCGATGACAAGGGTGTTTTCCAAACGAAATACATCACAGTTCGTCACCTCGGTGAATTTATTGAAGTTGAGCCCACTGAAGCGACCTACATGGACGTTTCCCCGAAACAGCTCGTCTCAGTTGCTGCTTCATTGATTCCTTTCCTCGAGCACGATGACGCGAACCGCGCGCTCATGGGATCGAACATGCAACGCCAGGGTGTGCCTCTCCTGATTTCCGAATCTCCCTACGTGGGAACGGGCATGGAAGCCAAGGTAGCCCAAGACTCCCGGTCGGTTGTATTGGCAGAAGGCAATGGAATTGTAGCCGCTGCTACCGCAGAGATCATTGTCATCACCAAGGACGGTGAGTTGCCTTGCTCCGAAGCACAGTTTCTCACGAATCCTCACAAGCTTAAGAGCGATCACGATAAGGGAACATACGTTTACCCGCTTCGTAAGTTCATGCGTTCCAATGCCGGAACCTGCATCAACCAGAAGCCTATCGTTCTTCGTGGTGACAAGGTTAAGGCAGGGGCTGTTCTCGCCGACGGACCTAACACCGACGCAGGTGAGCTTGCGCTCGGGAAGAACGTGCTCGTCGCGTTCATGCCGTGGAACGGATACAACTTCGAGGATGCGATCGTCATCTCGGAGCGCATTGTGAAAGAGGATGTCTATACTTCCATTCATGTCGATGAGTTCGACATTGGAGCCCGCGACACGAAGCTCGGACCGGAAGAAATCACCCGCGATATTCCCAACGTTGGTGAAGAAGCACTCAAGGACCTTGGTCCCGACGGTGTCATCCGCGTCGGAGCAGAAGTTCGCCCTGGAGATATCCTCGTAGGAAAAATTACACCGAAGAGCGAGACGGAGCTGGCTCCGGAAGAGCGCCTGCTCCGCGCGATTTTCGGTGAGAAAGCTGCTGACGTGAAGGACACTTCCCTCCGCGTCCCATCTGGATGCACCGGCATCGTGATGGATGTTCGCGTTTCCTCCCGGAGTGCAAGCAGCAAAGAGAAGGTTGATCCAAAGGAGCAGCAAAAGCAGCAAAAGCAGATCATCGACGAGCACAAGAAGCGTCACGAGGAACTTACTGAGCAACTCACCGAGAAACTCTCGGACGTTCTTCTCGGAGAAAAGATTCCTCTCGATGTGGTCAATGGCCGCACCGGCGAAATCATCATCCCTTCGAATCGCAAGATCACGAAGACTCTTCTCCGCAAGCTCGCGGATCACTATTCCAACATTGAAATTGACCCGAGCCCGATCCGTAACAAGATCGTCGATATCGTTTCCAACTTTGAGCAGAAGTTCTCCGACATCGACATGGAGCGGGAGCGTCAACTGGACCGCATCGAGTCTGGTGACGAAGTCGATCCTGGTGTCATCAAGCAGGTAAAGGTTTATGTTGCCAAGAAGCGCAAGCTTTCAGTTGGTGATAAGATGGCTGGTCGTCACGGTAACAAGGGTGTTGTCGCGACCATCGTCCCTGAGGAAGACATGCCTTACCTCGAAGACGGAACCCCAGTCGACATTTGTCTGAACCCTCTCGGCGTTCCTTCTCGAATGAATGTTGGTCAGGTTTTGGAAACGCACCTCGGTGTCGCCGCTCGCGCACTCGGATTCAAAGTCGCCACTCCGGTATTCGACGGAATTCCCGAGTCCAAGATTGTCGAGTATCTCGAAGAGGCGAAAGCCAAGCCTGGATTTGAATGGATCGGGACCAACGGAAAATCGACTCTCTATGATGGTCGCACCGGAGAGGCATTCTACCAGGATGTCGTTGTCGGTGTGATCTACATGCTGAAGCTGGGGCACCTCGTCGAGGACAAGATTCATGCTCGTGCGGTTGGTCCTTACTCGCTCGTTACGCAGCAGCCTCTGGGTGGAAAAGCCCAATATGGTGGTCAGCGTTTCGGAGAGATGGAGGTCTGGGCTCTCGAAGCCTATGGCGCCGCTTACACCTTGCAGGAACTTCTCACTGTGAAGTCCGACGACGTGCAGGGACGAACCCGGATATACGAGTCCATCGTTAAAGGTGACAACACCCTTGATGCGGGAACTCCAGAATCTTTCAACGTTCTTATCAAAGAGATGCAGAGCCTCGGTCTCGACATTCGTGTCGGATCTTCCGAGCGCTCGCCGGAGGAGATTCTCTCCGACAGTCTCGCCATCGCCCTCTAATCCTATTTCTCAGCTCACTTTTTCCTCGAACCTTAGCCCATTAGTACCGTGTCAGTTCCAACACTCAGTTCAGAAACCCATTTGGACGAAATCTTCGGCCTTGAGCGCAAGTCCGACAGCTTCGATAACGTCCGCATTACGGTCGCCAATCCCGACACGATCCGCTCGTGGAGTCGTGGCGAAGTGAAGAATCCGGAAACGATTAACTACCGGACCTTCAAGCCAGAGAAAGGCGGTCTCTTCTGTGAGCGAATTTTCGGTCCTACCAAGGACTGGGAGTGCGCCTGCGGAAAATACAAGCGAATCAAGCACAAGGGAACCGTCTGTGATCGCTGCGGCGTCGAGGTGACTCTCTCTCGCGTCCGTCGTGAACGCATGGGGCACATCGAGCTTGCTGTCCCTGTTTCCCACATCTGGTTCTATAAGTGCATGCCTTCGCGCATCGGCCTCATGCTCGATATGAGCGCACGACAGCTCGAGCGCGTAATCTACTACGAAGATTACATCGTCATCGACCCAGGTAACACTCCGCTGGAGCCAGGACAGCTCCTCACGGAACTCGAATTCCGCGATGCTCAGGAAGAGTATGGTATGGAGGGCTTCTCGGCCGGAATGGGTGCCGAGGCCGTTCGCGACATTCTTTCGCGTGTCGAACTTCCCAAGCTCATCGAAGAGCTCGAAGAAGCGATGGGTAAAACCCGCTCGAAGCAGGTACGTAAGAAGCTCGCCAAGCGACTCAAGCTCGCCCAGGGCTTCCACTACTCGAAGACCCGTCCCGAGTGGATGATCCTCGAAGTGCTTCCCGTGATCCCACCGGATCTTCGCCCGCTCGTTCCTCTCGAAGGGGGGCGTTTTGCGACTTCCGACCTCAACGATCTCTATCGTCGTGTCATCAACCGGAACAACCGTCTCAAGAATCTTCTTCAGCTCAAGACGCCGGATGTCATCATCCGAAACGAGAAGCGCATGTTGCAGGAAGCGGTCGACGCTCTCTTCGACAACGGTCGTCATGGCCGCGCCGTTACCGGTGCCGGAAACCGTGCCCTCAAGTCGCTCTCCGACATGCTCAAGGGTAAGGGTGGACGTTTTCGCCAAAACCTCCTTGGTAAGCGCGTCGACTATTCTGGTCGATCCGTCATCGTGATCGGACCGGAGCTCAAGCTTCACCAGTGCGGTCTTCCCAAGAAGATGGCTCTCGTACTTTTCGAGCCGTTCATCATCCGTAGACTCAAAGAGCTTGGCTACGTGCACACCGTTCGCTCCGCGAAAAAGCTCATTGAGCGCAAGACTTCCGAAGTCTGGGATATTCTTGAGGAGGTGACCAAGGGCCACCCGGTGCTTCTCAACCGTGCGCCGACACTTCACCGTCTCTCGATTCAGGCATTCGAGCCTGTTCTGATTGAGGGATCTGCGATCCGCGTTCACCCGCTCGTTTGTACCGCTTATAACGCGGACTTCGACGGTGACCAGATGGCTGTTCACGTTCCGCTCTCCGTCGAAGCACAGATGGAAGCGCGCATGCTCATGCTCGCGCCGAACAACATCTTCACGCCTTCCAGCGGTAAGCCGATCACGACTCCGTCGCAGGATATTACTCTGGGAAGCTACTTCCTGACCTATTGCCGTCAGATTCCGCTTCGCGATCCTGATCTTGAGCCTACCCTTCCGCTCTTTGCTGACACGACCGAGGTCGAGTTTGCGGTAGCGAACCGCTCCATTGATATGCACGATCCGATTCGCATGGCGAACCCGGATTTCGGAACTGAAGGCCGCGTT